>Ga0102950_1000224_pt1 | contig 14741 bp, 9 predicted proteins | sample SalPon2A_B_D2_MG_FD_78505 | JGI IMG/M metagenome (GOLD analysis project Ga0102950, IMG submission 78505) | Soil microbial communities from South San Francisco under conditions of wetland restoration - Salt Pond MetaG R2A_B_D2_MG | ecosystem: Environmental > Terrestrial > Soil > Wetlands | place...
CTTGAGGTATTACCACCGGTGCTTCCGGATCATAAACCGACAATCTTGATTCTCGGCTAACGGAAGTATACGGCATTGATGCCTGCTGAACAAACACTGTCCCGTCATCTCCGTTTGAAATTGTTAAAACACAAACTGCACCTTCATCCATACAAAATTTAAGTTTTTTCGGACCTAAAGTTCTATCAATAATAAAATTTGCAACCGAAGCCGAATCTATGTTCGGCCTAAATTGTTTAAATAATGCAAACACAGAATCGAAGTTTGACATATCAATTCTTGGAAATCTGAATCTTCTATGATGAGATTGACTGTACATATTTGCTAATTGAAGTAATGTGGAATCATTTATTCTATGAGCATCAGGTTCAAAATGAGGATATAATTTCCTCTCATTACTGATTAGAACAAACTTTCCTTTTAATTTGCCTTTATATTTTTCAAAATCATTTTCAGAATTAACATTAAGCCAGACAACTTCACCTTTTTTTACTCCTTTTAATGAAGGAGACCATGCTTCAGGATAGGCAATTAACGGAATAGTTCTTGGCTCGATAACTTCAGCATGAAAGTTTTTTAAAGTCCAGCCTTTACCTGCCGGTCCCCATTTTTCAAAATGAACATTTTCCAATCCCCATTCTTTTAATTTGGAAGAAGCCCAGTCAGCCGCCTCTTTATATTCATTTGAATAAGTCAATCTTGGGCCGTAAACATCTGTAAGATAGCCGGCAATTTCCATTACCCTGGAATTTTTCATTTCTTCATTTATTATCAGTTGTGCTGTTGAATCTGTATTCGAATTATTAAACTGAGCAAATGAATTAAATGAAATGAGTAATAAGGAAACAAAAAGGAATGTAAATATATTCTTCATCCCGTAACCTCCTCTTTATAATTGGTAAAATTTAGTAGTGATGAAAGCAGGTGCATCATCCCCTTTTATAGACTTTAATTTAATCTTTGAAAAAATTTTTTAACATAAACAATTTCTTAACGATTATTCCCGAAATATTATTTTTTAATCGAGGTAATCTTTCTAAATTAAAATTTATGAAATGTAATTGCTGTATTAACTTTTAATAATTTACTGAAGTTACGCAACCTTCATACTGTACTATGTCATCCCGGGCTTGACCCGGGTTCTGCAATTGCCTGTCCGTCCTTTAGTAGAACGGTTTATTTTAATAGGCGGTTAACTTGAGTAAATTTATCTTTAAATTCACCAGAAGATATTCCGCCTAATCATCATTTCACTTTCGGATTAATAACCGGCATAGTTTCTTCAGGCATGGATAAGATTACACATTTGAAAATTAAAATCTCAATATTACATTCCGTAATAAGGTGCGCTCGGCTTCTGAACATTCAGCCTTACAATTGATTGCGGCAGAACTAATGCACCGGAAGCATCATTTATTTGACTTCTTACATAGTAAAGATAATTACCGCTGCCCCATGCAAAGGATAATGCCGGAGACTTTAGAATTATATCGGGATATAAAATGCCGCTGGATTTATCGGTATTAACATAAACTATCGGTGACGGCAAATTTGTTGCAAGGAACATCTCGCCGTCTGCCGCAAAGGTAAGGTCATTTACAACGTAGCCCGAACCGTATTTTCCAGAGAAATCAAAATATGTCTCAGGAGATCCCGGATCACTGTTTGCATCAATTGGTATACGCATTATTGTTGTAATCGAATCCTGAAGAACTGCTGTATAAATATATGTACCGCTTCCGTCTTTAAATATGCGCATGGCAGTTACATTGTTATTGAAAGGAAAGGAAGTATAGCTTTTATCCGGTTTTATTCTGTAAATATTCGAATTATTTCCTGATGCCCATAAATTACCCATAGGATCAAATTCAATATGAAAGAGTTTTAAAGAACTTGGTGAAAGCACAACCCACGGAGAATTTTTAACCCCGCCTCCGGCTGGAATGTAAAATATTGCCTGTAGACCCCTTGCTGCGTATAAATCTCCGCCTGGCCCCAATCTCATACATGCCCAGTATGTTTCTCCGCCTTTAGGAGAATAAAGACTTGTAACGCTGTCCGGTGTTATCTGTACAACACCAATCGAAGCATTAGATGTATATAAATTATCATTTTTATCTATTGCAATAACCATAGGTACATTTGTCTGATCTTTAACATCCGGATAACGGTCTACTGCAGCCGCTTCAAGATAATAGTCGTATGTGTTGCTGAAAAGCTCTGCGGCATTGGTGCTTATCTTAATCTTTAAATTACCTGAAACGTTTGGCGATAATACTGTTAATTGTGTTTGAGAAGCTTGAAGTACTTTTCCAGGCTGTTTGCCGAAATATACTTTTACTGCCGATGTATCCGTTAAAAAATTTTCTCCTTTAATTGTAATAATGTCTACATGGGCAAGCGCAGCACTTGCCGGATCTACCGAAGTTATCTTCGGAGTTGTTCCGCTCGGGTCTGTAGGTGTACCGGAGTAAAGACTCGGCGACACTTCATTAGTACATCCGGGAAAATAAACAAATGAGGCGAATGCCAGTACTATTAATAATATTATTGATTTGAATAAATTTTTTTTCATGCTTACTCCACTTTATTTTCTGCCGTATACACAGAATAATCTTTTAATTTCTATTTAACGAATGATTATACATTTCTGAAATGCAGTATCACCTTTCCGGTATTTCAATTCGCCGGTTTGCGGATCTTTATAATCCTCTGTAACAGTAAAGTGAACTATGTAAACACCGCTTACTACCACCTGCCCGGAAGATGTATTTGAGTTCCATCTTTCATCTCCGCTGCCGTCTTCATGGTGTATAGTATTTATTAGGTTCCCATTCTCGGTGTAAATTCTGATCGTACAATGCCCTGGTATATTTAAGAACATTATCTTATCAGGCTCACCCGGGTATTGCAGTTGTGCTGATCTTATATTATACGGGTTAGGCACAATTCTTATACCTGAAATACTTCCCCCGGCTTGCCTTCTTAGATATGCAGCTATATTTGTCTTTGTATAAAATCTGCTGCTTATAAGCTCCCCGGTCGGGTTTGGTCCTCCGGAAGTATTGTTGCTGCCGTCGCTGAAGGCGCAGATATAATAATAATATGAGAATCCTCTTTGCGCTGTTATATCATCGTATTGTGTAGCACCCGGTGAAAGCGTTGCGATTTCATCAAATGTAGTATCAGGAGTACCCACTGCACGAAATATTTTGTAGCCTCCGAATCCGGGTGTACTTTCGGATAGACTTTTATCCCAGGTCAAACTTATACGGTCACCTCCTGATTTAACATCGAAAATCGGCGGGGGCTGAGGCGGTTCAGGTATTTTGTACCCGAGTTCATAGTTGCGCACTGCACGGCTGAATGTTTTCATAATAGAATCTTTGCCTGTATAAACCCATGTATCTTTATAAACATCTTCGTCTGTTGTTGTTGATCCGTCCGGTAAAGTAAATGGCCCGTTATCGGCAGAATTATTATGAGCCTGCATCCAGCGTCTGCCTATTTGCCAGCACATTTGTCTATCTAACCCGTCAACTCCTACGGCAAGTACAACCATTACGCTGTCCCCTGGATTAATATCCCAGGGTCCGTATGATATCCAAAGTCCGGTACCTCCGCCATCACCGTGAACTTTCCACGGGTCAGGCTGTTTTGCCATGTAAACTTCATCCATTCTTTGTGAAGGACTGCCTAGGCCTTTGTATGGAACTCCGCTTAAAAAGTTATACATATCTGCCTGCTGCGGTGCTGTTGTTAACGACATATCTCCCAGCGAAGGATAAGTATCTCCTGCGTGCCAGCCAAGTACAGCCGGCTGATTTATATTATCCGAGTTGTCGGTTTCAGATTTATCAACATGCAGCGTTACTATTCCGGCAAATTGCGGCGAACATAAACGACCGGTTCCCGTAATTACATCCGGCGATCCTATATTATCATAGGTATTTTCTGCTCTTTGGCCTGTATACTCAAAGCCTGCCCGCAGCCATTCTGGTATTGGGCTTGATTCGGTTAGACTGGAAACATCGCTTGCGTGCTGGGGATAATCCTCGCCTCGCCTGCTAACCCAGCTGTGCTTTCCATATTCCTGGTCATAACCCATTTTATCCGCACCTTCCCGGCAGACACTGTAACGGTTAAGAAAACCGAAGCGGAATCCTTTTACTGTGGCATTAAGAACCTTTTTATGGTCCGAACTTACATATCCGGTATTTTTAAAAGTGTATTCAATTATAAAATAATTATCGTGATATTGCTGACTGAATGCGAGTACACGCCTCGTCATTGTAATACCCATCGATGTATTTACAACATTTGTAACTATCCTGTCTGCAATTTGATTAGGATTTACACTATCAACATCTGCGAAATACGGCGCACTTACATTTACTCCATCTACATATACTGTGGGATTAACGAATTTAGCCGTTTCCTTAATTTCCATGGGGAAAATGTTTGTACTTGCGTATGCAGTTGAAACACCGTTATTGTAGTAATCCCAATGCTGGCCTTTAGAGTCTGTAAAATCCTCACAGCCGATATAAGTTCGCTCAATTACTGCATTGTCCTGGTACAAGTAATCGGATGGCCAGGTCAATCCTTCGTAATAAACATTGTTCCAGGCTCGTTCGGAACCGACTGCTGTAAACTTACTTTGCAGAGAACCGACCCGGATATAACGTGTCTGTGTTTCGGACACCTGAGCCGATAAAGGCGATGCAGATAAAACAAGGCAGGCTGTTGCGGCCAAAGCTATTAAGTATTTATGTATTCGAATCATCATTATTTTCCCTTTAATTAAGCCAAGAAATAAAATCAGAAATTTACCCTGATACCGAAACTGAAATGACGTGGATTAAGAAACGTCATGGAATCGTTATTTGGCATATTTATATAAGATTTTGAAGATTTTCTTTTATCGTTCGCTGCCGTAATCGCCGGATCATTATTCGGATTAGGCTGTATCGGATCGTATGCTATTCCTGCGGGACGGTAATCACCTATTTTATCTGTCCCTTTTTGATCGCCTGTTTTCCACGAAAAACGCAGTGATGTTAAATAATCCTGATAATCGTACGAATCAACAAAGCCGGCCATATTAAGATATTTTAAATTAAATACGTTTGTAACATCCATATAAAGCTGGAAGTTGACGCCGGGCAGACCGGCAAATCCGCTGAAATCTTTTGCAAGCCTCATATCAATTCCAAAGTAATCAACCCATTGCACATTGTTTGAGACTCCCGGAATATTGTTGGGATTATAGGTAGCATGTGCACCCGACTGCCAATTTGCTAGTATACTAAGGCTCCAGTTGCTTAAAGGATTTGTACCCATAAATTCCGGGCCGAAATTTGCCGGAGTAACTATTTCGAAATTGGCCCTTGCATATGGCTGCGGTACTGGTTTCGATTGCTGAGGATTAAGAAGCAGGTATGCACGCTCTTTATTTATATCCTGGTAATACTGCGTCACGTCAAAATATCCTGAAGTAACCACATCATAAGTATAGTTTATAAATCCTCTAATCCATCCGCCTGTAACTTTTGATAATGTCACTTCAAATCCGCGGATATCAGCATAGTTGTTGCTGGCAGCCATATAGTAATTTACGGAAGTATTTATACTTTGATATAATATCCATCCCGGCTGATTTGTAACATCTTTATAATACGCGGCCAGATGCATAAGTACTGTATTATATATATTCTGCTCATAACCGAGTTCATAAGCAATCGTCTTTTCAAAACTCATATTAGGATTACCCATGTAATCTACCTGGCCGTTTGATTCCTGCTGAAGAAGGAATCTGTATGAAGAAGAAGGCTCTGAAACAAAATGTCCGTAATTAAAATATAATTTAGAATTTTCTGTTATCGGGTGGGAAATACCTATACGCGGACTTATGTAAAATTCCGAATTTGCTTTTACCTTTGGTGCCTCTTGAGTTATTTGATTCCCGGCTCCCGCACTGTATAATCCGCTGTAAGGATCCAGGTTCAAATAATCTGTGTTTGGATTTGAATAATCAAGTCTTACTCCAACGTTAGCAATAAAACCCTGGAATTCCAGTTTATCCTGTGCATAAGCACCGAATCTGTATGGGAATATGTGGTATTGTAAGCTTCGTGTCCAGGTAGACATTGAAGGACTGTAAGTCCCGGAATTTATGTTATAATCATTATAATAAAATTGAAGTCCAGACTTCACCTGGTTATTCTCATCCAGTTGGCTTGTAATACTGAATAAAAGAGATGTAGTTGAGTTTACGCTCTGGTCTCGGCCGAGGTTCATCCATCCGCCCATACTCATAACGCCGTCAATTGATCCCGTGCTGTAGCCCCAATATCCGAACGGCGCTTGATCTACAAAATATCCCGGTACCGGCTGATATATTTTTGAAGTATCGCGTAGCTGTGTCTGGAATGTACTATACCGGCTTTCGTTCCTCTGTATTGAAATATCATAAAAAGTTGTCGGGCTTAATACATGGGTCAATGAAATTCCGAAAACATTTCTATATATTGAACTGGGACTGTACCTGTCAGGCATATACAGAACATTCATCCCGTCTGTGCTGCTTAAAAGATTTGCAACTTCGGATTGACTCCTCATTAAGTAGCCGGTCGGTGCTGTTGTCCATTCGTAAGGTGAAACTGAATTGTCCTCGCCGTAAATTCCCATAACAGTCAGTTTCATATCTGGAGTTATATTGGAATTAAATTTTAATTCAATGTGGTTATCAGTATATGCATCCCTCGAAAGAGGAATAACAAACATATCTCTTTCAGCAAAATATGAAAGATAGAAACGCAGGTTGCCGAGCTGTTTACTTACAAAAGGCACCGGCCCGCCGAATCCTGCATCAATTGTATAATCCGGTTTGGCTATGTCGCCGTTTCGTCGGCGCTGATATTCCCATAACCTTTGCGCTCCCAAAGGTGTCAGGTCATTCGCGGGATTATTATCCTGAAGAGTCTTAAGCGCTATTGCATTCCAGCCCTCAAAAGTAGGATAGCTTTCCTGCGTGTTCAGATCCCATGCGCCGTTCTTTGTACCGGTCCAGCACACAGCCGGATCAGTATAAGGTCGATTGAAATATGAATTAGCAGAATAAGGCGATATACCGAAATGCTTCTGCTGTGGCGGTCCATAATTTACATTAATGGTAGCCGTATAACGATTACGCTCGCCGTCTTTTGTAATTACATTAACTATACCCGATCTTACATTTCCGTATTCGGCATTAAATCCGCCGGTTTGCACCTGTATATCCTTAGCTGATGCTAGACTGACGGCAGAATACGGGATATTCGATCTCTCATCATTAAGCCTGAATCCGTCAACAACATAAATAGTCTGGTTTGCTGCTCCGCCTCTTACAAGTATACCGCTGCTTCCCTGTTGTATTCCTGCCTGTACGGCTAAAACCTCTGCTACCGTCTGTACGGGAAGAGTCTCAACATTTTCTGTCTGGATATTATAAACGCTGTTTGAAACATCCTTTATTACTATCGGATGCTGTGCTGTAACAACAACTTCTCCGACAGTGAGAGCTGTTTGATGGAGGCTTGCGTTAATTTTACTGGTAATATCTATTTCCACTCTTACACCCTCAACAGTAGTCTTTTCATATCCTACCATACTAAACCTGATATCGTATCTTCCGGGCGGAACATTCAATATTGCATATGTGCCGTCCGCATTGGTTGCCGCACCCATCGAAGTTCCCTCGATGAGTACATTAACACCTGGAAGAGGTTGTCCTGTTGCCGAATCCGTAACTTTTCCTGCTATCTTTCCGGTGGTTCCGGCAAGCAGTGTTACTGATATACCCAGAACTAAAATTATCATAAAAGTATACACAAATTTCATTTTAAATCTCCTCAAATTGTATAGCACTCATAAAAACTTAATTTCACCTTTTAATGCTAATTTATAAAGCGAAACTAAATGAGAATCTTTGGATACTATCGAAAATCGTGTGCGGCGTATAAGAATAATCAAAGGCAAAGCCGAATTTAGTAATTCCCAACCCTACAGTCAGACCGTAATCATCCTGCTTGGTAACATAACCTGCACGAAGTGCGAAAGTTTTCATAAAAACAAATTCTCCGCCGATGTTTAGAAACTCGGAATATGAGCGCGGATGTACGGCATCAATTGAAACAACAAATGAGCTGTTCTCTTTCATGCTTGGGACAAAGTCCATCACGTCCATCGATATACCGAACCTGAATGTTAAAGGCAGCTGGAAACTCTCGCGCTCAAATGCTATCTCTCTGGAGAAATTGCTTATAGACATTCCGAATGCCAGACTTTTTAATCCTGTCCTATAAATCGTTCCGAAATCAAATGCAAGGACATTTAATGAATAGTTTTTTACCACATAGGTTGTATCTGTTGTTAATACGGAATCTACAATAACCTGGCTGTATTGCGGTACCTGGCTGTCGCCTAAACTTTGATTTGCAAATTTTATCCTTCCGCCGACTGAAAACTGCTCGGAAAGCTGTTTGCCGTATACTAGCTGCACTGCGTAAGCGTATGGTGAAGGATATCCCGGGTTATCAACATAGCCCTGTTCATTGTTTGCTACACTTGTAAAATTGAATTTCCCGTAATCTACTCTTACAAAGTCAAGCCCTATCACTCCATAATTCCCATTATAAGGGGCAAATGCAATAGAACCCGAAAAATACTTTATATCGGCTATCCACTTCATCTGGTCTACACCGGCTTCTACAGTGTTACTCATTTCGGCAAGCCCTGCCGGGTTGTAAAACATTGAAAGCGACGTTCCACTGAGTGTGGTTACAGCTTCTCCCATTCCCGTCGCCCTTGCATTCGTGCTTACATCAAGGAAACCAAATCCTGTTTGTGCAAGCTTTACCTGAGACTTTGCAGATTGTACAAAAGCAAACTGCAATATTATCGCCAGCAGGAGCGCAGACAGAAATCGCTTCGGAATGAAGCTAATAGTAAAAATTTTCATCATATGCGATACTACTTCTCCTTTCGTGTCTTATTTGCTAAGAAGTGAATAATCTTTGTAGTGCAGTTAATGAAGGAAGTGTATTGTGTTCCCTGCTGGGATGCAGTTAAATTTAAAGTGGAGTATGTTAAGAAATCAGCCTGAATAAAATTCGAGCTTAAGTGATTCCCTTTTATGTGCACAGTCTTTATAAACACAATTCGCCCTATTATTACTGAGTTTTATTAGCAATGTACTATTCAGAACTACAGTTCATGGAAAAGGGCAAACATGTTTGTAATATTTATTCGAAACTACTTATCAATTTTCTTGAAAAAAACTTTAAGAAATTAGAAGAAGTTTTTCCCTTTTCCGCGCAAAAGCTAATATTTAGTTCCTATAATGTCAAGAAAAGATTTTTTTAAAAATATTTCGTGGAAATTATTATCATTTAAGCTAATATATCCGGCTGCAATGCAGATAGTTTTCGTGGAACAGGTGGAAAGATGTACCTTCCCTTAATTTCTGCAGAAGAGAGGGTTATACCATAAACCCGCTTTACAGGGGAGACCATGCTAAGGGAATAAATCTAATTCATTAATCTCAAAATAATGTTGGTATGAGGCAAACCATTTAATATAAAGTAAAATAAATTGTTAAGATAAATGCAATATTTAACTTTAAACTTACAAGATCGGCATTGACGGATAAAAATTGTTAGTTTTATTTTCTAATCTGACAAATATTTTATTGCCTTATTTAACAAATAATTATTCCCAAATCTTTCGAATAAATCATTAACATTATTTATCTTTATTTCGTAATCTGGAATTACACCTTGTGGTTCCTTTAATAAACTCAATAAGGGCCTTACTTGTTTAAAAAAGTACTTTCTAGTTAAACTATCATGCGCTGAAAAATAATCCTTCACTTTTTTAACTTCGTTTTTAAAATCACTTTCAGAAATATAATTAAAAGCGGTTTGACCATTTTCTTTATGAAAAACATTAACTAAAATGGAATCTAGATCGTTAATTAAATCTGCTGAAGGTAATTTTATATTAAACTCATTTGATCCGGTAGGGATAACTATATCGCTACTTCATTTTTCTTTTAAAAATTTTCCCTTTGACTTTAATCGAAATAACTTGTTATATAGTTTTTTTATCTTAGCAATCTATTAGCTAGAATCTCTTGCATATTTCTTCTTCCATCCAATATGCAATGCACGTATACTACGTTGTTTATTATTTCGTATATTATTCGATATGGTTTGAAGTGTATTTCTCTATATCTTCTTATTCCCGTATTTCTCAATTCCGGGGGAATATGTCCGCGGGTAGGAAGATTTTCTAGTTTTAAATATGTTGTTTCTAGATTTGATAATAACTTTTTAGCATTTTCTATTGAATCATTTTCAGCTACATAATTATAAATGTCAATTATATCTGTTTTAGCTAAAGGATCTATTAATAACTTGTAGCTCATTTTTTTTTATTTATCCCCAATTCTTTCCTTATTTCCGAAAATGTCTCTTTAATTCCTTTAGCTTGTCCCTTTTCTATGTTTCCACTACTCATGGATAATATTTTCAATAAAGCAAGAGTTTCTTGGGTTTCTTCATATGCCTTTATATCTTGGACTATTACTTTTGCTTCACCATTTTGAGTAATAATATAAGTTTTTCTATTCTTATTAGCATCTTCAACTAATTGTGCTGCATTAGCTTTTAAGTAGCTTATTGATTTTACCGATTCACTTAATTTCATATTTCCCTCCAATTGTCGGACCAAATATAGTCTTTAAAGAGTTTATATCCAATTACTATTTATTGTCTCATTCAGCCACGATTTCTATCTTACGCTAAAATTATTAAAAAATTAATTGTGCCTTCATGCATTCAAGAGTAATTTTTGGCTGTAATTCTAAATGTTAAACTTTTTTATATTCTAAAATTATTTGAGTAGTACCATCTTCTTTGTTGAAATAAAATTCCCAGCTTTCAGCTGATAGAAATAAACTCCGCTTGAAAGATTGCCTGCATTTCCGCCAGAGGCGGATCCGCCTTTGGCAGAGAAATTTACTTCATGACTTCCCATATTTTGATACTGATTAACAAGTGTTTTTACCTCTTTTCCTAAAACATCATAAATTTTTATTGTTACCAACCCGCTTTTTGGAATTTGATATTTTATTGTAGTAGAGGGATTAAAAGGGTTGGGGTAATTTTGAAGTAAAATAAATTTTGACGGGTTGACTGAATTTCCCTTCACTCCAGTTATCATTTTATTCCCATATTCAACTCCATTAATCTTTGCATAGACTAATGATCCATGGCTACAACTTAACTCACAAGAAGCACCATAATAATTTCCAAATCCCTTTGCTAATCCATATTCACCACCAGGTATAAAAGAAAAATCAAAAAATGTTTTTACTTGAACTGCCTCTCCAAACAAAGTATCTATCCCAACAGAGAGACATTTGGTTTTATAATTTCCCGAATATTGAAAAGAATCGGAACAATTTATTGTATCGCCTGGTTGAGCAAATAGACTGTCTATTTTATATTCATTATTTGCCAAAGAAGTATCTTTGTAATATCTGAAAACACAGCCCGTAATTGAATCAATTCTTTCATATTGATTATATACATAATGATTTGGATAAATACCTTGGTATGTAATTATCTTATAAGTAAGATTATTGCTAAGAGTAGTATCTCCCATTACTTCGTAAGAGTAAGCGATTGAATCTGGAGGATAGGGCATCTGTTCATTTTTTATTTTGTACTCCCAATAATCACCAGTTTGCAATGGGTAATAGTTTAATAAGTTTTTTAGAGAATCTACTTGTGAATATATAAATGAAGGAAATAAGATTAAAATGAATATATATTTTTTCATAAATACTTCCATTGTTTTTTCCCCTAAGGTTTTCTAACTTTTACTAAAATTATTTATAAATTTAATTGCACTTCCATCCATTTAAGAGTAATTTTTGACTATAATCCTAAATATTAAGCTGTTAACCATTCTAATATTATTTGAGAAGCACCATCTTCTTTGTCGAAATAAAATTTCCAGCTTTCAATTGATAAAAATACACACCACTAGAAAGATTACTTGCAACATAGTTTATTTCATGACTTCCAATATTTTGGTATTGATTAATGAGTGTTTTTACTTCCCTTCCTAAAACATCATAAATTTTAATTGTTACTAATCCGCTTTTCGGAATTCCATATTCTATTGTTGTCGTAGGATTAAACGGATTAGGATAATTCTGATAAAGTTTAAATCCCGAAGGTATTAGGTTATCTGCAAACCTAGAAATATTTGTTATTATATTCTTCCGATCGAATATGTATAAGCCGTCTTCATTGTCCGTAAGAAATATATATCGATTATTGGCAAATATTGAATTCGAAAATCCTGGAGTATTGGCACGCTTGATCTCTTTCATCGAATTGCAATTCCTTACATCGAGAATTACCATTCCGTTATCGGAATAATATCCATTTGAAAACACGGAAACGAATGCAAGAGAATCTTCTACATTGATACCCGTGATTCTTCTATCTAAACCGTAGGAGGCGAGTTCTACGGGATTGGACGTCTGAGAAATATCGAATGCATGAATCGTCGAATAATCAGAGACAAATAAAATATTACCTGATACACAGCCTGCTTCACATGAATTAAAATATTTTTCCCAAATCAATTCCGGCGAGCCCGGAGAGGAAATATTATAAATTTTGATACCTCCATAATCCCCATTTATAAAGAGAAGAGTATCTCTGAGAAAAATATTATCAACAACCATTGAGGAAGGCATTGTAATACTTGTGATGTATTTAGGTTTTGTTGGATTCGAAACATTAATCAAATGAACATCATAATAATACCCACCGCACACAGCTAACGTATCAAAAACGCTTATATTCATCGCCCAATAGCCGTAATTCAATTCACCAATTAATTTTAACTTATCTAAATCCACAACATCAAATATCTTCAAACCTTGTTGCGACGCGGCAAAAACATGTCCGTTACTAATTTGTAAACCCCTTACACTTCCAATATTGTCCGTGTATTCTTGTTTTATACAGGGGTTGGATATATCTCTGATATCTACCAAAAACAAACCGGATCCCTCGGATCTTCCGGCAACTAAAAAAGAATCTGCAGCAGCAACAGATCCAATATTGGCCAAAGTTGAAAGATAGAAACCTTTCTGCGGGTGTACTATGTCTTTTATATTGACCAATTGAAAATCAGAATGAGAATCACGACTTACCAACAACAGTGTATCTCTAATTGAAGCGAAGTCTCCGGGTATACCGGTTGATTTTGCAATAATATAAGGTGAAGAATTCGAATTTAACACGATAGTATATAATGTATCGCTTGTAAAGCATAAAACAGTATCCCCTGTGTTTGTGAAGGATGATTGAATAGGCAGATTCAACGATTTATATCTTTTGGGAGCAATGGGATTAGATAAGTCGAGAAAAGTTAATGAAGAATAAGACCAATTTTCTAGTCCAGAATAATTTTCTACCAGTATCCCCTTATTATTAGAAAACTCAAGTCCTTTTATTTCACCCCAAAAGATATCTGAAACCGGTAATGCATTTAAGCTGTCGAGGGTGGTCCTTGGTGCAATTGTAATTTTATTGTAATTGATGCAGTAAAGGTAGTCGGTATAAATTCTTAATTGGGAACAAGGAAATCTTTCTTTAAGAAGAGAGATCGGATGACTTAGGTTCGTAATGTCGATTTTGGACACACCGTTACTTCCATGTGAAATAAAAAGATTTGTTGACCATAGAATCATGCCGTAGGAACGGTAAGGAAAATACAATCTCCCGATTTCGCGCGGCCGTAAAATATCTTCTAGGTTAAATATATGTAAGCCGGTGAGAAGATCCGAAACAAAAAGTGTTTTATTGTTAATAATTACATCTTCAACCATACTTGGTAGATAACATTCGCTCAATATGGAAACACTATCTGCCGATACAATTCTACCAATGCTAATTGTTCCGCCTGCCCCGATATAGACATACTCCCCATCCGTACAATTTGTTCTTGAATTGCCGTAAAAAACTCTACTAATTGGTTCTATTACTTTTGTTTGTGCATATAGGTATTGATTTGCACAAAGACCAAATAGAAGAATTACATAAAAAAACACTTGCACTACTTTTCTATATTTATTTCTATTCATTTATAATCCCCAAAAATTGTTTTATAGTTCATACTTCCCCTTCCGTTTTAACAACAATATTAAATTTTTCAGAATAATCAAATTATTTAATCTAATTTCAATAACACTAATTAAATTTTTTTTCTCTGTGGGTTTAATATTGAATCAAGAATCTGCTGAATGCAATTATAGTTACAAAAGCTGTCAATATATTAAAATACTAACCCCGGTTATTAAGTAATAATATCAATTATTGTTCCAGTGATATATATTGAACATTAGAAAAATTTGCAAGAATCAAATTTATTCGGTATGAAAAACTTTCATAGTATAATTATTTTTCGCGACAACTAATAGATTATAAATTTTTTTTACAAAAATATTTTTTCCTAAAGAGGAAAAATTGGTAGCTTTCATTCCCTAAGATTGTAGAGTAGGACAAGGGCGCAACGCTGTACAGACATTGTGAGCGATAACTGTTTCTCTCCTTTCGGACGAGTGTCCCGCTCAAGCGTGTCATCAACATGTTTCCCTTGACCCCTCGTCAAAC
>Ga0102950_1000225_pt1 | contig 14732 bp, 16 predicted proteins | sample SalPon2A_B_D2_MG_FD_78505 | JGI IMG/M metagenome (GOLD analysis project Ga0102950, IMG submission 78505) | Soil microbial communities from South San Francisco under conditions of wetland restoration - Salt Pond MetaG R2A_B_D2_MG | ecosystem: Environmental > Terrestrial > Soil > Wetlands | place...
AGATGATATTCCTAAATCTCTAAAGATATTCAGAAAACCTAATACGACTAAAGATGAAGCTATTAAACCAAACTCATCAGGCGTTAGAAGACGTGCTAAAATTATCAGGGTAATAAATTGAAAAACATGGATCGTTACCCGGGAAATGGCCGACCATAAAATACCTGAATGAGCATCATTTATGGAAATCACTTTTTATCCTATTTACCAGAAAATTTGTCTTCATAAAATATTATCAGTAATAAAAAGATGTGTAGATCAATTAAAATCAATGAATCTAATACTATAATTGTCTATCAATTTATGCGGTCATTTCTCAAATAACGTGTGGCAATATTATTAGTTATAATAAATTATTATTGACATTATTCTGTTTTCCACTTAAACAAATTTGTCTTTATAAATTTGAACTTCTCTGAGTTTGCTAATTTTTCGTTTTCTAATAATAAGATGTAGATAAAAACAAATAATAAAATCACAATCGTTATCAAACTTGCAAAGAGCACCCTTGGTGGGAAACTTTTCTTGGCAGGAGGTATTGCATAGTCAATAACCTGAAGAATCGGGATATCCTTTTTCTCCTGAATTCTGGCCTGTTCATAGAGGGGTAATTCAAACTCAAGAATATTGGTATAAATTTGAACATCACGGAAAAGCCTGAAGTAATTTAAAGCATTCTGTGGCAATTTATTCAAAGACAATAACGAAACCGAACTGTCCCTGCCCGATTCAATATTTTTAAGTTTCGCTTCAAACTGGCCTGCAATAATTTTTGCATTTAACGCCTGGGGTGAATTTTCCCCGTAAATTTCTTTATATACTGAATATTGGGTCTGTTTCTCAGCTAATTGTGCCTGAAACTGCGCCAGTTGCTCTAATATTGCCTTGGTCTGATTTTCCGCTTCAAACATCCCCGTTTTTTCCTGGAACAATTTTAACTGGTTTTCTGAATATTTAAGACTGTCCTTAATCTCATTTACCCTGGCTTCCAGGAATTGCTTGTTTTCTTTTGATTTTTTTATTCTTAATTCAATAACTCTATCATTTAAAAGCTTTACAATAAAATTGGTTATATCAGCCGACAATTGAGGGGACGGGGCCGCCGTAGTAATACTATATGTAACTCCATCATCATTTAAATCTGCATTAATATCATTTCTTAACCGCTCCAGAACCTGCTCATAAAAATCGATATCTGTTGTATCTACTTTGTAGACCCTTACCAAATCAAATTTCTTGATGACCTGGTCGAGCAGACTTCTGCTGTAAATAATTGAATTGTACAAGTCGACATCTGAATTAGTGCTTAGCCCGCCAATGTCAAAGGGCAAGCTTTTCAGACCGGATAATCCCGACAGAATACTGCTCGAATTTTCTACGTTGGACGGCAATAAAAGAGATGTGGATTCGTATTTTTTATCCACAAAAAAATAAATAGCCAAATAGGAAATTATCAGAGAAATTATACACACCACCAGCAATAATTTCTTCCATTTAACTAAGATGACTAAATAGTCTAGCAAATCTACTTTATTATCTTCCGCCATACATTTTATGTGTATTTTAATAAATAATTATTGTGGTAAGTTAATAAAGATTATGTACATTTAGAATATATTCAAATGATTATTCCAAGAATTCCGGAAATCAAAGACACCCGGGTTTGCTGAATATTTGAATAATCTTAAGTACACCATCCACCTTCAGTTGACTTTACCCCAAAATTTGGTAATTTTAGCTATTGCCAGCCGCAATCCCGATCATGTTCTTTCAAAAAATGTAAATTTTTGTCAATTTGCTTTAATTAATTCCCTTTTTTTGAATCCCGGGAATTAAATGTGCATCTAATTTGTTAATTATTTTGGAACTTTTTGAGGAGAAAGATAGTCTATAGATATAATTTGATACTTATTAATATGTTTTTCGACACACATTAAAAGGATGGTAAGATGAAAACACTCAAAGCAAAAATCGACAATCCTCTAAATGACCTTATTAGTGATGATATTTACGATCTTTTAGACTCACACGGTTTGATTGATGAGAAATCCGTACGTGATTACCAGATAAGGAAAAAATTTAAGCAGCTCAGAGCAACTAAAGTCAGCGCAGGGGATGCAATTGATGTAATCAGGGAAGAATACCCATATCTGCAGTTTGATACAATTAGAAAAATTGTTTATCAAATCAACAAATAACTTTTTGAAAAAACTTGACAAATTTATAATTCAGATTTATATTTATTCCGATCCTTTCAAAGGGTTCTCCCCTGCCCTTTGATTTGAATGGGTCAAGCCCGGTGGTATCCCTATCATCGGGCTTTTTATTTATTCTTACAAGGAGATAAAATGGCAAAACCGGTCAGAAAGAAACATTCGCAAAGTCAAAAGAAATCTTTTGTATCACCTTTTAATATTTACTGGGAAAAAAATAATTACTACCTGCTCTTTACCGGAATTGGAATTATTATATTAGGTTTCTATCTGATGTCTGTGGGACCATGGAATAGTTTTACATCCCTGGTAATTTCTCCTATCGTTCTGGTTATTGGATATCTATTTGTGCTTCCGGGTTCTATTTTTTATCGTAGTAAAAATTCCCAGGAAGATTCAAAGGAAAAAGAAGTTGCTGCTGGCAAAAGTTAAGGGAAACGTAGTTTCTACTCAGAAGAATCAGCATTTAAAAGGGCATAAACTTTTAATAGCCCATAAAATTGGTCTGGACGGTAATTATATTGGGGAAAATGATTTCATAGCACTTGACCTTGTCAGTGCGGGTATTGGGGATACAGTATTGGTTGTACAGGAAGGGGCTGCAGTAAAGCAGATTCTTGGCCACAAAAATGCCCCTGTTCATACAATGATCGTAGCCGTAGTTGATAACATAAACATCTCGTAAAAGAAAATTCCAAAAATAAAATATTTTTTGTTTTGAGCAGATTAAACTTTGAGAAATTAACGCTTCTTAAATTGCTTTTATCCGTTGATGGAATAGGTCCGGGAAAAGTAAAAGCACTTCTGGCAAAATTCAGATCTCTGGAGAATATTTTTTCAGCACACACTGCTGAATTAATTCAGGTTTCCGGCATTCAAAAAAACCTTGCAATGCGAATTCGCGAAGCAAAAAATAATAAAGGAAAGTTCTCAGATTTAGTTAAAGCGGAGCTTGAAAAAGCAGCACAGATGGGAGTTAAAATAATTTCTATCTGGGATGAAGAATATCCCGCCCTGCTTAAGAAAATTTATGACCCTCCTTTTTTACTTTATATAAAAGGTAATTTTTCAAACACTGATAATTATTCAATCTCAATTGTCGGTACAAGACAGCCCACTAACTATGGGAAAGTGCAGGCTGAAAAAATTGCTTCTGATCTTGTTGCCCAGAACATTACAATTGTCAGTGGTCTTGCCAGGGGTATCGATACGATAGCACATAGCTCAGCTTTAAAATCAGGGGGAAGAACTATTGCAGTAATCGGTTCGGGAATTGACGTAATTTATCCTCCGGAGAACAAAAAACTATTTCAACAAATTTCAGGAAATGGCGTTGTAATTTCAGAGTTTGGATTTGGGACAAAACCAGATGCCATGAATTTTCCACGACGTAATCGCATAATTTCAGGCTTGTCATTAGGAAGCATAGTAATAGAAACGGGAATACCTGGAGGTGCTTTGCAAACAGCAGCTTTTGCACTTGATCAGAACCGTGAGGTTTTTGCTGTACCGGGGAATTTAGGAGTGAGACAATCAGAAGGTACTAATTCCCTCATACAAAAAGGTGAGGCGAAGCTAGTAAAAAATGCCGAAGATGTACTTGTGGAACTTGAGCTAAAATTAAAACCAGTAGTAGGGAAAAACATTCCCAAACCCAAAGTGGAACTTAATCTGTTTGAAGAAAAAGTTCTGGATTCATTAAAAGAAGATCCTCTTCAAATAGATAAAATTTCCTCCAGGACAAATCTTTCTACATCTGACTGTCTTGTTCATTTATTGTCATTGGAATTTAAAGGATTAGTAAAACAACTACCCGGGAAAGTTTTTTCGTTGATTTAATCTCAGTATTTCTTTCTCCCCTTCCATAAAAATTTCAACCAGTCTTTAAGTTTCTTTTCCTGGCCATTTTCAGTTGGGAAATAATATTGTGATTTTTCCAATTCTTTTGGCAAATAATTTTCTTCAATAAAATGCCTTTCATAATCATGAGGATATTTATACTGTGCACCATAGTTCAGGCTTTTCATTAATTTTGTCGGCGCATTCCTTATATGAAGTGGGACCTGGTAAAGAGGCTTTTTTCTTACATCAGAAAATGCTTTTTCTATCCCCTGGTAAGAGGCATTACTTTTGGGTGATGAAGCCAGGTATGTCACACATTGCGCTAAAATTATTCTTGCTTCCGGCATCCCGATTTTATCAACAGCTCCAAAAGCTGCTTCAGCCAATACAAGAGCATTCGGCGAAGCATTCCCAATATCTTCGGATGCAAGTACAACTAATCGTCTTGCAATAAAAAGCGGATCTTCCCCGCCTTCAAGCATTCTTGCCATCCAGTAAAGCGCTGCATCCGGATCACTTCCCCTTATACTTTTTATGAACGCAGAGATAACATTGTAGTGTTCTTCCCCCGCTTTATCATAAATAATGTTTTTCTTCTGAACTACATTTTCTAAAAGTTCTTTGGTAATTTTAATTTCTTCACTTTCTTTTTCCAACAGAGAAGATAAAGCTGAAATTACCGCAGCTTCAAATACGCTTAGCAGAGTTCGTGCATCACCGCCGGAAAGATAAATTAGAAAGTCTTCGTCAATTTCTGAAATATTCAATGATGATAGAAAATCATCTCGATTTATTGCAGAGTGTAAAATTTTCATAAGATTTTCTTTCGTCAGTTCTTCAAGAACATAAATTCTTGCCCGGGATCTCAGAGCACCAATCACTTCAAAAGATGGATTTTCTGTTGTTGCACCAATCAGGATAATAATACCGGATTCTACTGAATGCAAAAGAGCATCCTGCTGGGCTTTATTAAAACGGTGAATTTCATCAATAAAGAGAATTGTTCTTGTACCAGCAGATTTATTTTTTTCTGCAATCTGAATGATAGCGCGGATATCTTTAACCCCGGATGAAACTGCATTAATTTGATGGAAATCGGAATTGGTGTGTTCTGCAATTATTCTGGCAATTGTTGTCTTCCCAGTGCCCGGTGTTCCCCACAAAATAAATGAACCAAGCGTATCGCTTTCAATCATCTGGCGAAGTGGTTTTCCTACGCCGATTAAAGATTCCTGTCCCTGGAATTCATCCAGAGTTTTGGGCCTGACTCTCTCGGCAAGTGGAACCTGGGGTAAATTCATTTTTTCCATATTACTTTTCAATCACTTCAATTGATTTTTCATTCTGCCTTTTCATTCCAAATTTTTCCCGCGCTTCTTTTTCTATTTTTGCAGGCACCTTCTGCTGTAGTGAGTCAATTTCAGCCTGCAGGTCCTTATTTTCATTTTGAAGCTTATCAATCTGGTGATTCAAATCTTTTAATTCACTGCGCAATTTTACAAATTTCAACACACCTGTTTCATTAAAAAAAATAAACACTACTCCAAACAGGAATAGAATAGCAAACAGGTATACTCTTATTTTTTTATCCTTCAATGATATCATCAGAGACTTAGTTTTATAATCCGATCAATTAATTCTTCGAAGGAAATCCCAACAGCTTTTGCCATTTTCGGAACTAAACTTGTAGAAGTCATTCCCGGTAAAGTATTTCCTTCAAGACAATAAAATTTATTATCACGACTCATCATATAATCAATTCTGCAATAAACACTGCAGCCTAGAGCATTAAAAGCTTCAAGTGAATCTTTTTGCAAAGATTTGGCAACACTTTCCGGAATATCTGCAGGGACAAAATATTCGCTCATTCCCTTTGTGTATTTACATTCATAATCATACAAACCATGCTTAGGCTTTATTTCAAGTACAGGTAATGCTTCTTTATCTAAAATAGTGACGGTTAATTCTCTGCCTGATATATATTCTTCTATTAATATTTTTTCAGAATACTTAAAAGAAAATTCCAGACCTGTACTAACTTCTTCAGGATTATTACAAATTGTTAATCCTACGGTTGATCCCTCATCATTTGGTTTTATTACGCAGGGATAACCAAATTTTTTATCAATATTTCTTTTGATTGTATCCAGGTCATATTTTTTCTTTTCAATAACCAGCCAGCGTGGTGTAGTAATATTAAAATGCTTGAAAATGATCTTTGACATCGCTTTGTCCATGGCTACTGAACTAGCCATTACATTTGACCCGGTATATTTAATTCCTCTAACTTCAAGCAATGATTGTATTGTTCCGTCTTCACCCCACTTCCCGTGTAAACCGAGAAATGCAAGATCTACATCATCAAACAGAGAGGAATTAACCGCCTCCAGGTAATTTCTCGTGGTAAATTTCGCAAAATCCTTCTTATTAAAAAATGCATCCGGTTCTTTGGGTTGATTTACCCCATAGGCAGGGTCAATAAGAATTGTCTCGTATCCGAGAGTTTGTAATGCATGATAAATTGAAAAACCAGATGACTTTGAAACTTCACGCTCAGATGATGATCCACCAAGCAAAAGAGCAATTTTAGGTTTTTTATTTTTCATTAATTTAATATTTCCAGAAAGATAAGAAGTTAAAAAATATTTTTTTTATCGGGCACCAACCCGTAGGAACTTTTAGCAATATTAAACAATTCATTTACTTTATGTTCAGGCAGTTCCTTTTCACCACCCATAATTCTGGCAAGCACAATTGTTTTTGCGGCCTGTTCAAGCTTTTCCATTTTGAAATATGCATCAGTCAAACCCTTGCCCAGAGTTACAGCGCCGTGATTTTGAAAAAGGAATGCCCAGGCGTGATCTATAAATGGCTCCATACTTAAAGGTAATTCATCGGTTGACGGAGTTGCGTATTTGCAAAGGGGAACCTTGCCCAGTGTTAATACAACTTCCGGGAAAACATTTTTTGTAAGTCCTTCACCGGCAGTAGCAATTGCAGTTGCAAAAACTGGATGACAGTGCACTACCGCGTTAACTTCCGGCCTCCTTGAATATGCAAAAAGATGAATTTTATATTCTGTTGAAATTTTTCCTTTACCATTAATGATATTTCCGCCAGCGTCAATCTCAAGGATATCGTCTTCAGTTACATTTCCTTTATTTACAGCAGACCTGGTAATTAAAATTGTGTTATTCGGTGTGAATACTGAAATGTTGCCATCGAATGCCGATACAAAACCTTTCTCATATACTTTATGGCAAATATCTACTAGCTTTTCTATTTGCGACATTTACTTTCCAATACTTCCATTAATTGCAGGTTTATTAATCCATCATACCCTGTAATCATTGGTTGTTCGTTTTTTAGAAATGAATTTTGAACTGACTTCAGAAGATACAACAACTTATTGCCCCTTTTTCTAAATGCCTTTCTGCCTTCACCCTCCAACAGAATATTTAATTTGGCAGAAACATTTTTCTTTCCGATTAAATTATCAATAGAAATAGCTCCCTTATGGCCTAGAATTTCAATCCTGTTAAAACCTTTTTTATTATTAAAAGAAACACAAAAATGTCCATACCCGTTACTTTTAAATTTTATAATGGCAGAAACAAAATCTTCAACTTCACTTTTATAGATTATATTATCCATCACGCCATCAATGGTTTGAATTTCGCCACCGAAAAATCTCATCAAATCTATTAAATGAGTTCCCAGATCACGTAAGGCACCGCCGCCACTTAAGTCTTTGTTAAACCTGAAGTTATTGCTTGGAGGAATATCGATATTAAAATTCATATGAATCGAAGTTAGTTTTCCAAGCATCTGTGAATCAATAATTTCTTTTGCTTTTAGAACAAGAGGATGAAAACGATGGACATAATTAACCGCAAGTAGTACATTATTCTTCTCACAAATCTTAACAAGCTCTTCCGCCTGTGATGAACTAATTGCCAGTGGTTTTTCGCAAAGAATATTTTTCCCGGCTTCTGCAGCTTTTTTTACCTGTTCGTAGTGGTCCGCGTTCACACTTCCAATGTAAACAGCATTTATATCGGATTTCAGAAATTCATCATAGTTGCTAAAATGTGAAGTAGCTCCATATTTATCATAAAGCTCTTTTGCACGTTTTGGCGAATTGCTAAATAAAGATTCAAGCGAACTTTTCCGTAGAAATTCCAGAACAGGGATAAATGTAAGTTCAGAATATCTCCCGCACCCGGCAACACCCCATTTTATTCTTTTTGCTTTTCGCTGTTTTCCCATATTTCTAAATACCTGAGCCCATTGGGCCTATTATTAGAGATTTCTTAAATCTAACTATTTAGTTTTAAATAATTTAAGTCTGTTCATTAATTTTTTTACCGGCAAAGAATTTTGCATAATGTAAAAATGAACGCTTGGCACACCTTTACTTATTAATTCTTCAACCTGTGTTGCTGCCCATTCTACTCCAATATCAAGTACTTTTTCTGGCTTTGCTGAATAAACTTCTTCGGCCAGTGCATCTGGAATATTTATATAAAAATTCTTGGGAACATTTATCAGGTGTGCTTTAGTTGTTAATATCTTTACTCCCGGAATTATCGGTACAGTAATTCCTTCTTTTCTGCAAAGTTCCACATATTTAAAGTAAACCTTGTTATCAAAAAACATCTGAGTTACTATATAATCGGCGCCAGCTTCAACTTTTTCTTTAGCAAATCTGACATCAGCTTTTAGATTGGGAGCTTCGAAATGTTTTTCCGGATATCCTCCAACACCTACACAAAAGCTGGACGCCTTTGCATCGAGTAAATTTTCTTCCAGATATTTGCCACTATTCATATCTGAAATCTGCTTTACAAGTTCAGAAGTATATCTATTTACACTTTTGCCTTCAGGAACAGGTTTATCGTAACCGTTGTCATCGCCTCTTATGGCAAGAACGTTTTCAATCCCCAGATATCCCAGTTCAATTAAGAAATCTTCTGTTTCTTCTCTTGTAAATCCTTTTGATAAAATATGTGGTACTGCATCAATGTTATATTTATTCTGTATTAATGCACAAATACCAAGCGTGCCGGGCCTTTTCCTTTTAACTATCTTCTTAATACCCTTTGGAGTTTCATCGTAAATAACTTCAGCAGAATGACTTGTGATATCTATAAATGGAGGTTTATATTTTGCAATATCATCAATAACAGAGAGCAAACTTTTAATATCACCGCCTCGTTTTGGCGGAATAAGCTCAAAACTGATTAAAGGTTCTTTAGCGTTTTCTAAATGTTCAGTAACTTTCATATTATCCCGTAATTCTTTTTGAAGCTTAAATTTAACATAATATTAGATAAAGTTCACAGGTAAGAAAAATTATTCGCTTTTCTCTATTCTAAGCAGTTTGTTGTTTGGATCTGTTATTGATTTTTCGTCAGTCCTGACTTTTACATAACCACCCCTCAGCCACATCTTAGTCATATCACTATAATGGTCGCTCATTACATTTCCCGATTCACCTGTGGTTAGAACCATGTAGAATTCATTTGGTTTTGAAAAATCATAAATATACCGCATAACCGGACCAAGAACATTTTCAAATTCCTTGTGCTTGAAAGGAGGATATTTATCAATGCTTTGATAAAAAGGATATTCCGTATTGAATATTGTTGTTCCATCGCCGCCAATATTAAATGGGCCAATGTCAATTACATTATCCAGTAAGCCTGATACTCCACTGAATGCGTGCTTAAATATTACCTGGTGGATTTTTCCCCACTGCCAGTTTTCAATATTCTTTCCTTGTTTTGTTTCCAGTTCTGTAAGAGCATCCGCAAAACTTTTCCTGATTATTTCATTTTCGCTTTCAATCTGAGGTGTATTTACATTATCAAACCATGTACAGAATGGATTTTTGAGAACTCTTTCAAGACTTCTGTATGGGACATTTGAAACAAAAACAAACTCATTATAAAGATCACTACCCATCTCATCTTCAAAAATATTTTTCATCAGATACTTTAAAAATGTAGCATAGACAGAAGGAACCTGACTAAATTCATTCATCTCGTAGTTCCAGTCTTTGAACATTTGAAGAGAAGCTGCCAGATTCTTATCAGTTATTTTTACATCCTTAAATGCAGCTATAATATATTTTGTAATCCCTTTTGCATAAGGTGATACAAAATCCATCTGGAATTTTTTGTAATCATTTACAGATAGTTTCTCTTTTGAATTAAGAAGCTGTGTAATCCTTTCAATCCGCGAGGAAGGTTCCCACAAATTAGAGATATAATAATTAAAATTTTTCAAAGTTTTATTGTTTGCAGAAGCAATAAAATTCTGAGCTGGATTAAAAAGAGTGGGAATATTATTCTGTGAAACAAATCCTTTCCAATCATATTTATCAGTTGTACCATCAAGAACAAACGTTGAGCTTGTTGAATTTCTTAAAGGAATTTTTGCTCCCAGCACGTACCCGATATTTCCGTCTTTATCTCCAAAGACAAAATTTTGCCCGGGAACAGCAAATCCCTTTAACGCATTTTTAAAGTCACTCCAGTCCTTTGCTTTATTCACATCAAGAATTGCCGTTAGCTCATCGCTCACTTCATTACCCAGCCATCTCATACTTAAGGGTGGCGATTTGGGATGACCGGAATAAATAAATGAATAAGGATGAATTCCGCTTACTATGGGTCCATGATTTGTGGAATAAATTTTATACTTAACAGGTTTACTATTTTTTACAAATATAGTATCAATAATTACGTGTAATTGTTTCCAGGTTCCATTATAGAGATATTTAGTTTTTGATGAGTCCAATTTTTCAAGATAAAAATCAGCATCATCATTCATTACATTTGTCATTGCCCATGAAATATTCGGGTTTTTACCAATTACAATTGCCGGGGTTCCCGGCAAAGTAAATCCCGAAGTTTTCCAGTTACCACCATTAACAACTGCCGTATACCAGGTACCCGGCGCACTAAAACCAAGATGAGTATCATTTGCGATTATCGGTTTACCTGATACAGATTTTTCTCCATCAACGATCCAATTATTTGAGCCTATATGTGTCCCGCTCCAGCCCATAAATTTGCGGAACAGTTTATCTGTTTGAATAAAGTTATCCGTTATCTTAGGATATTTTTTCAATTCTGAAGGAATTATTGTTGGCCCATTCTCAGGATATTCCGGGAGTATTTCCTGTACTTTTTTTTCACCAAGTTTTTGTACCAGCTCAGTAAAAGAGACATCTACCCACCAGCTTATATTTAATTCCCAGCCCATCATTCTCATTATTTCAATGCTGTTTACCGGCTTCCATTTTTCAGGCTGATAGCCCAGGAAATAGAACTCGACCGGATAATTTCCCTCAGCATTTTTTATGTAAAGGTTTACGCCGTTTGCATATGCCTCCAGCATTTTCTTAGTCTCAGGATTCAGGCTTTGCAGGATTTTTTCAGATGTATTTTTTATCCCAACAGTTAAAAACATTTTATCAAAAGGAACTGTTTTTTCACCAAACAACTGACTTAACTTTCCTTCAGCTGCACGTCTTGCCAGATCCATTGTAAACAGTCTGTCCTGAGCATGTACATAACCCATTGCAAAAGCTGCATCTTCCGGTGTCTTTGCCACTATATATGGAATGGCTAATGAATCCCGGTAAATCTTAATTTCGTCGGAAATATTTTTTGCAGAAATTGTTTTGGTAAAATCAGGAAGAGACGCACGCAGCATGTGATAAAAAATAAATCCTGCTGCTAACAACAAAATTATTATTGATGAAGAAACGCCTATTAATATTTTTAACCAGCGGGGCATTTATAGTTTTGTTAATTGAAAAAAGCCTTAAAATCTCAACAACAATAATTTTTTAGAAAACATTTGTCAAAGAGAAATTAAGGCGCAAATATTTTAAGTTTAAGGTTTTAGTACCATTAAAACTACAGCAATATAAGGAGTAATTGTTGCAACAGATCCCCAGAGATTCCATTGCTTTGAAAGCTTTTCATATTCATCCCACTTGAATTTGCTTTCATCATTTGCAAGAGCAAACATTTTTTTCTGCAGTGGAACCACTTTTGCCATAAATGCGGCAGCCGAAATGACAACCATTATAAGTCCCCACATAATCCAGGGAGTTTCCATTTCATACCCGGCTGTCATCTGTGCACCAAATCCAAAAATAATAAGGAACGTTACTGCAGGCATTGTAAAAAACCTGTCTGCCCTTATTATATTTTTCAAAGTATCTGCAATTTTAATTCTGTCTTTCGTTCTGTCCGCCGCGGATTTCCAGAACGGAGCAATCGTTATATTCCCCATAAATAATATTACTGCAATAATGTGCAATAATTTCCAGATCAAATAAACCATAGTTATTCCTTTTAAATTAGTATAATCTTAAAATTAGTAGTTTAATATAATAATATTGTGAGAAGAAAATTTAATAGATTCATTTCCTGTAATATGTCATTGCCTCAGGCATCTCATTCTTAATATCTTCAATCCTTGACTGATCTGAGGGATGGTCACTCAAAAACTCTGGTGGTGCATTTCCTTTTTGAGCTTCAGCCATTCTATGCCAGAAATTAAGCGCCTCATTCGGATTATAACCGGCAATAGCCATAAAAATTAGTCCCAGGTGATCAGCCTCACTTTCCTGAGTTCTGCTGAAAGGTAATAAGACACCCAATTGTGCACCGACGCCGAATGCCGCCATAAAAATATTTTGTGTTTCCTGTGGTTTATTTTTTATTGCCTGCGATAGTGCCGCTCCACCAAGTTGAGTCAATAATGCCTGGCTCATTCTTTCATTTCCGTGTTTTGCAACAGCGTGTGCTATTTCGTGTGCTAGTACTACCGCTAGTCCAGCCTCATTTTTAGTCAAAGGAAGAATCCCCGTATAAACCACTACCTTTCCACCGGGCATACACCATGCGTTAACCTGCTTACTATCAATTACATGAAATTCCCATTTATAACCGTCAAGTTGCGATGAAAGATTTTTTTCTGAAAAATATTTTTCAACAGCATCTGCAATTTTTCTACCAACTTTATTTACAAGATTAATATCACGCCTGTTCGTACTCTCTTTATTATCTTTCAAAAACTGATCATACTGGCTGAAACTCATCGACAGCATCTGGTTATCTGGAATCAGGTCAAGCTGGCTTCTTCCCGTAATTGGAACAGTACTGCAGGATGAAATAAAGATCGATAAAAACAATATTATCCCGCTTACAAAATGTTGTTTTTTCATAATTCTCCTGCAAATATTTTATGAACCCCGCTTAAGATAGGTGAAGATAAGAAAAATAATCCGGTAAGGAAATATGCACGGTTTAATATAATCTATCCTGTTCAATCCACCCTGCTATAATTAAACCGCATCTCGCTTTTTTTACCCTTGCTTTCCAGGATAACATAAATATTTAGTTCATCGGGACCCGTATTCTCGATAGTAAACCCGTCAAAGTAAATCCTTTCACCGGCAACTTTTACAAGTGGAAAATCGACAGTTTTATCTTTTTCTTCCCAGCCTTTCAGATCGGGATTAAAATGTTTTAGCCTGAGCATCAGAGAATTATTTTCTTCAGTAATTGTGCAAATCTCATAAAAACTGACTTTATCATCATTGATAAGCCTGAAAGCGCAAACCATTGATCCGCCAGCGGGAGGAGACCAGAATTCTTCTGTTATTCCGCCGAACGCTTCACCCCGCCAGTATCCCGCAAGCCACGACATATCTTCAAGAGTTGCTGGAGGTGAAATGGTACCGGGATCCCTGGTAATCGTATTGGGAAACTCCCGCGTTTGAGCCGACGCAAAAACTCCCAGGCACAGTAATACAATAAATATTTTTATCATTTTAATTAACTCCACCAATTAATATGAAATAGATGATATGATATGGGAAATTCCGGTCTTTTAATACCTATTTGTGCATCATTTCCATCTGCCCGTGCGCACCCATTTTAGGACTTATATACGGAATTCCAAGATTCAGTCCGCGAAGAATAAAGATTACAGCAAATAGAATTGCAAATGCGGGAGTAAGTTTTCTCAATTTTTGCCTGAAACCAAGATTAATAAATTTCCCGAAAACAGAAACGACAAACATAGCCGGAAAAGTACCAAGCCCGAAGAAAATCATTACAAGCATTCCGGTAATGGGATTGGCAACAGCAATTGCACCAGCCAGGCCCATATAAACAAAACCACATGGAAGAAATCCATTTAAAACGCCGATCGTTAAAAATGATGAAAGAGTTTTTTGTTGAAATAATTTACCGATTGACAATTTAAGAGGAGAAATAATATTCTGTACAACAGAAAGCGAAAGCAAATTATTTTTAACTTTTCCGGGTAGAAAAATAAAGAGAACAATTAAAGCCCCCAGGAATATTGACAGCACCTGTTGAAATCCCCAGAGAGAAATTTTTTGTCCCAGCCAACCGAATATAAGTCCCATAATGGCGTAGGATATAATCCTGCCAATGTTGTATAATATTCTTCCAACGACAAAAGTTGTATTTGAAGAATTTGGTACCGGAAGCGCCAGTGCTATTGGCCCGCACATTCCTATGCAGTGAAAACTTCCTAAAAAACCGATAGATAGAGCCGCTATTAATTCCATATTAATTCAGCATTAATGATTTTTCAAAAAAATATTCGCTTTTATTTGAA
>Ga0102950_1000226_pt1 | contig 14652 bp, 16 predicted proteins | sample SalPon2A_B_D2_MG_FD_78505 | JGI IMG/M metagenome (GOLD analysis project Ga0102950, IMG submission 78505) | Soil microbial communities from South San Francisco under conditions of wetland restoration - Salt Pond MetaG R2A_B_D2_MG | ecosystem: Environmental > Terrestrial > Soil > Wetlands | place...
ATCCGCGCAGGTTTCAGGTTGCTGGGACTGCAAACGTTCTTTACCGCGGGCCCCAAGGAAGTCCGTGCATGGACTATCCGGGTGGGTGATACAGCACCAAAGGCAGCGGGTGTGATTCACACGGATTTCGAACGTGGTTTTATCCGGGCCGAGATCACGGCGTTTGCAGACTACATTCAATACAAGGGTGAACAGGGGGCAAAGGACGCCGGCAAATGGCGGCTGGAAGGCAAGGATTACGTGGTGCAGGACGGCGATGTGATTCTCTTTCGATTCAACGTCTGACATCATAGGCGGATGAGCGACAACCTGCGCAACGACATTATCCGTATCGCCAGGCAATTCAACAGCACTGGTCTCAGTTTCGGCCGTTCCGGCAATATCAGCGCGCGTACCCGGCAGGGATTTCTCATCACGCCGTCGGCTGTCGACTACGAAACGCTCAATGCAAATGACCTGTCCGAACTGGACCACGACGGCGAGGTAATTGCCGGCGACCAGATACCATCCAGTGAATGGCAACTGCACCAGGCCATTTTCAGACAGCGCGGTGATGTGCAGGCCATCGTACATGTACATTCACCCTGGGCGACCGGTATTGCCTGTACGCGCAAGGCAATACCCGCCTTTCATTACATGATCACCGCCCTCGGCAGTGACAGTATTCCCTGTGCCGAATACGCTACATTCGGCAGCAAGACATTGGCAGAAAACGTACTGAAAGCCCTGGGCAGTAACATGGCGTGCCTGATGTCCAACCACGGCCAGATCTGTGTTGGTCCGGATCTGGATTCCACATTCCATTATGCCGGTGAAGTGGAAAACCTGGCGAAACAATATTGCATCAGCCGTATGGCCGGCGGACCCGTGTTACTGGATGCGGAGGAAATGCAGGTCAACATCGAAAAATTCAAATCCTACGGAAAACAATAACTACCCGGAGCCCGGGGCTCGTATAAGACAGTGACAACATAATGAATGCGGGTGGACGTCAGAGATGATTAGAGATCATTGGCAACCCGTCTAATCCCTCGCTAGAATCTGGATATTACATGGGGACGTAGCTCAGCTGGGAGAGCGTCGCGTTCGCAATGCGAAGGTCGGGAGTTCGATCCTCCTCGTCTCCACCAGATTAAAAACAAAAAGGGCCGCAACAGCGGCCTTCTTTTTTACATTCACCCTGTTAATTAACAGAAATACATAACATCCCGCCAACCGGAATATCCCGTCCAGGGGAGTGTCCTGTTAACCAAAGCTACTTTTATTGCCATACGGCGAGTAATGTAACAATCTGAAATTCAGGTTGTATTAAGGATAAAGATGGAAACTGGCGGCTAATTGAAATTATGCGTCTGGTTTCGAACCAGAAGATACGGATGAGGATATATTGATGAATAATGAAAACACGGTTCAGGTCTGGGATATAGTAATCCGCATATTCCATTGGTCGCTGGTTATCGCCTTTGTCATTGCATATTTCACGGCGGAGGAAGAGAATCCCTGGCATATTTATTCCGGGTATGCCGTACTCGGCCTGATAACATTCCGGGTGTTCTGGGGACTGGTTGGCAGCAAATATGCGCGTTTCAGTAATTTTATCTACTCGCCGGGCAAGGTTGTTCAGTATCTGAAAGAGCTGGCGGGGAAAAAACCCGGCCACTATCTGGGACATAATCCTGCAGGCGGCTACATGATTATTCTTTTATTGTCTGGTTTGTTTGTAGTAACCGTGAGCGGTCTTAAGCTCTATGCCGTTGAAGAAGGCCGCGGTCCGCTGGCCGGAACAAACAACGAATTCATGGCGATCAACAATGTCTATGCCGACGAAGATGACGATGATGATAATGAGCATGAAAATAATGGAAAGAATGAACAAGATGAGGAATTCTGGGAAGAAATACACGAACTTTCCACCAATTTCACCCTGGTTTTGATTTTCCTGCATATCGCGGGTGTTTTTGTATCCAGTCGTTTGCATAATGAAAACCTGGTCAAGGCCATGATAACGGGCAGGAAAAAAGCCTGACAAAAACAGCCGCACAGATTGAATAATATACAGTCACCTCATCGCCCTGTTTTATGCAGCCGATTATACTGATCATCGTTAATCGTAATTCCGGTTTCACAAATAGTGGGGGATGCGCACATGAAATTTCATACCGAGGTACACTTCTCGGAGAGAATCGGCTGGATTCGGGCAGCGGTACTGGGTGCTAACGATGGAATCATATCTACGGCCAGCCTGGTCATGGGTGTTGCTGCTGCAAATGCTTCCCGGGAGAATATCCTGATTGCCGGAATTGCAGGCCTGGTAGCCGGGGCGATGTCCATGGCAGCAGGGGAATACGTATCTGTCAGTTCACAGGCCGATACCGAAAAAGCCGACCTCGAACGGGAACGACGGGAACTCGAAACAAATCCCGAATTTGAACACCGTGAACTGGCAACTATCTATGCAGAAAGGGGCCTTGAACCCGCGCTAGCTGACCAGGTCGCCGCACAACTGATGGCACACGATTCGCTGGCTGCCCACGCCCGTGATGAACTGGGCCTGTCGGAGATACACACAGCACGTCCCATACAGGCCGCCCTGGCTTCGGCCTTGACGTTTACCGCCGGCGCTGTATTGCCGTTGTTAATATTACTGATTGTCCCGCAGGTTTTCATCCTGCAGGCAGTGGCCGCAAGCACGTTAATTTTCCTTGTTGCCCTGGGTTATCTCGCCGCCTATGCCGGCGGCTCCAATATTGCACTCAGTATTGGCCGCGTCACTTTCTGGGGTGTTCTCGCCATGGCACTGACCGCGGGTGTCGGAAGGATTTTCGGAACGATTGTGTGACGGCATGTATGCAGGTCCCGATTAAAATCCGCTTTTCGATAAAATGCCAACGACGTGGATTAAGCTACCCTGAAAGAAAAGCAATATGACAAACCATAATAAAGGCTAAACAGTGTCGGTAACACTTAAAGTAAAAGTTATCGCGTCATCATCCAGGGATTCCATCGCCGGCTGGCTGGATGATGCATTGAAGGTCAAGGTGATGGCGCCGCCGGAAAAGGGCAAGGCCAATAAAGCGGTCATTTCATTGCTGGCGGACAGGCTCAGTATAGACAGCCATGCAATCAATATCATCGGCGGCCATTCTTCTCCCAATAAAACAATTACGATAGACGGTTTAACAGAAGCCGGGATCAGGGCCACACTGACAGAATAAATTCTTTCTTTCCTGTCTCCCCATCATGTCCGGGAAATCATCGACGAACTGGAGAGATAAGTAAGTGCTTACAATATAACGGTCCATCAGGCCTGGTTTGTTAATTCCTACTGAAAATCAAACACCTATCAACGTGAAGATTCAGGATTAATACATATATTTCAATAAGTTAAGTATTTACTCAAAATAATTGCAAAAACTTGTTGCACTGCACAATCAAATCAACTATGCTGCAATGCAACATCAACAAATACTCAATTTTTAAAGGAGATTGATATGAATACTTATGTAGAAAAATACGTTGCTCCTCTGCAGGAGCTGGCTGCCCTGAATGCAGCTAATTTTGAAAAGCTGGTCAACCTGCAACTGCAGGGTGTTGAAGAAGTTGCTACTGCCACTGTTGATTCAGTGAAAAAGGCTTCTTCCGTGAAAGACCTGGAAAGTGCCAAGAGCTACATCTCTGGCCAGACTGAAACTGCCAAGGGCATTTATGAAAATGCCGTTACACGCAGCAAGTCTGCCGCCGAATTAGCCCAGGGTTATCCGGCCAGCGTCAAAAAGATCGTGGATAATGCCCTGGCCATTGGCTAATGCCACGATAACTGACTGGTGGACTCCATCAGTTCAGTATACAAAAGCCGCCCTTCGGGCGGCTTTTTCATTTGTGCCGGTGTTTTTTCCGGTGAACGATGACTGACCGTTTCAGTAGACTTTGTAAGCCAGCAGTTTATTGTTCATCATCATTGGCAGGTATGCCATGCCGGTCCCCGGCATAAACTCGAGGTCCGCCATACCCTGTTCCAGGGTCAACAGCAAATCAACCTGGCCTGCCGGAGTGATGTGGAACAGTTTGCCGTTCATCCAGTCCGTAACGTAGAAGGATCCGTCGCTGTCTTCCTCCACGCCGTCCAGGTTCCCTACCGGCGAGCCGTCACCGATAGCACGAATGGACTTGTTCTCGATATTCACGGCCAACAGGTGCCCCGGGGTCTCCGTGGCAAAGCCGTCCGTCATTACACCCCAGGCAGCGACTATCAGGGTATCCTTCCCCTGCACATAAAGACCATTCGGGTTAAGCAGTTCGGGGCTTTCCAGCCAGACACTGAACTCGCCACTGTCATCATCGAGTTTATGAATGCGGTTCAGTGCCATGTCGGAGACAAACACATCACCCGTGCGGCTGGCCGCCACATCATTGAGGAATTTCGCATCTGGCACGGTATAGCGATTGCTGACAGTGCCGTTGGCAATATCAATTTCGACCAGGGTATCGATATCGGCTGCAAACAGTTTACCATCGGCAATGGCCAGTCCCTTGGGCGCATCCAGGCCACCGACCCATTCCTTTTCCAGCAGATCACCATCCAGTGATACCCTGGAAATAAAGCCGTTGCCATCCTTTGCACCAGCATCACCATTCACGTTGGAGACATATAATACATTGTTATCCACGTCATACACGACTGACTCGGGATTGCTCAGGCCCGTAGTTTCCCACATGGATTCGGGTGCGGCTCCACCTGCCATAGTACCGGCTGAAAACAGCATCACGAGCAGGATTGTTAATACTGAATACAACTGCTTTGTCATAAAATCACTCCTTACTATTGTGCAAACAAGGTTTTAAGTAGTTCACCCGGATCCGGTGCACGCATGAAGGCTTCCCCTACCAGGAAAGCATTGACGTCATGCTTGCGCAGCAACTGGACATCTTCACGCGAGTTAATACCGCTTTCCGTGATCACAGTCCTGTCCGGGAATACGTCATGCAAGAGACCAATCGTAGTATTGATATCGGTGGTGAATGTTTTGAGATCACGGTTGTTGATACCGATGAGAGGCAGTCGCAACATCATGGCCCGTTCGAGTTCTTCCCTGTCATGCACTTCGACAAGCACATCCATACCGAGTTCGGTTGCCGACTGGGCCAGCGCCTGCAACCGGTCGTCTGGCAAGGCAGCCACGATAAGCAAAACACAGTCTGCGCCCAGAACGCGGGATTCCATAACCTGGTATTCATCGATCAGGAAGTCCTTGCGCAATACAGGCAGGGAACAGGCGTCCCTGGCTTGCTGCAGGTGGGCGTCTGCACCCTGAAAAAAATGTTCATCGGTTAATACGGACAGGCAGGTAGCACCGCCCTTTTCATAACTGCGGGCAATGGCAGCCGGGTCGAAATCTTCCCGGATGATGCCCTGGCTGGGCGAAGCTTTCTTTATTTCGGCGATAACGGCCGGGCGATTAGCGGCAATTGCCTTTTGCAGGGCCATTTCAAACCCGCGGGTAGGCGGACAATTCCCGAGTGCTGCCTGGAGCTTTTTACCGGGCTGCTGTTTTTTTCGTTCGCTGACTTCTTCCTGCTTGTGGGCCAGTATGGTTCTCAGGATATCGGATTGATCTTGCATGGTTCTATCCTACAACGCGTTTGTCAGTTTGATCAGTTCATCCAGCTTCTGCCGGGCAGCACCGGAGGCAATGACTTCCCGTGCCCGTTCAATCCCTTCGGCATAACTTGCGGCAACGCCGGAAACATAGATTGCTGCAGCCGCATTCAGGATCACGATGTCTGTAGCAGGGGCAGGATTATTATCCAGTACGGAGAAGAGAGTCCGCAGGCTGTCTTCGGCACTGTTGACCGCGATGGTCTCCAGGCTGTTTAGCGGCATATCATATTGCTCCGGTGTCAGGGCATAACTGTTGATTTCTCCATCCAGTAATTCCGAAACCCGGGTCGGTGCCGCAATGCTGATCTCATCCATGCCGTCATCAGCGTGTACCACCATAACATGACGCGCACCGAGTTTTTGCAGAACCCGCGTCAGCTTGTACTGCCAGTCGCTACTGAAAACACCCAGTACCTGGTTGGGTGCACCGGCCGGGTTGGTCAACGGACCCAGTAAATTAAACAATGTGCGCACACCCAGTTCCCGGCGCGGCACTATGGCATGTTTCATGGCACTGTGGTGCAGGGGCGCGAACATGAAGCCAATACCGATACGGTTGATACATTCGGCGATCTGTTCGGCAGTAAGTTCCAGCTTGACGCCAGCGGCCTCCAGCACGTCGGCGCTGCCGCTCTTGCTGGAAACAGAGCGGTTGCCATGCTTGGCCACGCGGGCGCCGGCCGCCGCGGTTACGAAAGCGGCCGTAGTGGAAATATTAAAGGTATTTATGCCATCACCGCCGGTACCGCAAGTATCTACCAGGTGTTCCGTATCCACCTCTACCCGGGTTGACAGTTCGCGCATAACGCCGGTTGCGGCAGCGATTTCATCCACCGTCTCGCCTTTCATGTTAAGACCGACCAGGAAACCGGCAATCTGCGCCGGGGTACATTCACCGGTCATGATGGCACGCATTACGGTGGTCATTTCATCAGCCGTCAGGTCCTTGCGCGCAATTACGTGCTTGATGGCGGTCTGGATATCCATACATTACGTCTGGCTATTTGATCCGGAGAAAATTATTCAACAGTTCATGACCGTAGGAGGTCAGGATGGATTCAGGATGGAACTGGACGCCGGATATGGTGTATTCGCGGTGACGCACACCCATGATTTCATCGATCTCATCGTTTTCATTTGTGGTCCAGGCCGTTACTTCCAGGCAGTCCGGCAGGGAATCCTTGTCTATGACCAGTGAATGATAGCGGGTGGCGGTAAAAGGCATATCCAGTCCTGTGAAAAGGTCTGTGTTGTTATGCAGGATTTCCGAGGTCTTGCCATGCATGATGCTGTTGGCATGGACAATGCGTCCCCCGAACGCCTGGCCTATGCACTGGTGACCCAGGCAGACACCGAGTATCGGTAGCTGCCCCTTGAATTCATCTATCACATCCAGCGAGATACCAGCCTCGTTCGGCGTGCATGGTCCCGGTGAAATAACGATGCGTTCCGGTGCAAGTTTTTCTATCTCTTCAAGTGCTATCTGGTCATTACGGTAAACACGCACATCCTGTCCCAGCTCACCGAAATACTGCACCAGGTTATACGTGAAAGAATCGTAATTATCGATCATCAACAGCATATGTATACGTCTCAGTTGTCCCCGTATTCCAGTCCGTTCTCCGCCAGGGTGACGGCACGGAAAATGGCCCGGCCCTTGTTCATGGTCTCTTCCCACTCGTTGCTCGGAACGGAATCTGCAACTATACCCGCACCGGCCTGGATGTGCAGGGTGTTGTTTTTAATGATGGCCGTTCGGATGGCTATGGCAGTGTCCATATTCCCGCTCCAGGACAGGTAACCGACGGCACCGGCATAGACTCCGCGCTTGACCGGTTCCAGTTCGGCGATGATTTCCATGGCGCGGATCTTTGGCGCACCGGAAACGGTACCGGCGGGAAACGTGGCACGCAGGACATCAATGGCCGAATTGCTGTTATTCAGTTTACCGATGACATTGGACACAATGTGCATGACGTGCGAGTAGCGCTCGATAATCATCTTGTCCGTCAACGTCACACTGCCGGTTTCTGCCACGCGTCCCACGTCATTGCGTCCGAGGTCGATCAACATCAGGTGCTCAGCCAGTTCTTTCGGATCCTGTAGCAGGTCCTGTTCCAGTTCACAGTCTTCTTTCTCTGTTTTGCCGCGCGGTCGTGTGCCGGCAATTGGCCGCACGGTAACAATTTCATCTTCCAGACGTACCAGGATTTCCGGCGACGAGCCGACTACCTGGAAATCATCCAGGTGCATGTAAAACATGTACGGCGATGGATTCAGACAACGAAGCGCACGGTACAGGTTGACGGGTGGTGCCTGGAAAGGAATGGACAGGCGTTGTGACAACACCACCTGCATGACGTCGCCCTCGACAATGTATTCCTTGATCCGGCTGACCGCCTTTTCAAATTTCTCCCGCGTAAATCCGGAAACGAAATCTTTCTCGTTGACCGTCCGCCTGCTCTGGACAGGTTGATCAATATGATTGTGATACAGCTTTGCCGTGATAGTATCGAGATCTTCATGGGCCTTGCTATAGGCATCGTCATCGTCGGTGTTGGCATGCACGATCAGATACAACTTGCCGGCCAGGTTATCAAACACAACGATGCGATCTGATACCATCAACAGGATATCAGGGCATTGTAATGGATCCTCCTTGTCCTCACCGCGCAGATGCGGCTCGATATACTGGATGGTGTCATAACCAAAATAACCCACCAGTCCACCGGCGAAGCGGGGGATGTTTGCCAGTTCCGGTACGCGGTAAAATTGCCTGAATGCCTCTATTTCTGACAGGGGATCGGCTACCTGCTTTCGCTCAATGATATTGCCATTTTCCTCAATCGTCAGTTCGTTCCCGCAAACGCGCAGTATGGTCGTGGCAGCCAGTCCAATAATGGAATATCGTCCCCATTTTTCTCCACCCTGTACTGATTCAAATAAATAGGAGTAAGGACTGTTGGCCAGTTTCATGTAGGCGCTGAGAGGTGTTTCCAGGTCGGCGAGCACCTCGCGCACCAGGGGAATGCGATTATAGTCTCTGGCAAGTTGCTCGAATTCCTGTGGTGTCATGTCACATTTACAACCTGTGGCAGGTCGGCCAGTGAGTGGATGACCGCGTCGGGATTGGCGGTGCGGATATCCACACCGTGATTATAACCATAGGAAACACACAACATGCGGAAACCGGCTGCACGGGCGGCTTTAACATCGCTGAAGGAATCACCCACCATCAGGGAATTTTCCGGGCAGGCATTGAAATGTTCGGCTGCATGCAATAGTGGCATGGGGTCAGGCTTCTTGCGTGCCAGTGTATCACCCGACACGACGATACCGAAGTCATCGAAGATACCCAGGCTCTTCAGCAGTATGTGGGTAAATTGCTCACGCTTGTTGGTCACACAACCCATATTTATGTCGTGCTGTTTGAGAAACGCCAGTCCGGATTCAACACCCTTGTAAAACCGGGTTTGCCGGCAGGCATTATCGGCATAAATGGACATGAAGACAGGATACGCACGGTCAAATAACGCCGGCTCCGGCTTTGCATCCATATCATTGGTCAATGCCCGTTCTACCAGGCGTTCCAGGCCGTTGCCGACCCACTGCCTGACCTTGTCCTCACCCCGGATTGGCATCCCGATCTCTTCCAGCATGGCATCAATGGAATATGCCAGGTCCGGAACAGAGTCGACCAGTGTGCCATCAAGATCAAACAGGACCATGTCGGGCTTTGCGAATACCATGAGGGTAACTGCGGTAGCTATATCAGGCGACTTGCGCCAGTTCATCACGCATGCTTTTTATAACCGCCGGATAATCATTGCTGTTGAATATTGCCGAACCGGCTACAAAGGTATCGGCACCGGCCTCTGCTATCCGGCGAATATTATCCATCTTGACGCCGCCATCAATCTCAAGACGTATAGCAAGCCCGCTGTCATCAATCATGCGTCGCGCCTGCTCAATTTTGCCAATACTGGACGGGATAAATGATTGACCGCCAAAGCCGGGGTTCACAGACATCAGTAATACCATATCCACCTTGTCCATAACATGCCCGAGATAATCCAGCGGTGTTGCCGGATTGAATACCAGTCCGGCCCGGCAACCCTGATCGCGAATTAACTGCAGGCTGCGGTCTATGTGTTCACTCGCTTCCGGGTGAAACGTAATGAAGCTGGCCCCCGCTCTTGCAAATTCTGGGATGATACGGTCCACCGGCTTGATCATCAGGTGGACATCGATAGGTGCCTTGATACCGTAATTACGCAAGGCCTGCACGATAACCGGTCCGAAAGTCAGGTTTGGCACGTAATGATTGTCCATAACATCCACATGAATAAAATCAGCGCCGGCCGCCAGTACCTCTTCGGCTTCCTCACCAAGGCGGGCCAGGTCTGCAGACAGAATGGAAGGTGCGATAATGTAATCAGTCATGGAAAAACCGGTGACATAAACAGTCTGTTTACCAGAGGCGCAACTTTACCTGATCACGACTTTGATAGCTACTGAACCGTTCCGCCCAAGATTCTACTTGGCCTCTGTACTGCGCTCTCATATCATCATGACATGGGCACCAACCACCGCTTGTTGTTACCAGTGATCATCGGCCTGGCGTTGTGTACTGCAGTTGCCGATGCTGCCGTATGGGACCGGGACAAGGAAAAAGTGATTGCTGAACGGCTGGCGATGGAAATTGATAACGGGCAAATCATCTGGCTTAAACCGCTCTTTGGCGACGCATTCCCGGCCATAGCAGACAGTGCCGGTCCATATGCCCGGACAACAGCCATCATTCTCTTGCACGGCATGGGTGGACATCCGGACTGGCCGGTTGTCATATCGCCGCTGCGCCAGTATTTGCAGGCACATAACTGGTCAGCCTTATCAATTCAAATGCCGATACTGAAAGCTGACCGTTCGCCGTCTGATTATGGCAAGACGTTACGCGAAGCGGAACGAAGAATCGACAGTGCCATTGACTACCTTAACAGGAAACATTACAGGCATGTTGTTCTTCTGGGTTATGGGTTTGGCGCCGCCACGGCCATATACGCACTTGCCAATGACAACAAACCCGCCGTCAATGGCCTGGTTGCTATCAGCATACTTGCCAGGAAGTTCCTTGAGCCCGGGATCAATCTGACAGGGTTACTGGAGAAACTCGATATACCCATACTGGATATTTATGCATCAAACGATAAATCTGTGGTGGTCGATACTGCCGATGACCGACGGCTGGCTGCCCGCAGGAATGGCGGCGTTCATTATACCCAGGAGATAATTGCAGGGACGGACCATTACTATACCGGACAAGAACCTCTTCTTTTACAACAGATTGTTGACTGGCTTGAGCGTGAAATAAATACCGGTAAAGATGACAAGTAATCACCGGAAGTGTAATGCCTTTTATCACAGCAACTGCTAATCTTACGGTAAACCCGGATCATTTTGTTGACAGGTATTTCAGCCGGAACAATAACCGTATTATTGCATCGACGCACAGGAGATGACCATGAATGAGCCAATACAGACCGATGCTTCGCTGGGCAAGGACGAGAGAACCTGGGGTATGTTATGTCACCTGATTGCCTTGTCAGGTTTTATCGTACCCTTTGGTTGTATTATAGGACCACTGATCATCTGGCTCATCAAGAAAGATGAAATGCCATTCGTGGATGACCAGGGCAAGGAGTCATTGAACTTCCAGTTGACCATGTTGATAGCGTTTATCGTTGCCGCCCTCCTCATGGTGGTGTTTATTGGTGTCTTCCTGATCATGGTAGTGGCGATATTCGATCTGGTCATGATTATCATTGCGACTATCAAGGCCAACGACGGTATTCGCTATCGCTATCCCTGGGCCATCCGTTTTCTGAAATAAATCAGGCCGGATATTAAGCCATTCCTGTCGTGGGGATCCTTGTTATGGTCTGGCGTGATTGCCCGTTTGTTCCTGCAACGCCCAGCTAACGTGCTCCCGGACAAGTTCTGAAGGGTGTGTTTTACGTTTTTCCAGCGCTGTAACTATGGCTATTGAATACGGCGCATTACCCAGGGCGACAGCGATGTTACGCAACCAGCATTCGTAGCCTATCCGGCGTATGGCCGAACCTTCGGTATAGCGGTAAAACTCGTCTTCAGTCCAGTTGAATAAGGTTATCAAATCCCGGTTATCGAGACCGTGTCTCACCGTAAAATCTTTTTCGCCGGAATGCCGTGCAAACCGGTTCCATGGACAGACCATTTGGCAGTCATCACAACCGAAGATGCGGTTGCCGATCAGGCGCCGGAATTCCGCTGGAATTGAACCACGCAATTCAATAGTAAGATATGAAATACAACGGCGAGCATCCACCTGGTACGGTGCAACAATAGCACCGGTCGGACAGACATCAATACAGGCACTACAACTGCCGCAGTGTTCCGTGTCAAATGCGACGTCTAACGGTAATGGCAGATCAGTATACAGCTCGCCAAGAAAAAACCAGGAGCCGGCTTTCGGGTTAATCAGGTTGCTGTGCTTGCCAATCCAGCCAAGGCCGGCATTTCGTGCGAGCGCCTTCTCAAGCACGGGAGCGCTGTCTACAAACGCACGGTAACCAAATCTGCCGGTAACCGCTTCAATTCGGGAGGCCAGTTTCTGCAGCCGTTGACGCAACACCTTATGGTAATCCCGGCCAGTTGCATAACGCGAAACAAAAGCCAACCCCGGTGAATTCAGCACATGCGCTGTTTCTGCAGCAGCCGGCGGCAGGTAGTCCATACGTACCGAGATGACCCGCACGGTACCGGGTTGCAGCTCTTGCGGCCGGCTGCGCCTGGTACCGTGGCGTTGCATGTAGTCCATTTCACCGTGCCTGCCCGCCTGCAACCAGTTCAGTAAACGCGTTTCATCTTCACCAAGATCAGTACCCGCAATGCCTACCTGCTGGAAACCGAGTTCAAGACCGTAACGTTTAATCGTCGTTGCCAATGCCCGGTAATCGATTGCCGCTGGATGTACTGCCATTGCATCAAAGACTGCACCGTTGAGGTGCGACACTGCATAAATGGGGCAAAGCACAATTTGCAATATGCGGATAAAATTTCATAACCGATTGATTTTAAAAGATTCAGGTTGTTGGCATACGTTATGCAATAACCACTGGTAAGTACCTCCTCAGTACTTATATTGAGTTTTCCTCAGCATCGGAGCTAACTTGGGGCGCACCCTCTGCGCCCCGTTTTTTTGAGCCAGCTAGTGTAATTAGCACGTCCGCCTTATACCATAGCACTCGTCACCAAAATCTGTAGACTCTGACGCACTATGCTGGATTTTATCAGTTCCTGGTACCGCCGATATTTCACCGACCCGCAGGCAGCTGTACTGGCCATTTGCCTGGTGCTCGGTACTATCATCATTTATTTGATGGGCAAAATGCTGGCCCCGTTGATTGCAGCCATCATTATTGCCTACCTGCTGGAGGGGCCGATAAAGAAACTGGAAAACCGTAACATTCCCCGGCTACTGGCGGTGACCATTGTCTACCTGTTTTTCATCATCTTTATTGTCTTCCTCTTACTCGGCCTGTTCCCGATTGTTTCACGCCAACTGAGCCAGTTCTTCCAGGAAGTGCCGCAGATGATCAATAATGGCCAGCAACTATTATTGCGCCTGCCGGAAAAGTATCCCGAGTTCGTTTCTGAAGCCCAGATATGGGAAATCATCAACGCTATCCGTACCGGTATCAGCCAGCTTGGACAGGATGTCCTGTCGATCTCGGTTGCCTCGATACCCGCGCTAATCACCGTCCTTGTCTACCTGATCCTGGTACCGTTGATGATCTTTTTCTTCCTCAAGGACAAGAACCTCATCATCGCCTGGCTGAGCCGTTTCCTGCCCACGGAAAGGCGACTGGTAAATGAAGTATGGCGGGAAATGGATGCCCAGCTCGGTAACTATGTGCGCGGTAAATTCAATGAAATACTGATTGTCGGCGTTGCATCTTTTGTTATTTTCCAGACCCTGGCCCTGAACTACGCACCGTTACTTGCAATTATTGTAGGCCTGTCGGTATTAATCCCTTACATCGGCGCTGCTGTTGTGACGCTTCCTGTCGCCTTTGTCGGTTATTTCCAGTGGGGCCTCGACAGCAACTTTGTCTGGCTGATGATCTGGTACGCCGTTCTGCAGTTCCTGGATGGCAATGTGCTGGTACCCATTCTGTTTTCAGATGCGGTTAACCTGCATCCTGTTGCCATTATTGTTGCCATCCTGGTGTTCGGCGGCCTGTGGGGTTTCTGGGGCGTGTTCTTCGCCATTCCTCTGGCAACTCTGGTCAAGGCGTTAATCAACGTATGGCCGACGACATCGGATCAAAAGATGCTGCCTGACGATACTACGTAAATATCCGGATTCAATTCTGTCAGCTCTCTTTACAGGTGATCGCTGGCAAAGTCGGCCAGGCGCGAACGTTCGCCCCGGCGCAGGGTAATATGAGCGCTATGCGACCAGATCTTGGATCGATCCACTACATAGGTCAGTCCGGATGTGGTCTCGGTCAGGTAGGGTGTATCGATCTGGGCAATATTTCCCAGGCATACCATCTTGCTGTCCGGCCCGACCCGGCTAATCAGGGTTTTCATCTGCTTTGAGGTCAGGTTTTGTGCTTCATCGACGATGATGTAGCGATTCAGGAAAGTCCGTCCGCGCATGTAATTCAGCGAGCGAATCTTGATCCGCTTGTTGAGTATATCTGCCGTCGCTGCCCTGGCCCAATCACTGTTTTCGTCATGGCTCGTCAAAACTTCCAGGTTATCCAGCAAGGCACCCATCCACGGCGCCATTTTCTCCTCCTCGGTGCCCGGCAGGAAACCGATGTCCTCACCCACCGGAACGGTGACGCGGGTAATAATGATTTCCCGGTAATGTTTTAATTCCATGGTCTGTAACAGGCCGGCCGCGAGTGCCAGCAGGGTTTTGCCGGTGCCTGCCGCCCCCAGCC
>Ga0102950_1000227_pt1 | contig 14618 bp, 12 predicted proteins | sample SalPon2A_B_D2_MG_FD_78505 | JGI IMG/M metagenome (GOLD analysis project Ga0102950, IMG submission 78505) | Soil microbial communities from South San Francisco under conditions of wetland restoration - Salt Pond MetaG R2A_B_D2_MG | ecosystem: Environmental > Terrestrial > Soil > Wetlands | place...
AACTTCATGCACTCGACCGCCATCGGGGCCCTCACCCACGAAGAGACGGCTCCCATCAGCCAGGCGGGGTCGCTCCAACCCTATACGCCTCAGTACCATTCGATTGTGGCGCAAAAGGGCGCCATGGTCTTCCATATGTTGCGTTGGGTCATCGGCGACAAAGAGTTTACGAAGACTCTGCAGGACATCGTCCAGCAGTACGCGTGGAAATCCATCACCACTCAGGAATTTGAGAAAGCAGCGGAACAGGCCAGCAATCAGAAGCTGACCTACTTTTTTGCCCAGTGGGTCAGTTCCACCGGGGTGCCCCAATTCAAGGACTCCTGGGCTATCTATCGCGTGGGGAACCACTATCAGGTCGTCGGGAAAATCCAACAGGATCTGGATATCTTCCGAATGCCGGTAGACGTTCGCGTCAACTCCGAGGGACGCAGGCCCATTAATGACCGTGTCCAGATGGTGGGAACCACCGCAGACTTCACGGTGAACACCGTAACCAGGCCAACCCACGTGGAAATCGATCCCGGTAGCCACATCCTCAAGATGACCAACAAGATCCGCACCGAGGTGGAAATCGCCCGAGGCGATCAGCTTGTTGCCGAACAGGCCTACCTGGAAGCCATAAAGCAGTATCAGAAAGTCGTGGACCAGAACAAGAACAATTCACTGGCCCACTTCCGCCTTGGCGAGATCTATTTCCGGCTGCACAACTACAATGCAGCAGCGGAGGAAATGCGGGCCGCTTTGGACGGAAACCTGCAGCCCAAATGGGTGGAAGTTTGGGCCCATCTCACTCTGGGCAAGATCTTCGACGCCACCGGCCAGCGCGACCGCGCTCTGAACGAATACCAGCGGGCCTTGCAAACCAAGGACGATACACAGGGCGCCATTGAGCAGGCCAAACAGTATATCCAAAAGCCTTATTCAGCCCAGAACCGCGCCACCGGCTAACAAGCACTGAATAACCTGGCGGCAGCCAGTTCCGGCTTCCGGCGTTGCTTCAGGTTGTTTCACCTGCCACAGGGCGGGCCGTAAGCTTTTTGTAAGTTTCTTCAAACGTCTTGAGAGCCGCTTCATCATAGAGGACAAAGTAAATCTTCTCCAGGCTGCTGCGCGACTTGAGGTGCTCAAGCACTTCACTGATCATGATGTTAGCGCACTCGTCCACCGGGAAACCGGCAACCCCGGTGCCAATGGCAGGGAAAGCCATCGTCTTGAAGCCCTTTTCTTCGGCGCGGAGCAAACTGTTCCGCGTGGCGTTCCGCAGGGACTCCGCAGTCGTTCTTCCGCCCGGTTGCATGCTGGCTGCGTGGATCACGTAATAGGCCTTCAGGTTGCCCGCAGTGGTCACAGCAGCTTCGCCCAGGCGGATGGATCCGATGCGTTCACATTCCTCCTCGATTCGCGGGCCACCCTTGGTCCGAATGGCGCCGGCAACTCCTGAACCCAGCACCAGTTCGTTATTGGCTGCGTTCACAATCGCATCGACTTCAAACTCGGTAATGTCGCCCTTCGTGAAGTAAATCCTGGTTGGCATATTCCCTCGGATTGATCGAGTTTAAGTTACAGAAAGAATAGCTGAGATAGTGGCCCGTGGCCAGTGATTCCGGTCACTTTGGGAAGGGATCGCACCGCTTGCCGCAGTCAGCCACAGGACGTTATCCCAGCCAGCGCTTCAGCCGGCAAAAATAGCGGAGCTTCTGGGAGCGGGAAAGACTGCCATTCCGTCCGCTGGTGGAGGGCAGGACATAGATCCGCGAATTCCCAAACCGTCGGCGTTGCGCTCCGAGTTCCGCCTTCCGGCCCTGGAACCTCTCGAAACCTGTCTTGCCGTTAAAGGCAATAGCATCCGGGGACGCTGCAAGGAGTTTTGCCTTCAGTGCGGGGACACCCTGGTGGAAGTCTTCTTTGTCCAGGTCACTGATGGAATTCGACCATCGCTTGACGAGGTCGGTCAAGCCGAATCCAAACTCGAAGATGCGGTGGTCTTCTTCAGGCCTCAGGTGGACCGGCGTCAGGCCCGACTCGTACAGGAAATTCCAGAACTGATTGCCGCGGCCGGCATAATAGTGGCCAATCCTGGCCGACCGCTCGCCGGGATTAAAACCCACAAACACCAGCCTCAACCCGGGGCGCAAATAGTCTGGCAAATCAGGGTACACTCAGTTTCCTTGTCACAAAAGCCGCAGGAACATTCGACGATAGGGCTAAGTGGTTGCAGATTTCTTCGCGGCGCACTCCCGGCAACAGGCCACAAACTCCTGGAAGATTTGCAACTGCTCGGGATGCCCGCTGAACATCTCCTCAGGATGCCATTGAACGGCCAGAAAGAATGGGTAATCCTCTGCCAGTTCAACCGCCTCGACCAGGCCGTCTTCAGAATGGGCCGTAACCTTCAGGCCCCTGCCCAAGCGTTTGATTGCCTGGTGATGAAGGCTGTTCACCGCACAGCTTCCTGCCACAAACCCGTGCAGAACGCAATCAGGATCGGTCACAGTGATGGAATGCGTGGTCGCGCTCCGGCTTCCCTGCTGTTTGTGATCGCGTTCGAGCGCCGTGTCACCTTTCAGGTCCTGGTAAAGCGTCCCTCCGAACCGCGTGTTGATGGTTTGAATCCCGCGGCAGATACCCAGAATCGGCAACCCGGCCTTGAGTCCACGGTCGAGGAGGGCTATTTCAAAATCGTCGCGCGCGCGATTGATCTTGACGTTTTCGTACTTTTTCCGCTCGCCATAGAGTTCCGGGTCGATGTCTTCCCCGCCCGCCAGAAGGATTCCGTCAAAATCTCCAGATGAGGCCAGCCCGTTCCCCGGAGGCATAATCATCTCGATTTCATCGGGTCTCGCCCCGGCGGCCACCAGGGCCTGAAAATAAAGAGACGTCTGTCCCTTCACTTTTTCCTTTTCCGGTATGGAAAGCGCAATCTTCATTGGCCCGAAATCCGACCACCTTTGGAGACCTTCCCTCGCCGGCAGGTCCGGGGTCGGCAACTGTATTTTCCCTTGACAGGGCCAGCCGATTCAAGTAGAAACATAATTATGCGTGTGATGCATAAATATTCCTATCGGACGGGGCAGTGAAGGCAATAACGGCGGCGGAATCCTTCAGCACGGCGGGCAAACACGAGGCTTCATCCAGAGTCGTTCGGGTGGCCGTAGCCGGCGCGACAGGCTACGCGGGACTGGAACTGCTTCGCCTGCTGGCCCGCCACCCTCAGGCCCGCGTGACGCATCTGCTGTCATCCGGACGGGACGGGAAAAAAGAATTTCCCATTGAGGATTCGCATCCTTCTCTTCGGGGGAAATTCTCGGCTCCCTGCCAGCCACTTTCCGTGGAGGCGCTGCCACCTTCTGAGGTGGACATGGTTTTTCTAGCGACGCCTCACCAAACCGCTCTTGAAATCGCTCCCCGCCTCCTGGAACGTAACCTTCGCGTGGTGGACCTGAGCGCCGCCTTCCGTCTGAAAGATGCCGCGGCTTATCCACGGTGGTACGGTTTCGAGCACGACGCTCCTGCGGAACTGGAAGAAGCTGTTTATGGTTTGACAGAACTGAATGCGGAGGACATCCGGAAAGCACGCCTGGTAGCCAATCCCGGCTGCTACGCCACCTCGGTGATACTGGCGCTGGCTCCCGCGGTCGAGAGGGGCTTGCTTGACATAAACGCGGGCGTCATCTCCGACTCAAAATCAGGTGCCAGCGGAGCGGGCCGCGGAGTGAGCGAAAAGCTTCACTTTGTGGAAGTGAATGAGAACTGCCGCGCCTATGGACTTTTCAATCACCGGCATGTGCCGGAGATGCTTCAGGCGCTGAACCTGGCAGAGAAGGATTTTACTTTCACTCCCCACCTACTTCCCATTACTCGGGGGATTTTGAGCACCATCTATGTCCGCCTGGCGAAATCTCATACACATGAGGAGGTGGTTGCGCTTTACAACGACTTCTACGCCGGGGCGCCTTTTGTCCGCGTGTTGGGTTCCGGCGTTCCGGAAATTCAGTCCGTTGCTCAGACCAATTTTACTGACATTGGCTTCTCCCTCAACTCTGACGGGGTGCGCATGATTATCGTATCCGCGCTCGACAACCTGACAAAGGGAGCGGCAGGGCAGGCCATCCAGAACATGAACCTGATGTATGGCTTTGCCGAGGGAACGGCACTGACGTGAAAATTGTTGTCAAGGTAGGAGGGCAAGCATCGGAAGAACACTTTCGGCGGCAGCACCTGGCGCGGCAGGTCGCCGGATTGGCCAGTGCCGGCCACCGCGTAGTGGTGGTCCACGGCGGAGGCAAGGCGCTAACGCAAACGCTCCAGCGACTGGGCATTGAAACAGTGTTCCACAACGGCCTGCGTGTCACCGACGCTGCAACTCGCGACGTCGCCTTGATGGTTCTGGCTGGGATCATCAACAAGCAGTGGGTGGCCGAACTTGAAGGACAGCGCCAGCCCGCATTGGGAATCTGCGGCGGCGACGGGAAACTGGTGACGGCGCGCCGGCTGACGGCTACCGCGAACGGAACCAAAAAGGATTTGGGATATGTTGGTCGTCCGACAAAAATCAACACGGCGATTCTCAACCTGGCTTTTTCAAAAGGGTTTGTTCCCGTCGTGGCAAGCCTGGGGCTCAGCGCTTCCGGCCAGTATCTCAACATCAACGCCGATGACCTTGCAGCGGCGCTGGCGACCGCCCTTGAAGCTGACCGGCTGCTTTACCTCACCGAGTCCGGCGGCGTCTGGGACGCAAAGAAGAAGGTGCTGCCACTGGTCCGGCTCAGGGACATCCAGAGCCTGATTCACAAAGGCACCGTGCGCGACGGAATGATTCCCAAGCTACGGTCTTGCGCACGAACCATTCAGCACGGCGTCCATGAAATCGACATCATTTCTCCGGACGAACAAAACTCTTTGCTGAGAACCGTCATCAAACGTGAAAGCGTGGGAACAAGGATCGTAAGGTCATGATGAGCTACGAACAGATTGCAGAACTCGAAGAACGTAGGCTGGTTCCCACCTACAAGCGCCTGCCCTTTATGGCTGTCGATGGCGATGGTTGCTATCTCATCGACGACAAGGGGGAAAAGTATCTCGATTTCCTGGGCGGGCTGGGCGTCAATGCCCTCGGGCACGCGCACCCGGAAATGATGGGCGTGTTGCGCGATTCTTCCGAGAACCTGCTCCACGTTTCAAATCTCATTTACCATCGCTTTCAGGCCCCGCTGGCTGACCAATTGGCAAAACTCTCCGGTCTTGACCGCGTTTTCTTTGCCAACACGGGCACGGAAGCCGTCGAGGCCGCTCTCAAACTGGCACGTGCTTTTGGCCGCCGGCATTCCGAGGAACGGACCGGGATACTGGCCATGGAAAACTCATTCCACGGCCGCACCATGGGTTCACTGGCCGCCACCTGGCCGGAAAAATATCGCAAGCCCTTTGAACCCTTGCCGGCGGGCTTCAGGTTTATCCGCCAGAATGACATCAGCCACCTCAAGAGAAACTTTTCGCCCGACACGGCCGCCTTGCTGGTTGAGGTGATTCAGGGCGAAGGTGGCGTAGTGGAACTCGACGAAGAATTCCTGAAAACCGGCCAGGAATTGTGCCGCGAGCACGGCGCTCTGTTCATCTGCGACGAAATCCAATGTGGGCTGGGCCGCACGGGAAGCTACTTTGCCTATCAACAGATGGGTCTCAAGCCGGACGTCGTCCTGGTGGCTAAGCCATTGGCCGGAGGGTTGCCACTGGCGGCCATTCTGGCACGCGATGAGGTCGCACAGGCGTTCCACCCCGGCATGCACGGCAGCACCTTCGGCGGCGGGCCGTTGCAGTGCCGCATGGCACTGAAATTCCTCGAAATTCTCCAGCGGCCGGAATTCCTGCAGCATGTCCGCCAGGTGGGCTCACATTTTAAGAACCAATTGTTCAATCTCCAGAAGGAATTACCCGTCATTCGCCAGGTCCGCGGCCAGGGGTTGATGCTTGCCGCGGAACTCTCAATCCCCGGCAAGGAAATCGTCCAGCAGGGAGTGGAAGCCGGTTTCCTGTTCAATTGCACACAGGAACAGGTCTTGCGGTTTCTCCCTCCTCTGGTTATCCAGCAGCAACATGTCGATGAATTAATCGATGTGCTGCGCTCGATTTTAATTTCTGTTTCAAGCATTGAAAAGAAGGGGGTGCGCGCATGACGCCCGTCGTAACTATGGAAAAACAAGAACACCTCAGTGTCCATGATTTAGTAGCGGACCAGGACCTTAACGCAAATGATGTCCGCATGATTTTCGACCTCGCCGGGCGCGTGAAGGCGTCGCCGGCGTCCTATTCAAAGGCACTCGCCGGAAAACAACTGGCGATGATCTTTGAGAAGCCGTCGCTCCGCACCCGCGTGACCTTTGAAGTGGGCATGACCAGCATGGGCGGATTTGCCATTTATCTGGACCATTCCAAGCCGCGGCTGGGAGAGCGGGAGTCAATCAAAGATGTGGCCCGCAACCTTGACCGCTGGGTGGACGGCATCGTGGCCCGCACTTTCTCCCACCAGTCCGTCATTGAGCTGGCTGAGAACGCCTCCATCCCCGTGGTAAATGCCCTCACGGACCTTCTGCATCCCTGCCAGGCGCTTGGCGACTATTTCACCCTTTCAGAAAAGTTCGGCCACGTGAAAGGCCTGAAGGTGGCTTTCATCGGCGACGGCAATAACGTGTGCCACTCGCTGATGCTGACCGGCGCCAAGTTGGGCGCAACGGTTCGGGTTGCTACGCCTTCCGGCTTTGAACCCAGAACGGAGATGGTGGACCAGGCCAAAGCCCTGGCCCACACAACCGGTGCAAAGATCGAGCTGTTCCGCGATCCGCTGGAAGCCGTCGCCGGTGTACAGGCAGTTTATACCGACGTCTGGGCCAGCATGGGCCAGGAATACGCAGCGCATCTTCGCACTCAGGTCTTTGCCCCGTATCAGGTGACGGAAAACCTGCTGCAGACCGCAGGCCCCGAAACCGTTTTCCTCCACTGCCTTCCCGCGCACCGGGGACAGGAAGTCACCGATGCCGTCATCGATTCGTCCAGGTCTCTCGTCTACGATCAGGCTGAAAACCGGTTGCACGTCCAGAAGGCGCTGCTCCTGCTGCTGATGCAGTCGCATTGAGCTTGAAAATGGACACCATCACGCAGATTCCGCCGGAGGCACTGGTGACGGAGTTCGAGTCAAGGGAGAAGCCCAAATTGCCTCTTCTCCGCAAAGCTCGTCTCAGTGATGTCCCTTCCCTCTTCAAACTGATCCATCAGTACGCGGAGGAGGAGGTGATGCTTCCCCGCGCCCTCCCGGAACTTTATGAGAACATCTGGGAGTTTACCGTGGCGGAGAAAAACGGCCAGCTTGCCGCCTGCGGAGCACTCCGCCTGTATAACGAAGAGGTGGCGGAGATCCGTTCCCTGTGCGTAGACCCGAAGCAAAAAACTTCGGGGCTGGGCCGGGCGATTACCAGCCAGTTGATGCACGAGGCAAGAGACTTGGGACTGAGAAGGGTCTTTGCGCTCACGGTGGTTCCTGATTTCTTCTCGAAGATGGGCTTCTATCCCGTCGAACGCGGCGCGCTGCCCCAAAAAGTGTGGCGTGACTGTCTGCAGTGCGAAAAGTATTTCCGCTGTGACGAAGTGGCTGTCGTGTTTGACGTCGCAAGCCTGGGCTTCGGAAACGCTGATGGGCCTTCCGAAACCGGGTGATCACGGCAGGATCAAGAGGGTATGTCCCCGCCACCCGCCGCCGGCTGGACATCTTCATCAGGCTCGATGCGGCCCCGTCCCGCAAAATAAACAATCACCATCCCCAGAGTCGCTCCAATCGTGTCAATTCCGGAATCTACAACCGAGGGACCGCGGCCGGGTACGAATCTCTGATGAAACTCGTCAGTCAGCGAGTAAAGCCCTGCCAGCAGAATGCAGGCCAGGGCCTTTCGCGGGTCCCAGGAGCCGCGGTGGTCATCACCCAGTGCGTGATAAAGGAAAATGGCAAAAATGGAGTACTCGGTCAAATGGCCGAGCTTCCTGAACCCAAAAGCAAGAAAATGGAACGAGTGGCGTGAAACTTCCACGTGAAGGATGGCCAGAATATCACGTAACAGGTTGTTGGTGAACGATGACCCGAAAGTCCTGGTGGACAGGTAGAAAATGAGTCCGGCCCAGACGATGACGGGGACCCACCACAGGAAGGTCCGTAATCGCGTTGCATGCCCGGCGCTTGGAAGCGGGCTATTCGAGGCGATAGTTGGGAGCCTCCTTGGTGATAATAACGTCGTGGACGTGGCTCTCACGCAAGCCAGCGGATGAAATCCGGATAAACCGTCCACGCTGCTGAAGTTCGGGGATGGTGGGACAGCCAGAATAACCCATGCCGGACCTCAGCCCACCTACGAGTTGCTGCACCATATCGGCCAGCAGACCTTTGTAAGGCACGCGGCCCTCAATGCCTTCCGGAACCAGCTTTGAGGTGGAATCTTCCTGGCCGTAGCGGTCTCTGGATCCCTCCTGCATTGCCCCCAGTGACCCCATCCCGCGGTAGGACTTAAAAGTCCGTCCCTGGTACAGGATCGTCTCCCCGGGACTTTCCTCAGTGCCGGCAAAAAGGCTGCCTATCATCACCACGCTTGCCCCGGCGACAATGGCCTTTGTGATATCGCCCGAAAACTTGACGCCGCCATCCGCAATCAGCGGAACGCCGGCTTCGCGGGCTGCTCGCGCGCATTCCGAGATGGCGGTGATCTGGGGTACGCCCGCGCCCGAAACAACTCGTGTGGTGCAGATGGAACCCGGCCCGATTCCTACCTTGACAGCCGCAACGCCGAGATGGATCAGATCGCGGGCTCCCTCATAGCTGGCCACATTGCCGGCGATCACTTCGGCATCGGGTAGATTCTGTTTAATGGTCTTCACAGCCTCCAGCACCCGCTCGGAATGGCCGTGGGCCGTGTCCACGACGATGACGTCCGCCTGGGCACGAGCGAGTTCCTGCGCCCGTTCCAGGTAATCCCCCGTAACTCCGACAGCCGCTCCCACTCTCAACCGGCCGTGCGAATCTTTCGCCGCGTGGGGATATTGGATCTTTTTCTGAATGTCTTTGACGGTGATGAGCCCCTTCAGCATGTAGTTCTCATCCACTACAGGAAGCTTTTCAATCCGGTGCTGATGGAGAATCCGCTCCGCTTCATCCAACGTGGTTCCCACGGGAACCGTGATCAGGTTTTCCCGGGTCATCCGTTCTTCCACTTTCAGGTCGGTGCGGGTTTCAAAACGCAGGTCACGGTTGGTAAGGATGCCTACCAGCTTGCCATCTTCCGTAACGGGCACGCCGGAAATCTTGTAGCGGGCCATGATCTCGAGTGCTTCGGCAATCTTTTGCCGGGGACCGATGGTAACAGGGTCAACGATCATGCCGCTCTCAGAGCGCTTCACTTTGTCCACTTCACCTGCCTGCCGGTCAACCGGCAGTGTGCGATGAATAATTCCCATGCCACCCTGCTGCGCCAGCGCAATGGCCAGACGCGATTCCGTCACAGTGTCCATGGCGGCACTGACGATTGGAATATTTAGCGTAATTTTCCCGGTCAGTTGCGTGCGGGTGTCGGCTGTGAGCGGCAAAACGCCCGACCGGGCGGGCATAAGGAGAACGTCATCAAATGTGAGTCCTTCGAGGATGGGACCATCAAGCATGGCGCCTCTTGGTAAGTTCCTTTCTAAGAGGTAAAGATTCAATTCTAGTTGCCTTCAACAGGAGCGTCAAGGAAAGGCTCAGCAGTTAGACGGCAGGCTGAATCTCCAACAGGTAATCCCGAACAAAACCCCTGGAAACCAGCGGTGAACTGTGAAAGCAATGCTTGCGACGCCTGGGTTCCCGCCAGAATGCTCTACTTTGAAATAGCGTCAGTATTAAACGGTTACTGGTCAACCCGGTACTTTTCCAGAGCTTGATTCCGTGGTAAAAGCGGTTCATAAGAAACCTTGGGGATGCCCAAGCACATGTTCTTCCCCTCAACCGCATCCCGACCCCAAGGTTAATTCTGGATGGGAGTTAGAATGCACGATTGGACTCATTTGCTATTGCCTTTTGCTTTGGGCGCTATTTCAGGATCTGTTCTAGCCTTCTTGTATTTCAGGTCGCAGCTCAGTGTTTACAGGAATCTCATTGAGCAACGGCTTTCCGCTGTGAATCAACGGACGGTTTATTCTCACGGCCCAGCTCGTGAACGGGCCAATGTGGCATGAACTGAGGTCAAGGGCTTGTCAATGTTTGAGTCTTCAACCTTCCCGTGGGAGGAGGTCCGGGGATGTGTGTGCCGTGTCCCTTGAAGCATGGCCGCCTTGTCGAATCGAAACAGGTCGATGCAACCCGGGAGCACTGCCAGCCCCGGCGCTCTAAAACACTCGCGTGCGTGAGGCAGTCCCAACTTCCCACGCTCGTGCGCTTTCCTGCCTCGCCATAATGCCCTGCTGATCGCGCTGCACTTCGCGCAGATGTAGAAGCTGCGCTATTCCGTTGTCCGAGCACCGGCGCTTCGCTCAATCAATTGCTCAACCAGCACCACGCGGTGGGCGGGCGTAGCGTCGGCAACGCGGCTTGCCTGCCGAAAAAGCATTCTGTCCGGAATCTCCGCCATCCCGGCCAGGGTATCCGAGGTAAACATCTGGACCAGCCAGTCCCAAGCTTCCGTAAAGCCCGCTGCGTTCACCCTGTCCGCAAACTCCGTGTCTGAGACGTTCAGGATTTGTTGCCACCGGTCGAGGACCTGCCGTCGCGCCTCCGCGGGATCCTCGGAATAACCCGTCTTATCCAATGTGGTGGGAGCGGAGCGGTTCAGGCGATGGTTCACATCTGCCAGGACGAAACTTCCCCAGACTTCCGGCAGGTGGACGACCACTTCACGAGGCAGCTTCAGCCCCGGATCGAACGCCGGGCAAGTGCACGACCACAACAGGGCCATCAGGGCTTCATCCACAAGCTGCGTTCGCACGTCAAGGGTCAACCCGATGCCCACCTGCGCCGGGTCACGTTTCTTCCTGAGATATTCTTCGACGGGGCCAAGCAGTTTCTTCGACGCCTGCTGGTGAAGAAAGTCGTAGGCGCACAGAGTTGTGGCCACGGTCCGACGACGGAGCTTGTCAAGCCGCGAAATCTTATACCAGAGCGGATTCGAAATTCTGTCCAACAACCACATCTTAATATCGTCACTTTCTCCCTACATATATGGGATGTCCGAACAGCGGACGAAGGTTGAGAAGCACACTAAGCCATTTGAAATCATTCCTCTAGCGGCCTTAAAAGACTTTCCATAGTTTGTCTCCCTCTGGTTGTTCAGTGGCTCGATTTTGTTTGTCTCCGATAGCACCTAAATCTCGCCCGGTTTTATCTTCCGACTCAATCCCTCAAGGGGCGCAAAAATCTCCCAGGAGTGACGGCAGGTGCGCTGCCGACCTCCCTGCCCGATAGCAGGCATCTAGCCCCAAAATGATATCCGCCATGCGCCTCTACACTCAGGGTGCGACGGTAAGCACAGCGGCGGAGGCGTTGGGCAGCGTAAAGGTGTAGTTCCCGTTTCCCTCCGCCGGAACGCTGGTGGTGATGGGCACTCCGATGTGTCCAGCCGTATCAAACTGCTTTCCGCCGTAACGGACGCCATCCGCCATGGAACCCAGGCTGGGCGCCTTGAGCATCAGCAGCGTGCCTGAACCCGCGCTGCCGGCTACGTGCACGGTCACGGGTCCGGAAGCTTTCTCATCCTCGTTGATCACGAACACGTGCACTTCGGCTCCGGGTCCCGGAGTGGTTGCAAAAGCCGTGATGTTGGCCTTGGAATCAACCGACGCGGGCAAAAGGTGGTCGCCGCTGGCGTACCGGGCAAACATATACATGGCGTAGTAGAGCGGCTGTGCCACGTTGCGGTAATGCTCTTTGCCCCCGGCCTTCCAACTGAAAGTCTGAACAGGATTGTAGGCGCTGCCGCCCGTGCGGTAGCTGAAATGGAAATTGATATTGCGGTAGCCGTCGCGGGCGATGTTGAACATGTAATCGAGCCCCCAGACTGCGGAAGTGAACGCATTGCTCACACCGGCCATGCCACCGCAGGAAGCTGAATTGGTTTCCGCCAGGGCGATGGGCAGATTGTTCTGGCGCGCCACCGCCGCAAGCTTTTTGGAAAGGTCGTCAAACTTCTTCATCCGCGTAGGCGATAGCAGTTCTGTTGCCGTCACGTTTTTCTGGCCGCAGGTGGAGGTGGTGTAATTGTGGATGGAAACCAGCTTCAGGTCAGGACCGATGCCTTTCAGGATGGTTCCCAGGTCGTTTGCATTATTCCACCCACAACAATCGGCAGGCGCCACAAAGTTATATTTTCGCGCAACGGGATTGGCCCGGAAGGCGCGGATGTAGGCGCTCGCGTCCTTCACGTAATCCGCAGGCGAGTAGTCCTTGGGGCGGGCAGGCGTACCCGCAAACAGGCTGGGTTCGTTGCCGAGCTCCAGCCCCAGAATCTCGTCGGCCGGAATCTGTTTGGCGATCCCCTGGGTAACCTCACTCAGCGCCCAGCGAGGGGAATTCTGCTTGAGGTTCAGGCCCAGGATCATGCGCCAGCCGGCGGCTTCGACAGCCGTCGAGTAGAGCTTGAGCAGACCGGGCGTGATGGGTCCCTCGCACCACTTGGGATGCGGGGCGGCTTTGGGGTCCCAGCAGGTGTTGTCCTGGCTGTTGCCGCCCAGCCGCAGCACACCTGGGCCGAGGTCGCTCATCATCATAAAGAAGCCGGTGTTGGGAGCGCCGGGCTCGCCCAGAACATAAGCCAGACGAGCATCGGCGGGAACATCGCTCGGCGGCTGGATGTTGCCGCGCGCCTGCTCCGATGGCTTGGGCAGACCCATGCCGGCAGTTGAAACTTCATTGCTGAAGCCGAGAAAGTTCCTGGGTATCTGCACGCCCAGCCTTTCCCTGTTGACGGTGACGGAGGCCACCGGCGGCGCCGCCGGCCTGGAACACGACGAGAGTACCAGCAAGGATGAAATCAGAATGCCGAGACCACATAACGCAGCGGAAGAAATTGGGGCGAGGTTAGACAGATGCCTGCCAGTCCGGCGAAGGCCGGCGCCTTTCGAAATATGCATAATAAGACCTCCTGTAACATCAGCGGGCGGGAAAACATGCCGCCGGGTATAAGGACTTTTCAACAATGTTCCCTTGACTCCAAAGCCTGTATCATTTTGCAAGTGCCGGTTCAATTCTAAAACAAAGGATTGCCGTCTGCTGCTTTTTGCAGGAGCTTTGAGTAGTAGCGAGGATAAATCCGCGCCCGTTCGCAGAAAGCCTGGTAGCTTGTGGCTTTAAAAAAAGTGGCAGAGCAATCGCGCACGCAAGGGCAACTTTGTACTGCCTGTCTGCCCAAGGTGATCACCGCAAGTGGACAACCCGCAAGAGACGACGTAAAGTGTCCACGTGATCAACCACACAAACCTTCTTCCGCTGATGGATCGAGCCGTCAGGCACAGTGACCGCATAGCTGTTGCGGATGCGCAGGGTTCCTACACGTACATCGATCTGCTGGACGCCTCGTCGCGGGTGGCGGCGGCCCTGCTGGCCGGACGCCCGGACTTGCAGGAAGAGCGTGTGGCATTCTATGTGACTCCCGGATTCCGCTGGGTTGCTGTGCAATGGGGAATCTGGCGCGCCGGCGGCGTTGCCGTTCCGCTTCCCATCGATTCGGCGAGACCCGAGCTGGATTACATTCTCGGCGACACCGGGACCTCGACCTTATTGTTCGAAGCTGAAGCGCAATCACTGCTGGCCCCGCTTGCCGCAGGACGCAACATCCGCGCGTTGCCGTGTGACCGGCTTTTCGACCGCCAGCCAGCGGAACTGCCCAATGTTGCCAGCAACCGCCGCGCCATGATTCTCTATACCAGCGGCACGACGAGCCGGCCCAAGGGCGTGGTGACGACCCATGACATCATCGCAGCACAAATCAGGACTCTCGTGGAGGCCTGGGAGTGGCGTGCGGACGATCGGATTCTTCTCTGCCTGCCGCTGCACCACGTGCACGGAATCATCAACGTTGTTTCCTGCGCGCTGTGGTCGGGCGCGGCTTGCGAAATGTTGCCGCGGTTTGATGCCGATGCCGTGTGGGAGCGCATTCGCGGTGGCAATATCACTCTCTTCATGGCTGTGCCCACCATTTATGTGAAGCTCATCGCCGCGTGGGAGGCGGCCGAACCGAAGCGCCGGGCCGAGTTCAGCCGGGCCTGCGGCAAATTGCGTTTGATGGTGTCGGGCTCGGCGGCACTGCCGGTGGGCACGCTTGAACGCTGGAAGGAAATCAGCGGCCACACCCTGCTGGAGCGATATGGCATGACGGAGATTGGCATGGCGTTGTCTAATCCGCTGCACGGCCAGCGCACGCCGGGCTGCGTGGGCACGCCGCTGCCAGGCACCGAACTGCGCCTTGTGAACGAGCAGGGCCAGCCGGTTGCGCCCGGAACGCCCGGCGGGATTGAAGTGCGCGGCCCGAGCGTGTTTGCAGAATACTGGGGCAAGGCTGAAGCGACTCGTGCCGCCTTTCGCGACGGCTGGTTTTGCACAGGCGATACGGCCGTTGTCG
>Ga0102950_1000228_pt1 | contig 14597 bp, 12 predicted proteins | sample SalPon2A_B_D2_MG_FD_78505 | JGI IMG/M metagenome (GOLD analysis project Ga0102950, IMG submission 78505) | Soil microbial communities from South San Francisco under conditions of wetland restoration - Salt Pond MetaG R2A_B_D2_MG | ecosystem: Environmental > Terrestrial > Soil > Wetlands | place...
TCCGGAAACATCATAAAACCACACATTTGAAAGCGGTGATAAAGCTATTATTCCAAGAACAGATACAACGATTAAGCCCAGCATGAAAGCAAAATTTCTTAAATGTACATAACCTTCTTTATTTTTTCCCATCAATGCAATGCCGACTTCCTGAAATGAAAGTCCTATGCTTCTAAAAATAAAAACAAATGAAGTTATTACCGGAAGAACAGCGAGTGATTCGAGCGCCATTCTGCTTTGTCCCATAAAAAAAGTAACCATCGGCTGAACGCCCAAAGTTATCATGGAGGTTAAAGCCAACGGATAATAAAACTTAAATATTCCACGATAGGTTAAATTACCGGATTCAGCAGTTCTTATTTCACCGGATTTAATTTTCTTTAAAACACCGAGAGCCATTATTTTACTGGCAATTGCTTCTCCTGTAACTCCGGCAGCTAAAGCACCTGCACCGACAACAACACCTTCAACATTTGTAAAAAAGTGCAAAGACAAAGCTGTTAAGGTCATACAGGAAAGCCTTACAACTGTTCCATAGGCAACTCTTTTAGTTAAATTGTTTCTAATTAAGATGCCCTGATAAAATCGTCTATATCCGATCGCTCCAGGCCATGGTATTAAAATAATCAATGCGGTGTGTGTAAGTTTTGCAACTTCTACAGGGAGCTTTACAAGATCGATTGTAATAAAATAAAAGATTGACGGGACTACTAATAAAAACATCAATCCAGTTGCTATTGTATTTAGTGAGTAAGTAAAATTGCGTAGTTTTTTAAATGTATGTAAATCTTTTACTAAAGCTGTTGAAGCGGTCATTAAAAGAATTACAGGCGCTTCTATAATCATTGCAAAAGAAAAAGCAACACCATAAGCGGCAAGATTAAATTCCGGGTTCAGCATTCTAGCTATTATTGCCGAAAGGAAAGGTCCTTCAACCGACATCATAAGCCAGGTAGCTGAGAGCGGAACCCAGAAACGAAAAATTCTTTTAAATGTTAGTTCTTCTGAAATGTTAGCGTTCAAATTGATGAACTCATAATTTTGGTTTAATCAAAATTAAGAGAATATTGGATAATATTATAATTCCAATAAATTTTTCCCTTAGCATTTTAAAAGCAATTAATTATCTTTGGAAACAAATTTTAAATATAAAATTAGGAAGAGAAGAAAATTGAAGAAATATTTTTTTCTGATCATTGGATTATTTTTGCTGCCGGTTTTTTCTTCTGCTCAAACTACATCTGCCGGGAAAGATACTGTTACAACTAAAAGCGGTTTAAAATATATTGTTCTTGAAAAAGGTAACGGCGAGCAGGCTGCCGCTGGAAAAGAAGTTGCTGTAAATTATATAGGTTATCTGCTTGATGGAAGTGAATTTGATAATTCTTATAAAAGAGGAAAGCCTTTCAAATTTATTTTAGGCAAAGGAAAAGTAATTAAAGGATGGGACGAGGGAATTGCTTTAATGCGTGTCGGCGATAAGTTCAGACTTATAATCCCTCCGCAGCTTGGGTACGGCCAAAGAGGAGCGGGAAGCACTATTCCTCCAAATGTAACTCTGATTTTTGACACTCAATTAATGAGTGTAAGCACTCCAAAACCTTCAATAGCAGATACGTTGTTATTAACAATTTTTGAAAAAGGAATTGATTCTGCTGTTGTACAATACCATATGCTTTACAAAACCCAGCGGAATGTTTATGATTTTGATGAAGATCAGTTAAACTTTTTGGCTTATAGGTTAATGAGAAATAGAATGTTTAAAGATGCAATAGCACTTTTAAAACTGAATATTGAAACTTATCCCGATTCATATAATGCTTATGACAGTCTTGGTGAAGCATATTTAATGGATGGAGAAAAAGATCTTGCGTTGCAGAATTATGAAAAATCAATTAAACTTAATCCAAATAATACAAATGCTGAAGTGATGATACAGCGAATAAAAGACAGTAATTCTAAATAGAAATTACTTTAATCATTCTTTTGTATTCCAGAATATTTTAGCTATGGTTTCCGCGTCGGATAATTGTTCTCCAGTATTGGAAAGTACAATGTATGAAAAATGTTTTTGAGGAATTCGAAAGATTAAATTTCTAAATCCATCCAGGGCGCCGGTATGATAAAGATATTTTATACCTTTTAACCGGCCTTCTTTAAAAATACCCATCATCCATCCGAAGCCGTAATTAATTTCTGTACCGTTAATAAGTTTTTGATTTGTAAATGCTTCTTTAAGCGTAGTTTTTTTTACCAGTTTTGTTGTATATAAGCTTTGATCCCATTTATATAAATCCGATGTGTTTGAATATATTCCGCCTGCTCCTGTCGTAAATTGGTCATAATCGTCGGGTTTATAATTCCCTGTACTATCTTTTGAATATCCAATTGCCTTATTAGGAATGCTTTTTACCGAAGGTGTTATTACTAAAGTATTTTTCATACCAAGCTTATTAAAAATATTTTCTTTCAAGAATTCTGCAAAAGATTCATGGGACACTTTTTCAACTATCATTGATAAAAGCACAAACCCGGAATTGCTGTATTCGTATTTTGTACCCGGAGTGAAATTAAGGCTATCCTGTTTTAACAATAAATTCCAGACATCCTGATTTGTAATTCCCTTAAAATCATGAGTGTAACCAAGTAATTCATAATAATCCGGGATGCCTGAAGTGTGTGTCATCAAATTGCGGATGGTTATTTTATCTCCGTATTTAGGTAAACCGGGCAAATATTTTTTAACCGGATCGTCAAATTTAAGCAAGCCGCGGTCATGTAATATCATAATTGCCATCGTAGTAAATTCTTTAGAAACAGAAGCGAGATAAAAATCAGTATGAGGAGTTATCGGAATATCTAAATGCAGGTTTGCCAAACCGAATCCTTTTTTATAAATTTTTTTGCCGTTATAAATAACCATCACAGCAAAACCAGGGGTACTTTTCCCCGTTTTCGATTTTATTAAAGAATCCAATTTTGTTGAAGAGGATTTGATCCCCAGGCTGTTAAGGTATTTTGTCTTTTGGAATAATACCGCGATAGAAACAAAAAGTAAAATAACAATTAAAAAAGAGGTGAAAGATTTTTTTATCATTTATAAATGCTTTCAAATAATTTCTAATAGAATAATTTAAGAAGTATTCAAATCTAAATATTTTAAATGTTAAGTCTCGCAAAGCCGAGAGAAATATAGAAAAAGTTATAATCAGTCTTAACTCACTACGACATTAAAAATAATTAAAATTTCATCATATTTTTAAAATATTATGAATAATACAACAGAACAATGAATGTTGCTGCCGGCTAAGATACTGATTTCAATTTTTCTTATATTTAGGCAGCAAAATGTATGGTTAGGTTCTAAAAACAGCCTTCCATTCGATTAAATCACAAAGTTGAGTTTAAAGGTAAAGAACTAAATAAGAACCATTCTTAATAATTATGTAAATACATTCAGGTATCAATTATATTAAGAGAAATGGTATAGAAAGAAATAAGGAAAAAATTGGTACGTAGTTTTATAAATATTGTCCGGGATAAACTAAAAAAATATTCCAAATCGGAAAAAGCCCCGGTTGAAAATCTGAAAAAAGCAGAAGTTAAAGAAAATCATAAAGTTGAACCGGTTTCCAAACCAAAACCAAGTACGGAAACTAAAAAGAGATATTATTCAAATAAACCTAATTCAAATAGCAAACCCGGTAATAAAAATCGTTACAATACTAAGAAACAAGAATCAAAAAATATTAAGCCCGGGCAGGAAGCACCTCATCATTCACAGAATAAAGGTAATAGACAACCCTACCAGCGAAAAGCTGAAGAACAAAAACCATGGGACAGCTTAAGTTTCCAGGTCCCTGTTGAAGAAGGTAAAGCCAGGTTTCATGATTTTAATCTGCCGAATGAAATCTTACATGCTATTGCCGATTTGAATTTTAAATACTGCACACCTATACAAAAAGAAATATTGGAAGCGGCTTTATCAGGCAAAGATGCAACTGGACAGGCGCAAACCGGAACAGGTAAAACTGCGGCATTTCTTATAACAATTTTCAATAAGATGTTAACAAAGACGAAGAGTGGTGTAAGAAGGCCTGGCTCTCCGAAAGCATTAATATTAGCTCCCACCAGAGAACTCGTAATGCAAATTTGCAGCGATGCACGGGGACTTTCAAAATATACCGATATAAAAATTGCGGAAGTTTTTGGCGGAATGGATTATAACAAACAGAGAAATCAATTAAGAAGAAGTGTTGTTGATGTAGTTGTTGCAACTCCCGGAAGGCTTTTGGATTTTCAAAGTAAGCGGGATGTTTTTTTAGGCAGTGTAGAAACTCTTATTATAGATGAAGCGGACAGGATGCTGGATATGGGCTTTATACCGGATGTAAAAAAAATTGTTCGAAGTACTCCGCCGAAGTTTAAACGGCAGACACTTTTATTCAGTGCAACTTTAAATAGTAACGTTAAACGATTGTCCGCCCAATGGACAAAGGAGGCAGTAAATGTTGAAATTACTCCCGAGAAAACTGCCGGTGAAAGTATTGAGCAGATTGTTTATATAGTAAGCAATGATGATAAATTTTCTCTTCTTTATAACATCATAACAAAACAAAAATTAGAACGGGTTATTGTCTTTGCAAACCGGCGGGATGAAACTAAAAAGCTTGAAGGGATTTTGATTAAGAACGGGATTAGCTGTAAAATACTTTCCGGCGATGTCGATCAGCGGGTAAGAATTAAAACATTAAATAATTTTAAAGCCGGTGAGATTAAAGTGCTTGTAGCAACAGATGTAGCGGGCCGCGGATTACACGTGGAAAGTGTAAGCCATGTAATAAATTATACTTTACCTGAAGATCCGGAAGATTATGTCCATCGTATCGGCAGAACCGGCAGAGCAGGTGCTACGGGAATATCAATTAGCTTTGCATCCGAGGATGATTCTTTTCAAATCCCGGCAATTGAAAAATTTTTAGGACATAAACTGGAATGTATTCATCCGCCGGATGAGCTTGTTACCCCAATCCCGGATAAATAAGAGTAATTGATTTCTTCCCGGGTAAAAAAAAATTAAATTATATTTTTTAATTTTATTTATATAAGATGAATACCGTTAAAGACGGCTCAAGAATCGACATGGTCAATTATCTAAAAAGCTTAATCAATCGTCTTGAAGAAAGAGAAAAGAAATTACAAAATATTTCCGATAAGATTTCCAGGTACCGGCTTTTCATTTTTATTATAGGATTAATTCTTTTCTTTATTCTATTCTTTTCAGCTTCCAATATTACTGCATTTATAGAAGCAGTTGTTTTTTCAATAATATTCGGAATTGCGGCGAATAAACAAAGCAAAGTAGATAACGGAATTAAAAGATTAAGACTCTGGCAGAAAATTAAAAAGACTCACATTGCCAGGATAAATTTAGATTGGGATAATATACCGCACATTGAATATTCCAGCGATAACCAATTTACACCTGCTGAAATTGACCTTAATATTGCCGGGGAACAATCATTACATCAGCTTATTAATACCGGCACAACGCTTGTATCAAAATCTTTACTTCGGAAATGGTTAAATAATAATAATCCCTCATCCAGCCAGATACTTGAAAGACAAAAGCTTGTTAAAGAATTAATCCCGGCCGTAAGGTTCCGTGATAAATTAATTCTGAATTCAATATTTTCCAGTAAAAAAGAATTTGACGGTGAGCAGGTAATCAAAATATTATCCAAAACAGAAATCTATAAAAAATATTTCAGGCTTATTTATTCTTTACTTACAATCTTAGCACCGATAAACATTATATTATTTGTGCTTTATACCCAAAGTCTGGCACCTCCTTTCTGGTTAATTACAACTTTTATTTATATAGCACTTTATCATTCCGGAAATAAGGGTAAGAAAAGCCTGGCAGATGAAGCTGAATATTTAACTGATGAATTGGAGAAGCTTGTAAGTGTATTCCAATTTCTTGAAAATTACCGGTTTAACAAAGATTCAAAATTGTACAAACTTAGTATTCCATTCCATCTTTATGATCAGCGTCCGTCATATTTAATAAAAAAAGTAAAAAACATTTCAGGCTTTTTAAGAATCAAAAAAGGCAATCCTTTCTTCTGGTATGGAATAAGCGCTGTATTCCCGGTTGATTTTTATTCGAATATAAAATTAACTAAGTATAAAGAATTAATTCTGCTGCATCTTTCGGAATGGCTGGATGCCTGGTACAACCTGGAAGCATTAAGTTCTCTGGCTAACTTTGCATTTTTGAATCCGGATTATAATTTTCCGGAATTAACAGAACCCGATATTAAAAATGACATTCATTTTTCCGGGAAAAATTTGGGACATCCCTTAATTAAGCACAAACAAAAAATTTGTAATGATTTTTCTTTTGACTCAATAAATAAAATAGCGATTATAACCGGCTCAAACATGTCCGGCAAAAGTACATTTTTAAGAACATTAGGAATCAATCTTTCTTTAGCTTATGCAGGCGGTGTTGTAAATGCTGAATCATTTAATCTCTCTTTATTACGTTTATTTACATGCATAAAAGTAAGCGACTCTGTCGTAGACGGCATCTCTTATTTTTATGCTGAAGTAAAAAGACTGAAAGAATTACTTAACGAAATTGAAAAAGAAAGTGATCTGCCGGTTTTCTTTTTAATTGATGAAATATTCAGAGGGACAAATAATATAGAACGCCTAAAAGGGAGCTTTGCTTTTATCAAAACTTTAGCTAATAAAAATATTATAGGCGCAATAGCTTCTCACGATCTTGAGCTTGTTAAACTTTCTGAAAAAATTCCGCATGTGCATAATTATCATTTTAAAGAAGAAATAAAAGACGGCAGAATGTTGTTTGATTATAAAATTCATGAAGGGCCTTGTCCTACAACAAACGCATTAAAAATTATGAAGCTGGAAGGCCTGCCGGTAGATTAATTTACTCAAGTTGTCCGTCTCGGATATAAAACTGTTAAAACAGTTAATTATTAGTTTTTTGTATCACATTAACACCGGGATTAATCCCGGTGTTAATGATAAAAAGTCAACATTTTTAACCGTTTCAACGGTTTACTGAAATGAGCAGTCAATTTAATTGAAAATGAAAATTATTCAAGTATCTTTTAATAATCCTTAAGAAAATAAATGGATGAGCAATTGAATTTACTTCTTTAAATCCAATCTGAAGTAACAGTTGTAATTAAAATTAATTATTCAGAATATTTTAATGGCAGAAAATATAAAACCCGTCATTTTAACAGCCTCGGATCTGGAAGTTCATTACGGTGAACAAATAATCTTAAACAAAGCCTCATTATCTATCCATGAAGGAGACAGAATAGGACTTGTCGGCCGTAACGGTTCGGGCAAATCTACATTTTTAAAAATTATTTCCGGGGAAATGAAACCTGATAATGGGGAAGTGGTAAATAGGAAGGGATTAGTTGTCGGCTACCTGCCGCAGGATTTTAATCTTGACGGTAATAAAACTGTTTATCAAAACATACTGGATGGCGCTCACGATGTTATTGGATTAATAAAGGAATATGAGCATCTGCCGCACAATTCGGAACGCAGGCAAATTTTGGAAGATCAGATTTTACATCTTGACGGATGGAATCTTGATACAAGAATTAAAATAGCAATGCAGTCACTTAATGTTCCCGAAGCAGATAGAAATGTAATCCTTCTTTCCGGCGGAGAAAAAAGAAGAGTGGCATTGTGCAAGGCAATAATATCCAGGCCGGATTTGCTTATCCTCGACGAACCTACAAATCATCTCGATACCGAATCAATAGAATGGACTGAAGAATTTCTAGCCGGTTATTCGGGTACATGTCTATTTGTTACTCACGATCGATATTTTCTTGACAGAATTGCTAACCGGATTGTGGAGCTTTCAAACGGAACATTTTATTCGCATATAGGAAATTATACAGACTATCTTATTAATAAATCCATCAGGCTTGAGAATGAAGAAATAGAAGAAAGGAAAAAACAAAGTTTTCCCCGCAGGGAATTGGAATGGGTGCGGAAAGGGCCGAGAGCGAGAAGAACTAAAGCTAAAAGCAGACTTGATAAATTTAACGAACTCGTAAACAGTGAAGAGTTATCAAAAGAATTGGATGTTGATCTTATCATACCGCCGGCTCCCAGACTTAGCAAGAAGGTTTTAAATCTTGTAAATCTTGAAAAAGAAATGAACGGGGAAGTTTTATTTAAAGAATTGAATATTCAATTTGAGAAAGGAAGAAAGCTCGGAGTAGTAGGAAAGAACGGTCTCGGCAAAACGACTTTGTTAAAAATTATTTTAGGTGAAGTTCAGCAGACTGCAGGTAAAATTGAAATAGGAGAGAATACAATATTTAATTATGTAGATCAGTCACGCTTAATTTTAAATGAAGAAAAAACTGTTCTTGAAGAAATAGGCGAAGGCAGCGAGATGGTAAAATTCGGCGAAGAGAAAATAACCGTCTGGAAATACCTGCGCCGTTTTTTGTTTACCGATGACAGAATTAATTCCAAAATAGAACGGCTTTCCGGCGGAGAAAAGAATAGACTTCTTCTGGCAAAAATATTAAGGAACGGCGGCAATTTTCTTCTTCTCGATGAACCTACAAATGATCTCGATCTTCCTACGTTAAGAATTTTGGAAGAAGCTTTGATTGGATTTGCGGGATGCCTGATTGTAGTAAGCCACGACAGGTATTTCCTAAATCGTGTCTGCGACAGTATTTTCGCTTTTGAAGGAAACGGCAAGGTCTATTTAAGTGAAGGCGACTATGATTATTATCTTGAAAAAAGAAATAAGAGATTACAGAATGAATCTGTAACAAATGTACAGACAAAAGAGAAGAAAGGCGATACACGCGTAAAAATTAAGACACGCAAGTTAACTTATAAAGAAAAATTAGAATTGGAATCGATTGAAGAAAAAATCCTTGCCATTGAAGATGAAATTGCAAAGACTGAAGCCGTATTTTCTTTACCCGATTTTTATGAAAAATATGCTTCTCAAACAAATGAGTTAAATTATAAAATCGATCTTCTTAAAAAAGAGGTGAAAACTCTTTATGAAAGATGGCAGGAACTTGAAGATATAAAGGATGAAAGCCGGTGATCCTCAAAGAATAATTATTAAAACTTAACTTTTTACATAACGGGTTGAGCTGCTTGACATACAGATTGCATTAATTTGTCTATCATTAATCATTTATAAGTTTTGATATATCTGCTGAAATTCCTTCACTAGGCCGTTTAGGGTGATTTGAATAAATAATTCCTTTTTTGTCAATCAATGTGTAATGAGGGAATGAACTGATTTTATACCTTTTCTCTAGTTTACTCTGCCAATTCATATTTGCAAATAAATTAATACCTTCTAAATTAAATTGTTTTATTGCTCTGTGCCAATCTTTTATTTCAGCATAAAAGCAAATATTAATTAGCTTAAATTTATTCTTATTAAATTTTTTAACTAATCTTTTTTCAAAAGGTAATTCAATTTTACAACAGGCACATCCTGGAAACCAGAAATTTAATAATACCACTTTACCTTTATAATCTGATAACGACTTGTATTCATTATCTAAGCTTAAAAGGTAAAAGTCAGGTGCTTTAACTCCAGATTTAATTGTTTGCCTATCTTTAAAAATTCTTCTAAGTAAGTGATATACTTACTATTCCCTATCTTGGTTTTTTCATTATAGATAGTGCTCAAAGATTGTTCAGCCAGGCGCGGGATAGCTTTCAGCTTCAGGTATACATAAAATGTTCAATCACTTTAATACTATTTATAGTAAGAATAATTAGCAATAATTTTATTCTGTTTTTCTTTATTTACATAAAAAGTTTTTGATTTTAATAACCCTTTCTCATTAAAAGAATATATAGTAGTATAATTCTTATTATTTCTTGAAATACCCTCATCTACTAGATTATTACTAACTAAATATTTAGAAATAATTATATCGCTATATGAAGGAGAATCAAATTTCTGAATTATTGAATTATCATTGAACTCATATTCCCAGCAACTTGTTTTTTTATCCGTTTTAGTTAAAATAGTTCGTTTAATTACATCACCATTTTTGTCTATTATATAAGTATTTATTGCAGCTCCAGATTCTACAATAATAGTATCTCCACTATAAGTATAGTCTTCCCAGTCAAACATATTCAATTTTGAAGTATCCCTAAGCGTCCAGTTATGTAATATAGAGTTAGCTTTGTATCTAAATGTATAATCTGTTACTCGTTTAATTTTATTATTCGAATAAGAAAATTCTTGCCGCATCATATAGGGTAAACAACCTTGAGTAGTATTTTCTGTTGTTGTTTTTCTAATTATTTTTCCGTCAATATCATATTCTACAAATGTCAAGCTATCGGCAGCTATTTTATCATCTCTATATAAAATAAATGAAATGGATTTAACTTTATTATTTTTAATTATTTTTAATTCGTTATTAGATTGAAATTGAGGGATTGTAAATGAAACAACATTTTTAAGAATATTTGTCTCATAATTTTTTTGCACTAAGTCACTATGACAAGCGGAAAGCAATATTAAAATTAAAAATGAGATTGAGCCAATTGTTACTTTCATAATATTCTCCTTACGCTTAAGCCGAAGCCCAGCACAACAATGCCGGTTTTGTTTGAGCCAGAGGCTCATCTCCTCCAGAGGCGGATGCGCCTTTGGCTGAAAATAAATTTTTAAATTTGAAAAAACTTTCATAGCACGCCTACTTTGAACAAAATGTTAAAACGGAACGACCAACCCGAAAATTTGTAAATTGCCGAGTGCGAAAAGACTTGAAGCACTTGAGGGGTTATACCTATTTTCATATTTTAAAATCATTCTCACTTTTTCTCCTTTAAAATATGAGCTATATCTTCCTCAATCATTGGACTAAAACCATAATATTCTTTCTGTACAATTCCATTTTTATCAATAAGAAAATATGTCGGGTAACGATCTATTCTATATGATTTAATCAAATCTTTATTACCTCTTAAATTTATATAGGTTATATTTTTTTGTTTGACTAACTTCTTTGCATCCATAATATCATCAGAGACTATCCCAATTACATTTATCTTATCTGCAAATTTCTTATATATTGCTTCGACTTCTGGCATTGATGCTATGCAAGGGGCACACCAAACTTCCCAAAAATCCAATAATGTTAATTTGTCTTTAGGTAGTTCGATCTTACCATTAGGGTCGAATATATTTTCCAATTTAAATGATGGCGCTTTTTCACTGGCTAGGCTTTTGGGAGGCTGGGATTCTTTTTTTATTTTATAATTGATTAATCCTTTTTTAATATTTTCTATTGATTCTTTTACATTAGAATTAATTTTAAGATTGCTGATTAACATTTGAAATGATGCTTTGTGGCCAAGCGACACATACGAAGATATTATTTTTCTAGGAAGAAAGTTCTTTTTTGATATTTCAATAATTTTTGTACTATTTTTTATAGAATACTCCTTATCATCCTTAAACTGGTATTTTAATATATATGAATTTTTTGTTTCGTTTAATAAAGTAACGTTTTTATACACCGTATCTGGGAATAACAGTTCTTTGGCGATCATTTGACCTCCGGGGGAACCAAGATAACCCATTCCCGGTTTTTCAATTTTATAAGTTTTGTCTCCTCTATTAATCCATAATTCATTTTTACCATCATATATGTTCCCCTCATTTATATCATAACGTAAACCGTAAAAATAAAATCCAAATAGTTTATCGCTTATTTCTCTTTTAATAAGTGCAAGTCCTTTATTATTCCAGACGCTTCCGTTTACGAAGGTATCTATTACTTGTACATTATACTTTATACGCTCTATATTTTGTGCACTTTTTGAATAGCTTATTAATATCGAACTGAGGCTACTTTTGTTTTGTGAATAAGATGATATTGCCACTGATAAAATTATAAGCAATGATAATCTTTTCATTGTTTAATTTCCTATATTATGTATGAATAGGCATAACGTTACTTCTATTGCACATATTATTTATTAAAAGAACGTAGATATGCATGCAGCTGCATCCGTTAAAGCCGGACAGGTATCTACGTTCTGTTACAAATCATTCTATCAATCTTGGTTAGCCACATGCGTGTCTTATTTCTGTTCCCATTTTCCCATCATTTTATACAGGGCTCAGTATATGTGTGGTTAAACTTAAAAATATTTTTACTTAAATGCACAATCATTGGGGATAATATTTTTCCACAACAGAACAGATATTCATTTAAAATTTATGAAATGCTTAATAGAATATGTTTTCAAATAATTTATATTTTAAATTGCAAAAAGTAAGTTATTATAATGGACGATACCTGTATATATCGCCTCTAAAAGTTAAAGCCCAGCCATGCGTCTTATCAATAAAACAAATATCAATAAAGATCCCGTCATTTTTTTCAAGCTGATATTCCCATGTATTGCCACCGTTTTCTGTATATAAAATTCCGTTCCCGCATGCAGCCCAGCCTATGTCTTCATTAACAAATTGAAGTGCATTAATCCAATTAGTATGATTCGTTGTTGAAGTGTAATTCCAGTTATTTCCGCCGTTGGATGTTTGAATAATAGGCACAATCGGATTAGCAATTGAACTTAAATTTGCCATTGTTGCGATCCAGCCTTTTGTGTGATTATAAAAGTATATGTCTTGAAAAACGATAGTTACTTTGTAGTTTAAACTATCAAGAATATTAACATTCCAGTTGTCACCGCCGTCTGTTGTATGCAGAACAACCCGGTTTGTGGCTGCAGCCCAGCCCTCATTGCTGTCTAAAAATTGTATGGAAGTGATTGCCCAATTGGTTCCGCTGGTTTGTTCCCTCCAAGTTATTCCGCCGTCTGTCGTATGAAGTATTCCGCCGAAATTATCTGCAATCCAGCCGGTATTATTATTTATAAATGAGACAGTCATAAAAGTTCTGTTGGGTTCACCCGAAGGATGCTGCCATGTCCATGAGGTCCCTCCGTTTGTTGTAATTCCTATTGAATTGTAGCCTCCGCCAATCCAGCCGTTCAAAGAATCCGTGAAGCATACACATTTTAAATAAGAAGTTATTCCGCTATTTTGAACTGTCCAGGAATTTCCGCTGTTATTTGTATTAATTATTCTACCCGAGTCTCCCACAGCCCAGCCTTTATTCAAATCTGTAAAACAAAATGCTTGATAAAAACCGGCTGCCGGGCTTTTACTTATAAGGCTCCATTTCTCTTGATTAATATTCGATTGAAGGGAGTTGTCACACGCGGTAAACATCATTAAAAGAATTGCGATGACACTTACAATTATATTTTTCATTGATTTATCCCCATTTATGAAAAATTAAAATTTTAATATTGTATTCTATCTAAGTTCAATTTAAAACACAACCCATAAAAACTATGCAAATAAAAAGAGGCCCATACCAAGCGACTTATAAACCAAAAGCCGCCGACCATAAAATATCAAATTAGACTTAAGATTCTTCTTAATTTAATCTTAGTTTATCTCTTTATTCAAATTGGAAGCTCTGTACCACTTCATCAAATATGATTTTATAATTGTCGTATGTCTCGGGTGCAGCGGTACATGTAATAACATAACCTTTATTGTCATGAACCATGTAATATTGCTTTTTTATCATATTTTTTTCTTCTTTTATATAACTGATTAAAATGCATTATTAGGCAAGAAAAATAGATTTGGTTATTTTTATCGTATTATTTAGAACTCTTTTATTCACTTCATGTGCTTTTGCAGATTTGGATTTTCAAAAGTTTTTACTGCCAGGTTTGAATTATATCTTTATTATTACGCAGCATTTTATTAACGATTGTTTGAGTATCAACGTTCTTCCTTTTAGCAACATTTTGAATGAATTCTGCAACATCTTTTTCAAGGTAAATTGGAACATTTAACTTAACATCTTCTCTATAAAACTTGCCTCTAACACCTTTTGAAAAATCATATTCCTTTTTCATATATATTACCTTTTATCATCTATTTCTCTAAATGTATGGACTACTACAATTGTAACATTATTTCTATCTTTTACAATAGTTATCCACCGATCTTCAGTTCCACTATGTGTTTTATCAAAAATTGACAACATAAATGGATCAAGAAATATTTCTGTAGCTCTCTCAAAATTAATTTTATGTTTCTGCAAATTTGATTTTGCTTTAACCGGATCCCAATCAAAATCGAACTGCAACTTATAAATCCTTTTTATTATAATTAAAGATCGTGATTTTTTAAATAAATTTCTATTCTATTCGCCTAATGCGGCGCGTTTTACACGCCGCCCAAAACAAGTACGCCGATTAGAATTGATCTGCCGATAATTTGAAAAGTGAATGCAATGTCCGATAACTTTAAACAAGTCTGCCGAAACAGAGCAACTTCCCCAAAGACATTTGGAATGCCGAATGCGATGTCGCGAGTAGAAACGCATGGTTAGGTGGTTTGATTGTAAATTTATTCTAGGCTCTCTAAATCGGCAAGATCTTGATGTCGTCCGCTTGATTTTTTATTCTTTTTCAGACTCTCTAAA
>Ga0102950_1000229_pt1 | contig 14560 bp, 13 predicted proteins | sample SalPon2A_B_D2_MG_FD_78505 | JGI IMG/M metagenome (GOLD analysis project Ga0102950, IMG submission 78505) | Soil microbial communities from South San Francisco under conditions of wetland restoration - Salt Pond MetaG R2A_B_D2_MG | ecosystem: Environmental > Terrestrial > Soil > Wetlands | place...
GAAGATGCCGGGCTCGATGCCGATCATGGCATTACCGTCAACGAATACCTGCAAACCAGCGACCCTGACATTTATGCCGCCGGCGATATCGCCGCCTGGCCGGACGCCGCATCTGGGGAACGTATTCGCGTAGAGCACTGGGCTGTTGCGCAGCAACAGGGACGTATTGCAGGCCGCAACCTGCTCGGCGCCCAAGAGCCCTACCGCCAGGTGCCCTTCTTCTGGAGCCAGCACTATGATGTCAGCCTCAACTACGTCGGCCATGCCACGCAATGGGACCGCATAGAGCAACAGGGAAATCCCGAAAAGCACGACTGCGCCTTTACCTATTATCTGGATGGGAAACGACGGGCCGTGGTCAGCATTTTTCGCGATCGTTTCAGCCTGGAGGCCGAGGCGGAAATGGAAAAAGAGATGACAAACTGACACAAAACTGTCATATCCAGCACGCACACTTGATTGTTGCCCCAATACGTTCAAGAGATTAGATGTCCCCTTACGATCCCGCTCATTTCATCAACCCCTGGCTCAGCCTGATTAACTTCAACGCACGCGTGCTGGCCCAGGCGGAAGACTCCGACGTGCCCCTGCTCGAGCGGCTGAAGTTCCTGTGCATTTTCTCGACCAACATGGATGAGTTCTTCGAGGTCCGGGTGGCGGGCGTCCGCCAGCGCGCCGCCCTGGGAGCGACCGATACGGGCCCTGACGGCGTCCAGCCGGCGGACATACTGAAAGCCATCAGCACCCGCGCCCACGAACTTGTGCTCGACCAGTACCGCATACTCAATGAACAGCTGATCCCCGAACTGGCCGGCGAGGGCATCCGTTTCCTGCGCCGGCAAGTCTGGACGCCGGAACAGAAAAACTGGGTCGAGAGTTTCTTCCGCCGCGAACTGATGCCCATCCTCAGCCCGCTGGCTCTGGATCCCGCGCATCCCTTCCCGCGCATCCTTAACAAGAGCCTCAACTTCATCGTTTCCATCAAGTCGCCCGACGCTTTCGGGCGTGCCATAGAATTCGCGGTCGTGCAGGCCCCGCGTGCACTGCCGCGGCTGGTGCGCCTCCCGCAGGGCGTCGCCGGCGGCCCGTGCGATTTCGTGTTCCTGTCCTCGATCATCCACGCCCATGTCGCCGAGCTTTTCCCGGGGATGCGCGTGCAAGGCTGCTACCAGTTCCGGGTAACGCGCGACAGCGAACTGTTCGTCGACGAGGAAGAAATAGACGACCTGCTGCGCGCGGTACAGGGCGAACTGCCCTCACGACGCTATGCCGAGGCCGTGCGCCTGGAAGTCGCCGACCATTGCCCGAAGGACTTGACGCATTATCTGCTCGACCAGTTCGATCTTGGTGAAGATGCGCTGTTCCTCGACCCCGGGCCGGTCAACATCAACCGGTTGATGACACTCTACGAACTCGATCGCCCGGATCTCAAATATCCGCCTTTCACGCCACGCCTTCAGCCTGCCCTGGGGCCGGGCAGCAACATCTTCGCCGAGATCCGCAAGCAGGACAAGTTACTGCACCATCCCTATGACAGCTTCCTGCCGCTGATCGAATTCCTGCGCCAGGCCGCCGCCGATCCGCAGGTCATGGCCATCAAGCAGACCTTGTACCGCACCGGTGCCGATTCGGCCATCGTCGACGCCCTGGTCGACGCCGCCCGCTCGGGCAAGGAAGTCACCGTGGTCGTGGAGGTGCGCGCGCGCTTCGACGAGGCGGACAACATCGACCTCGCCAACCGCCTGCAGCAGGCAGGGGCGCACGTCGTGTACGGAATCGTTGGCTACAAGGCCCACGCCAAGCTCCTGCTGGTCGTGCGCCGCGCCGACGAGGGCCTGCGCCATTACGCGCACCTCGGCACCGGCAACTACCACCCGCGCACCGCCCGCCTGTATGAAGACTACGGGTTATTTACCTGCGACGAGGCGATCTGCAACGACGTCCACAACGTGTTCCTGCAACTGACCAGCCTGGGCAAGGTCGCCAAGGGCCGGAAGCTGTTGCAATCACCCTTTGACCTGCACCGATCGGTCATCGAAAAAATCGAACGCGAGTCCGCCAATGCCCGCGCGGGACGGCCGGCGCGAATCATCGTGAAAGTGAACAACCTCGTGGAAGCCAAATCGATCGAAGCCCTCTATGCCGCTTCCGGTGCCGGCGTGCAAATCGACCTGATCGTGCGCGGCATGTGCTGCCTGCGGCCGGGGCTGGCCCGCGTTTCCGAAAACATTCGCGTCCGTTCGGTTATCGGACGCTTCCTCGAGCACTCGCGCGTCTACTACTTCGAGAACGACGGCGAACCGGAGCTCTTCTGCGCCAGCGCGGATTGGATGCCCCGCAATTTCTTCCACCGGGTGGAGGTCGCCTTCCCGGTGAGCGAACCGGCTTTGCGCCAACGCATCATCGACGAACTCCAACTGTATCTCGAAGACAACACCCAGGCCTGGACGCTGGACGCCGAAGGCAGCTACACGCTCATGACCCCCGGTGGCCGGAGTGCAGTAGGCGTGCAGAAGACCCTCATGGAACAGGCGTCAACGCGCGGCAACCAGGGCAGCGAGAGCGACCCGCTCACCTGAAACGCAATTCGAACTTCGCGGCCTTGAGAACGCGCGCCTCCCCGGCCAGATCCATTTCGGTCAGGGGGTGATCGTCCAGCCAGCCGGGCGGGAATTCCAGTGCCAACCCCGACGGACCGCCGGCGGCCCGGGGCACGAACGGTGCGCCGGCCTTGCGCCCCCGATGCAACAGGACCGAGAGGCGCAGGACGATCGCGAGGATTCGGCCGGCCTTGCAAAAACGCGGCGGCAGCCTTTCGAAGGCCTCCAGGTGCAGGCGTCCGCGGTGCGTGCGGATCAGGGCGGCCAACAAGGCCTGCTCGACCCTGGAAAAGCCCATCAGATCGGCGTTTTCCACGATATACGCGCCATGCTTGTGATAACCCGCATGGGAAACGCTCAGCCCGATCTCGTGGAGGCGCGCCGCCCAATCGAGGTAAGCCGAGAGCGGCTCGGTGCCCGGCGACTCACGGGCAATGCTTTGGAGCAGGGAGACCGCGGTCACCGCCACGCGGTCTCCCTGCTCGAGGTCCACGTCGAAGCGCTCGGCCATCGTGCGCACACTCTGCCCGCGGATATCCCGATGTTCGCGCCGTTGTGCGAAATCCAGCAGCAGGCCTTCGCGCAACGCGGCATCGGACACATCCATGCCGCCGATATCGAGCACCTCGAACAAGGCCGCCAGGATGACGGTCCCGCCCGGCAGGACATCGCGGCGGCGCCGGCTCAGGCCCTCGAGCTTGAGGCGTTTGGCACTCTTGCAGCCGCGCAGCGTGTCGCTCAGCTTTTTCAACCCGTCGCGGGTGATCGTGAAACCGGACCAGCCCTGCGCTTCCAGCACCTTCTGGATGGCCCGCACCGTACCCGAAGCGCCGGTCGCATGCTGCCACCCGTGGGCGAGAAACAGACCGGCATAAGGTTCGATTTCGCGCTCGGCGTGTATCAGGGCGGCGCGCCAGGCCTTGTCGCCCATCCGCCCGTCCGGGAAAAAATGCTCGGACAAAGTCACGCACCCCACCGGCAGGCTCTCCATGAGGCGCGGCTGCGCCAGGTGCCCGGCAATAATCTCCGTACTGCCGCCGCCGATATCCGCCACCAAGCGGCGCGGCTTCTCCACGGTCATGCCATGGACGACCCCGGCATAGATAAGCCGTGCCTCCTCGACCCCCGAGATGATTTCTATGGAATGGCCCAAGGCGTTCTCGGCATCGCCGATCACCGAATCGGAATTGGCCGCATCGCGCCAGGTATTGGTGCCCACGGCCCGCACCTGATTGTCGGACAGGCCGCGCAAGCGCTGCCCGAAGCGGGCCAGGCAGCCCAGGGCACGCTCCCGGGCGGCCCCGTCGATGGCACCATTCGCATCGAGCCCCGCTGCCAACCGGACCGGCTCGCGCAGCTTGTCGATAATCTGGAATCCCGACCCCTCGATCCGTGCGACCAGCATATGAAAACTGTTGGACCCGAGATCGACCGCTGCAACGATCGACTCTTCGCTCGCGTCGGGGATCCCGGGCTCGTTCAAATGCAAGTGCTCCATCAATGACTCGACGACGGGTCGGCTTCCGCGTTGCCAGGGGCCTCAAACTATCACGGAGCGTGCGCGGGCGGGGACCTCGGCGACCCTCCCGGGACCCGCGAAGCCGTTCAAAAACGATCCGCCGGCCCGGGCAAAACCTCCAGGAAGCCCTACGGCCCCGGAATCACGCCTGCGCGCCGGAAAACCCCTGCTGGCGCCACGCCTCGTAGAGCACCACCGCCACCGAATTGGACAGGTTCAGGCTGCGATTGCCGGGCCGCATGGGAATCGTCAAGCGATGCTCGGGCGTGGCGAGAATCCGCACGTCGTCGGGCAGGCCGCGTGTCTCGGCTCCGAACACGATGGCATCGCCGGGCCGGTATTCGGGCTCCGTGTAACGCCGGGTGAAGTGCGAGGAGAGCATGAACATGCGCACCGGGTTGATCCCGCCGAGGAACGAATCGAAATTTTCATGCTCGTGGACCTCGCTCAACTCGTGGTAATCCAGCCCCGCGCGGCGCAGCTGGCGGTCCTCCAGGGTGAAGCCAAGCGGGTGAACAAGGTGCAGCCGCGCCCCCATATTCGCCGCAAGCCTTATGATATTGCCGGTATTCGGCGGAATTTCAGGATGAACCAGCACAATCTCGAACATGGGGACTCACAGGCGAACGATCCTCTAAAGATGCAGTTTCTGGGCCTGGAGTTCAACTCCCCGCTGGTCCTGCTTTCCGGTTGCGTGGGTTTCGGGCACGAATATCCCCGCGTGGCGGGCTTTTCCCATGCCGAGGTGGGTGCCGTTTGCCTGAAGGGGACGACCGGCTCGGCGCGCCTCGGCAACCCCGCGCACCGCGTCTTCGAAACCCCCATGGGCATGCTCAACGCCATCGGGCTGCAGAACCCGGGTGCGGAGGCCGTCGTGCGCGACATCCTGCCCACGCTCGATCCGGCCGAGACGCGCTGGATCGCCAACGTGTCCGGAGCCACCATCGAGGAATACGCCGAGGTCTGCCGGATCTTCGAGGACTCGCCGATCGACGCCATCGAGATCAACATCTCCTGCCCCAACGTCAAGGAAGGCGGCGTGATCTTCGGCAACTCGCCGACCATGTCGGCCCGCGTGGTCGAGGCCTGCCGCAAGGCGACGAAGAAGCCGCTGATCACCAAACTCTCACCCAACCAGACCGACATCGCGGAAAATGCGCGCCTGTGCCTGGAAGCGGGCAGCGACGGCTTCGCGGTGATCAACACCATTTCCGGGATGGCGATCGATATCGAACGCCGCAAGCCCGTCATCGGACACGGGCAGGGCGGACTTTCGGGACCGGCGATCAAGCCGGTTGCGCTGCTCAAGGTGCGCCAGGTCTATGAAGCCGTCGGCCGGCACGGTACGCCGATCATCGGCCAGGGCGGGGTAATGGACTGGCGCGACGCGGTGGAATTCCTGCTCGCCGGCGCCACGGCCGTGGGCGTCGGCACGGCGCTGTTCCGCGACCCGCTCGTGTGCGCCGGCATCAACACGGGACTGCGCGCCTACCTCGATCGCCACGGCTTCGGCCATGTCTCTGAACTCACCGGGGCGCTGCAAGCACCCAACAGCAAGTAGATTGACCCAATCTGACCAGACTTGCGTCGGCCTGGGCCTGGTGCAAGGACGGGAAATGGAGCGAATAGCCCCCCGGCACCTGATCGTAATTCCTGTCAGCGGTGCTACGCTCCGTGGGCCGCAGGCGATTTCCAGGCATTGGGCCATGACCTACACGCCGGGCATCACTTCCCTGCAGGACTTCCACGCCCGCCGGGGCACTTCCGTTGGCGCGGCTTACCGCCACTGATCCCTTCGTCCGCGTTGCGATCTGGACAGGCGCGGTCACTGTCGCGTCGATCGCAGTCTGTTTCGTCGCAATCGCGGTGCTTCGCGCCAACTATCTCTGGCGTCGTCACCGGATGGCCTCGCAATTGCCGAAATGGCACGAGGCACTCGCTGCAGGAACGCTCGGCGAAGAAACACCCCGGCGATCGGGCGACTGGGATGGGACCCACTGAGCGGGCTGTTGCTCTCGGTCACGGCGATGCTGCTCGGGGAGCTGTCCTTCCACCTCTACATCAGGCCCCGGCAGCTGGTGGCACTGTTCGCCGCCGCGCTGATTGAAAACGTTGGCTATCGACAGCTCAGCGCATGGTGGCGGCTCAAGGGACTCATGATCCGGGCCACGCGCAGGAAGTCCGGCTGGGGCACCATGACGTGAAGCGCTTCCTGGGACCACCCCCGAATTTAACCGACAGCACGCAAGGAGCAGAGCCCCCGGTTGGCGCCATCGGCAGGCTCGGAAAACTATTGCATCGCACTTCGCACGATAATCAACTCATTCCGCTCGATGGCGGGATCCAGGTCCGCGCGCGCGCGGGACACCGCCTGCGCGGCATCGAAGGCCGGCCCCGGCCGCAGGATCGCCCAACCGTCTCGCCCCGACGATTTAACCTTGTAAAGCGCCTGATCAGCCAATGAAACAAGAGCCTCCCAGCCCAGAGCGTCGGGATCCTCAGCCATGAAGGGATACTCGACGACCCCCACGGAACAGGTTATTTTCACCGGCTCTTCGTCCCTCAACAGGAAGGGCGCGTGTATCTCCTCCAATATCCTTTCGATGACGTCGGGAACCCGCCGGCGCGGCAATGGCCGCAAAACCAGCAGGAATTCCTCGCCGCCCCAGCGCACGCAGTAATCACCCGCCCTCACCGTGTCCTGGAGGCGCTGCGAGAACTGGCACAACAACTCGTCCCCTGCATCGTGCCCCAGCGAGTCGTTTATGTTCTTGAAGTGGTCCAGGTCGATGAGCGCAAAAACCATCACCGTTTCGTCTTTGCCGATCTTTCGCAGGTGGCGCTCGAACCAGGCCAGGTCACTGGGGAGCTGGTTTTGCAGGTAACGGCGGTTCTGGAGTCCGGTCAGGGGATCGGTGCGGCTCATATCCTCGAGCCGCATATTGGCGTTGCGTAATTCGCGCGTGCGTGCCTGCACCAGCTTTTCGAGATGAGCCTGCCGGGCACGCATATATCGCATTTGGAAGCGGTAGAGCAGGATCAACAATAGCAGCAAGGACAGGGCCATCAGCATCCTGAACCACCAGGTCTGGTAGAAGTGCGGCTCGATTAAAAACGAAAAGGCGGCATTGTGCAGGGATGGCACACCGACATCGTTCTCGGCCCTGACCTGGAATACATACCGACCCGGCGGAAGGTTGGTGTAGTAGGCAATGCGTTGGGACGGATCTTCCAGTTCGTGCCAGTGCCGGTTATAGCCCTGGAGCTGGTACCAAAGACGAACTCCATTCGGTTTCTGGAAACTGAGCGCGGTAAAACGGAAGGCGAGATCGCGCACGGAAGCCGGAAAATCAAAAGTCCCCTTCAGCGGCAGAGGCTTCCACTGTCCCTGTATGCGAACAGCCTGGACGAGAACCGTAGGCGGGACCTTGTTGAATTGGATGTCACGCGTATTGACGACCGCCACGCCCCCTCGCGTCGGCAGCCACAACTGATGATCCCAGAGCATTCCCTTGGCGTTTCCCGCGCCGTTACAGCAATAGCCCTTTTGACTGCCGCGCCAGTCGCCGCGTTCGCTCAATAAATACTGCGGGCGAAGCTTTTTCAGCTTGCCCCTGGCCACATCGAGCAAGGCGCTGTACCGCACCCGGTACAGGCCGCGGATTCCAGCTATCCAGAACCAGCCATGGGGATCACGGACCATGAAAAACGGGACGCTTTTCGGCAGGCCCTGCTTCGCCGCAATCGAATACCACTGTCCGTGATCGGAAACGTACAACAGGTCGCCGCTCAGCGTACCGGCCACGATCACGCCCGGCGCGGGATTCGCCAACGACGTTATGTCGGAACCGTCGATCGGCCCCGATCCACCCATGGGGACCAGACGATCACCGGAACGCTCGAACAATCCGTTCTGCGTACCAACCAGCAGTTTGCCGTTGCGGGTAAACAGTATTACCCGGCATCGCAGCGGCGGATCACCGCTACCGGCCTTATAGCGCTTCAGCTGCCCCTGGTCAAGCCTGAAAAGCCCCATATTGCTGGCAAACCACAGACCACCCTCAGGCCCCTTTACGATCCCGCTGATCTGCGTGTTATCCAGCGGCGCCAGCTGCGCCGGAATATGAATGTGCCCATGTTCGTAGACGGCCACGCCACTGCGCGTGCCGATCCACAGGCGTGACCCGTCGACCAGAAGCGTATAGGCCTCCGGGTTGGGCAGCGCGGACGGCGGCACCACGAGATGGAAACGACCGTGCTCGAAGCGCTCCACGCCGCGGCGGGTCCCCACCCACCAGCCGCCTTGCGGCGCATGGGCCACGGACCAGACCAACTCGTCATTCAACCCTTCCTCGCTGGATAACCAGCGGGCATGCCCATTCCAGAACATCGCCAGACCGTGGTTGTAGCTGCCCATCCACAGGTCATGCTCGCGATCCTCCGTCATTGCCATGACATCGCGGAAAGCGCCTGGGTTCTTGCTGGTCACGAACTGCGCCAGACGTCCGTGATAGATACGGGCAAGGCCCGTGCTCATGGAGGCCCACAGGTTACCCGAGGAATCCACATAGAGCGTATTTATCAAATCCTTGCCCAGGCCGTGCTTATTACTGAAGGCTTCCCACCGATGATCGACGTAACGGTAAAGGCCATGGGTGGTTGCGGCCCAGACCTCGCCATCGTAGCTTGCCAGGGCGTGAATGATCGTATTCGGGCCGCCCGGGGATTTGATCTTCACTGTCTTTCCGGCAGTCCGTTGCCAAACGGCGTCGACCCCCCCGATCCACAACGCGCCGTCGCGTGTCAGCAAGGCCTCCGTTCGGGTGTGCCCCAGCACGGGATCGCGAACCATATGTCCATGGCGGACCCTGAACAGCCCGCTGCGTGTCGCCACGACAATCCGGCCGTCCGGACCGGTTGTGATATCACGCACAAAGGGGGTGGCATTTTTCGCCGACGGCACCCGGCTGAAATGTCCATCGTGGTATCGGGCGAGCCCCTTGTAGGTACCGATCCACAGATTGCCATGCCCGTCGTTGTATAAGGCCTGGATCCAGGCACCCGGCAATGCCGGGGTATCCGCGGGCACGAAACTGCGGAAGTTCACGCCGTCGAAGCGCGCGAGCGCCGCCTCCGTTCCAATCCACATATAGCCCTGCGGGCCCTGTGCCACACTGAGTACGGTGATCTGGGGCAGCCCCTGGGAGACGGACCAGGCGAACTTCGCATAATCATGGAAGGCCTTGTGGGGACTCAGCGCCATCACCGGCCGCGACGCCATAAGCAGCAAGACTGCCGCCAGATGCAGCATCCATGTGAGCGTGCGATTCTTTCTAGAACGCACGAGGAACACTCTTTTCGCTTTCCATCTCCCCTTACGAAATCCAAATGGACGAAAACCCGATGTTGCCCGGCCGCTAATCGGAGCACAGGGGCCAAAGGCCCGATAACGCGATTCTCGTCAGAAATGGCGCGGCCAACATGTCAAACGTTCGCGTGCATCAAGAGCCCTTTTTCGAATTCGTTCGTAATTTACACCTTATGGAAGGCAACCTACAAAACAGAGGGTGGCCGAAGCCACCCCCGAGAGTTCATTCCACAGGAGGTTGGGAATGAAAACGTGGGCCGGACATCATGACGGTACGCGCCTGGTGCCCGACCTGCCTGTCCGCAAAACGGGAAGCTGGAAACGACGTTCAAGTTTACGCTCGACGTCAACTGCCCGGATCCGCGGCGGCACGCCCGGTCAGGCATCCAAATTCCAGGGCGGGCCCTTGAGCTCCACCACGTTGCCTTCGGGGTCGGTCACGTAGATTGACGGCCCCTCGCCCTCGGCGCCGTAGCGGGATTCCACCCGGCCCGGGTTGCAACCCTTGCCGCGCAGGTATTCGATGATGGATTCGCCGTCGAACGGTTCGACGCTCAGGCACAGGTGATCCAGGTTCCGGCCTTCCTTGCCCGGCGGGGCCCCGCCCATCTTCCCGAGCTTGCCGTCCACGGGCACCAGGTCGATCAGTGAAGTTCCGGCCCGCAACTGGTACAGCCCGGCCTTCTCCTGGATCTTTTCCACCTTGCAGTGCAGCACGTCGCGGTAGAACCTCATCATCGATTCGATATCGACGACCCGCAACACCAGGTGATCGATCTGCTTGATCCTGAACATCGCGCCACCTCGCCGTGTATTGCCCGGCCCCGCAGGCCATGAGCTGTCGCCAGTCTAGCCCGCGTTCCGGCCCGTATCTCTGCGAAAGGGGGGGGCGGGACTTTATCCGGCACCTTACACTGGCCGCACCATGATGAAGTCCGACTGGTCGTCTGAACCCAGGTGGAACACGTGGTCCCCGACCGTCTCGAATCCCCATTTCCGGTAAAACGCGAGCGCCCGCTCGTTGTGCTGCCATACGCCCAACCACAGCGTTCGCCGGCCCGCGGACCTGGCGGTCTCGAGGCACGCCCGCATGAGTGCCGCCCCGACCCCTGATCCGATGGCTTTTTGATCCACATAGAGCCGATGGAGTTCCACCGGGTTCGGTCCCGTCACGCTCGGGTCAACCACCCCGTCCCGAAGCTTGGCGTAGCCCACCGGATGCGTTGCATCGTCCGTGAACGCGAGCAAGAACGTATTCGCGTCCTCAGCCAATTCGGCCTTGAGCCGATCGACAGAGAACGCCACGCGGACGTACGCCTCAATGTCTTCCGCCGAGTTGTGGGCAGCGAAGGCGTCGCGGAAAGTGCGCTCCGCAAGCTCTGCCAGCGGTTCTGCGTCGGCGGGAGTGGCGGCACGAATAGGGAGTCGACCGGGCATAAGCGTCGCCGTATCGGGGCCTACATATTACCGATGGCGAAAACCGTCGCCACCGTGGAGCGGCGCTGCTGGCGGCGGCTTGTTCAATATAGTTCGCCCGGTAAATTAATTATATTGATTTGTATATTGATTTTTTTAATATTAATAGCTATATTGCTTGAAAAGGAGTAATTCTGATGGATATTTCTAAAGCCACCTGCCCCGAATGCCAGGCCCCGATGCGGGTCCAGCGCCTGACCTGCCCCCAGGGCCACGTGGCGATGGAGGGCGAATTCGAGGTCCCGACCCTGGCCGGCCTGAGCCTGGAGGAGCAGCTCTTCGTGACCGCCTTCCTGCGCAGCCACGGCTCAATCAAGCGCATGGAAGACCTGTTCGAAATCAGCTATCCGACGGTAAAGAACCGGTTGAACGCCATCGTCGACAAGCTCGATCACGCCCTGGACGCCCCATCCTCGAACCTGCAGATCCTCGAGCGCCTGGAGCACGGCGAACTGACGGTAGAGGAAGCGCTAGCCAGGCTCCGCTAGGGAACACCGCCACCAAGTATCGAACACGGCCGCCAGACAGCCAATCAAGGAGAAAGACAATGGACGCAGAACGACGCAAAGTACTGGACATGCTCGCAGCCGGCAAGATTACCCCGGATGATGCGGAGCAATTACTCGGCCGCCTCGGCCCGGACGCTGCGGAGCAGACCTCACCCGGACTCGAAGGCGACGGCGACGGCAAAGCGCGTGCGAAGAAATTACGTTACCTGCGCGTCTTCGTTGAAAAACCCGACCACGACAACGTGAATATCCGGATGCCGTTGAAACTCGTCATGACCGGCATCAAGCTGTCCGCCCTGGTGCCCGGGAAGGCCGGTATGCATCTTTCAGACCGGAACATCGACCTCTCGTACCTGGGGAAACTCAAAGGCAAGGAGTTGGACAACGCATTGGCCGAGCTCGATATCAATATCGAGACCGATAAGGGCAACAAGGTCCGCGTCTTCTGCGAATAACGATTACCAGCGTCCCGCGGGCCTAGACTTGCCACCTCCGGGATCGCCCCGGGTATCCAGCAAAAGGGGCGGCCCTGAAACCGCCCCACGGCGGGCATGCCAGCTACCCGCAGAGCGCGGGCGGCAGCCCCTTGAAATCCGGATTCCCGTCCTTATTCATTGGAAATGGAAGCGGCCCGCCCGAGGAGCCGCCACTACTTAGAGGATATACGGAGGTGATTGGCATGTTCGATGATCTGTGGACTTGGGAAACGCCTTTCTCCGGCGATTTCCCTTTGCTCAGGTCCCTGCTGGAGGACCTGCTGAGCCCCGCGGCGGGAATCGCCGACCTGCGTTCCGTGCCGCGCGGCAGCTTCCCCGTGGTGAACGTCGGGGAAACCACCGACGCCGTGCACGTATACGCGTTCCTGCCGGGCGTGGCCCGCGACTCGCTGGAGGTGAATGTCGAGGGCAACCTGCTCACGATCTCCGGCACGCGGGATGCGCCGCAGACCGAGGAAGGCGTGAGCTGGTACCGGAACGAGCGCTTCGCGGGCGAGTTCACCCGGAGCCTCGCTTTGCCGGACACGGTGGATCCGAACCAGGTCGAGGCGACGCTGAAAAACGGCGTGCTCACGGTGCAGCTGCGCAAGCGCGCCGAGATGCGCCCGCGCCGGCTTGAAGTCAAGGCAGCGTAAGGAGGTGAGTACCATGGCAGAGATTATGAATGTCGGCTCACGCAGTCCGGCCAATCAGGATTCGGCCCAGGGCATGACGGCCCGCCGCATCCTGCCGGCTACGGATATCTGGGAAGATGCTGAAGCGGTCATGCTGAGTGTCGATATGCCGGGTGTCGGCAAGGACGAATTGTCGGTGGAAGTGGCCGACCATACGTTGACGCTTGGCGGACGCATTCAGGTGGATCTTCCCGACACGCTATCCGCACGCTTTGCCGAACTGCGCGGCTCGAGTTACGAGCGCCAGATCGCACTCGGCGAAGGCATAGACACGGACAAGATCGAAGCGCATATACGCGACGGCGTCGTGACGGTACGTCTGCCCAAAACCGCGGCAACGCGCCGGCGCAGGATAGAAATCAAGACCCACTGAGCGTTCATGGCCCCGTGATCGCCCCGCCGGCTCCCGGCGGGGCTTTTGTCCTGCCGGTCAAGAAAACACCGCGTACACAAAAACCGCCGGCACCCTGGCTCCCGCAGGTTGGGTTTCCTGCGTCAGCCCAACCTGCGTTCGCGCGTGCTAGCATTCGATATCGCCGATTCGGGACGTCTTCGATGCGCCATTACCACCCCGCCATCCTTGCAATGGCCTGCTTGTCTTTGCTTCCCGTCACTGCCCGGGCCGCGACACCGGATACGCCCTCGCGCAGCAAGATCATCAAGGAATCGAGGCCCGCCGAATGGCATGCCCTGGACCCGGCGAACACGATGTACATGTACCTTCCGAAGGGCCGGGTGGTGATCGAACTGGCGCCCAAGTGGGCGCCACGGCACGTGGCCAACCTGAAGACACTGGTGCGCGAACACTACTTCGACGGCACGTCGGTCTATCGCGTGGTGGACAACTTCGTCGTGCAGTGGGGCGACCCGAACGCCGGAAAGCCCGGTGCCAAATCCATGGGCAAGGCGAAGAAGACACTGCCGCCGGAATTCGTGCGCCACGTGAACGCCTCGCTGCCTTTCGTGAAACTCGAGAGCCCGGACGCCTACGCACCGGAAGTGGGCTTTTCCGGCGACTTCCCCATCGGGCGCGACCTGCAAAACCATACGGCCTGGATCGCGCACTGCTACGGCACCGTGGGCGTGTCCCGCAACATCGCGCCGGACAGCGGCAACAGCAACACGCTGTATGCCGTAATCGGCAGCGCCCGCCGCATCGACCGCAACCTTGCGGTCGTGGGCCGCGTGGTGAAAGGCATGCCGCTGCTGTCGTCGTTGCCGCGCGGGCCGCAGGACAACATGGGCGTGTATCACGACCTCAAGAAAGCCACGCCGATCCTGAAAGTGCGTCTCGCCAGCGAACTGCCCAAGAGCCAGCGCCTGCCGCTGGAAATTCTGCGTACGGACAGCAAGAGTTTCCACCGTCTGGTCGAGGCAGCGGCCCACCGCCACGATGCCTTTTACAAGACCAGCCCGGGACACATCGGTCTGTGCGCGGCCCTGCCGCCGATACACCCGATACCGAAATAGAGACCTATGCCCGTTATTCGAAACCACGGAGTGTCCCGCCAATGTCCAGCCTGCGGGTAGCAAACTTCTCGATAAGCATTGACGGATACGGCGCCGGGCCCGGCCAGGATCTGCAGAATCCGCTCGGACGAGGCGGTCCCGGGTTGATGGAGTGGTTCTTCCACACCCATGCCTGGCACAGTATGCACGGCGAGCAAGGCGGGGAAAACGGCGTGGATAACGAGATGGCCGAGCGCGGGTTCCAAGGCGTCGGAGCCTGGATCCTCGGGCGCAACATGTTCGGCCCGGTTCGCGGCCCGTGGCCCGACGAGACCTGGCGGGGCTGGTGGGGCGAGGAGCCGCCCTATCACACGCCTGTATTCGTCCTGACCCACCACGCACGTCCGTCACTGGAAATGGACGGCGGCACGGTGTTCCACTTCGTGACCGACGGCATCGAATCCGCGC
>Ga0102950_1000230_pt1 | contig 14559 bp, 13 predicted proteins | sample SalPon2A_B_D2_MG_FD_78505 | JGI IMG/M metagenome (GOLD analysis project Ga0102950, IMG submission 78505) | Soil microbial communities from South San Francisco under conditions of wetland restoration - Salt Pond MetaG R2A_B_D2_MG | ecosystem: Environmental > Terrestrial > Soil > Wetlands | place...
GTTTCCAGAGAATACCGAAAATTATTACGGCAAGAATAAATTCATAGATCGGCACAGGATGAAGCGGTGTATTATCGGGCACACCATTAGGAAAATGTTTGGCAACATCGGGAAAATATTTTTGAAAATTAAACTGCTCGAACATTACCGATGGAGGAACCGTTCCGTGCGAATAATTTGTACCCCAGGGCAGGTTTGTAGGAATTCCGTAATCGCCGTCACCTGCAAGATGGCATCCTATTCTTCCGATTCCATAAGCCAGAATTAACGATGGAGATGCCGCATCTGCCACCACCAGGAAAGGTATTTTTTTTCTTTTTAAATAAATCCAGATGGCAATAATAGCCAGTATAAGTCCGCCGTAAAAAGTCAGACCTCCGGGTGAAAAAGCAATCATAGGGTCTTTTAAAAACGCATCCCAGTTTTCAAACAAGCTGAAAAGTTTACTGCCAACAATTCCAAAAATTATTGCAAGCAGGGTTATTTCAGTTGCAAGATTTGAACTGAGTTTTTTTCTTTCAAATTCTTTGGTAAGAAAATAGCTGGCCACTATGAATGCTATTCCGAGCATCAGGCCGTAACTGTAAACCGTAAATGGACCAATCTTAAATAACTCGGGATACATCGGGTTTTGCCTTAGTAATTAGTATGAAAATTTATCTTCTGCAATTTCAAAATCACAGAATTTCCTGTTGTTTTCTTTTTCGGGCAGGAATTCTTTTACAAGTACAATCTGTTTTTTGAATATATTAAAATCAAATACCGCGCTGTTTATGCTTCCATCCTGCTTGATTATATTAAAAGTAAATTTGCCATAAAGATCTTTAAATAACAATTCAGTAACCGCCGGTCCGGCTTTGGTTACATATTCTTTTTTTGTGTTCAACCCAAGAATGCTTATATCGATAGACTTTTTCTGGCGGCGGGTTTTAACCGAAATTTCGTAATTAAGCATTGTAAATTGCCTGGTGGAAGTAAGCCTTGCACAATAGAATTGTTTATTGCTCACCGTGTCTTTCTTAAAATATACTGAGCACAAATATTCAATTTCGGCTTCTTTTTTTCTCGGTATATTATCCTTTAACCGGGTAATTGATTTTTCCCTGGGCTTAGGAATCCCGGGAATCGATTTCGGATTCTTGAGGGACATTATTTTGTAATGTTTTTTATAATTTCTTCTGTATTCTCAATACACAGTTCAACCTGCTCACCGGTTTCCATCTTTTTCAGGTTAGCTTTTCCTGATTTAAATTCTTCACCGCCAATAAATAATACAAATTTAGAATTCAGTTTATTTGCTTCGCGCATCTGGGCTTTTACACTTCTGTCAAGATAATCAAATTCAACAGAAAGTCTATTCCTTCTTAAATTTAATCCGGTTTCTACAACTTTTTGTTTTAGTTCTTTATCAATTCTTACAATATAGAGATCAATATTTTCTTCCGGAAGAGCCAGTGATTTTTCATTTTCACAGGCCAGCAAAATTCTCTCAATTCCTGCAGCAAAACCAACGCCCGGTGTCGGTGTACCACCAAGTTGCTCAATTAAAAGATCATATCTTCCACCACCGCATAATGCGCTTTGTGAACCTACTTTTCCGCTGAGAATTTCAAATGTTGTTTTAGTATAATAATCCAGCCCTCTTACAAGTGCGGGTTCAACTTCAAACGGAATATTCATTAACTTTAAGTAATTTTTTACTTCGTCAAAATCATTTTTACTTTCTTGGTCCAAATGATCTATTAATAAAGGAGCACCCTTCAGAATTTCCTGATCAGATTCAACTTTACTGTCAAAAACTCTTAGAATATTTGTATCAAATCTTCTCCTGCTGTCTTCCGATAAATTATTTTTTTTATCTTCAAGGTATTTTCTCAGTTCGTTCTTATACTTTTCCCTGGATTCAGGAACACCGAGAGAATTTATTTTAACCTGTAAATCTTTAAGCCCAAGAAGTTTTAGAATGTCATAAACAATTCCGATTAATTCAGCATCAAGCATGACCGAAGTACTTCCGATTGCTTCTGCACCAAACTGGTGAAATTGTCTCAGTCGGCCTGCCTGCGGTCTCTCCTGTCTGAACATTGGGGAGATATAAAAAAGTTTATTTAATGATTGTTGTTTCCCGAGTGAGTGTTCTATAAAAGAGCGAACAACTGCAGCAGTCATTTCAGGTTTTAAAGTTATACTGGTTTCGCTCCTATCAAGAAACGTATACATTTCTTTCCCAACGATATCTGTTTCTTCCCCTATTCCCCTGGCAAATAAAGCTGTTTCTTCAAAAATTGGCGTGCGTATTTCTTTATAATTAAAATATGTGAAAACATTTCGGACAATATTTTCAAGAAGTGTCCATTTTGAAATTTCTGATGGGAGTATATCTTTTGTTCCGGTAATTGCTTTGATCATATTACAACAATAAAAATATATTTAGACAATAAAAAGAGATGTGTTTTTACAAAGATGGGAAACTATTATGAAGCCTAAACTTCAAAATAATTTTCTTCTTCTTTCCTAAATAGCTCTAGAATTTCTTCGGTAGCCTTAGCTTTTTGTAATGATTCCCTGAACTCATCCTTGTTCATCATTCTGGAGATTCTGCTCAACAATTTTATGTGTGTGCTTACTAGATTATCTTTCCCAACCAGCAGAAATACAAGATCGACAGGTTGATTATCAAGAGACTGGTAATCTACGGGATTGCTTGTTCTACCAAAAGCTCCCAAAATTTCTTCTACCGAATTAGTTTTTCCGTGTGGAATTGCAAATCCTTTTCCCACCCCGGTTGACATAATTTTTTCCCTTTCAAGTACTGAATTCCTGATTTTATCAAGATCATTTACCCGGGGATCATCGTTAAAAAGATCAACCAGTTCATTGATAACTTCTTCTTTTGTATTCCCTTTTAATTCAGGAATTATAAATTCTTTTTTTAATAAATCTGCAACTTTCATCGGATTACCACTTCTTTTAGAAACTATAATAAAATAAATTTAAACTTAATAATACCTGAGTAGTTTAGCAATGAATTAAACATGATTTAGAAATAAAATCGTAGTTTTTAGGTTCAATCCAAAAATATATTATTAAAATTATGTTCCTTCATTAATTACGCATTTTTTGTCATTTACATTCAAAATACATTGCTGAATAGTTTCGTTTACTGTAATTTAGTAGGATAGTTTTTATAAAAAATCCTCATTACGAGAGAGGGAGCGTATGGACATACATAATAAAACAGTTCTGGTTCTTGGTGGTTGGGGCCTGGTTGGTACTGCAGTAGCCAGGAACCTTATTTCTGAAAAACCCAAAAGAATAATTATCACATCTTTAAGATTATCAGAAGCAAAGGATGCTGTTAAAAAATTAGAAATTGAATTCCCGGAGAAAAAAGGAAAGAAATTTTTCATACCCTGGGGAGGAGATATATTTGTAAGAAATGAATTCAAAGAAAAAAACCGCGGTGATCTTTTAGCAAATAAAAAGACCCGGAAAATTTTAATGAGCGATATAATGGATGAACTTTCCGACAAAGTGCTAGAAAGTTCAGCTGTTTATCAGCTAATGATGAAATTTAAACCAAACGTAGTGATTGATTGTATTAATACCGCAACCGCAATTGCATACCAGGATGTTTACAGTACCTATAGAACGATAAACCGTGCAATAAAAACAAAGGCTGAATACGATGTAATTGTATCTGAAACTGAGAAACTTTTGTGCACTCTTTATATTCCACAGCTTATCAGGCACGTACAAATAATGTATGCAAGTATGAGCAAAGTGAATACCAGTGTTTATTTAAAAGTCGGGACAAGCGGAACAGGCGGAATGGGATTAAATATTCCATATACACACAGTGAAGAAAAACCGTCACGCGTTCTGCTGAGTAAATCATCTATTGCGGGCGCTCAAACGCTATTGTTATTCCTGATGGGAAGAACTCCTGAAGGACCGATAACAAAAGAAATAAAACCAACCGGCGCAATTGCCTGGAAGAGAATTGAATTTGGAGAAATAAAAAGAAGAGGACAGGCAATTGAACTTTTTGATATTGACATCAGTGAAGCTATCCCTTTAGAAGGAAAGTTTGAAATCTGTCAGAATAAACAGTATAAATCAACCGGTGAAACTTTAAAATCTGTATTTATTGATACAGGCGAAAACGGAATTTTTTCAAAGGGTGAATTCGAAACAATTACTGCACAGAGACAGATGGAGTTTGTAACACCTGAAGAAATAGCTGAAGTTGCAATTTATGAAATAAAGGGTGGAAACACCGGTAAAGACATTGTTAGTTCACTCGATCACGCAACACTCGAGCCGACATACCGTGCGGGTTATATGCAGCACACAGCAGTTACAAAGCTTGCTCAACTTGAAGATAAAAACAATATCTATAGCGTGGCCTTTGAACTACTTGGACCTCCAAGATTATCAAAACTTCTTTTTGAAATTCATCTAATCAGAAGAATTTTTAAAACGATGCGTGATTTTCTGAAAGCTAAACCTAAAGTTGTTTCAGATAAATGTTTTGAAATTATATCGAACGATAAAAAACAAAGAAGCGAAATTTTATCAATTGGAATTCCAATTCTGCTCCCGGATGGGAAATCACTTTTGAGAGGAAACAATATTAAAATCCCCGCTTTCCAGGGAGAAAATGAACTAGACATAAATGGGAAAAATATAGAACGCTGGGCATTTGAAGGATGGCTTGATCTTAGAGTAGCAAATATGTCTAAATGGCAGCAGAGAATTAAAGACTTGATTGACGAAGCTGAAAACATCCCCGAAACAGATACAAGTTCTCATCACGTAAGGACAAGAGCATACTGGGGTAATTTTGAAGAAATAAACATTGGCAAAATCTGCAGCTGGATCTTCATTCACGAAGAACAGGGGCGCAGAATGAAAGCCTGATAATTATTTTATATTTCATAAAAAAACCCTCATAATTTTATGAGGGTTTTTTATTTTAAAGTACCGGATAAAAATTTTAGCTGTTCACTACTTCCAGCAATTGTTCTTCCAGAATAACTGCTTTCGGAAATAAAAGATGATTTTCAAGATGTACATGTTTCAGATGATCTTCCTCAAATTCTTTTAATTCCTTTACAGCGAGTTTATAGGTTTCATTATCGCCGGCGGGTACAGCATAATTGTTTAATAATTTCCTGATCGTGTACATGTCTTCACCAACGGACTGATGCTCAAGCTCCATCATATTTATCGGATTTCCTATCCTTCCAAAATATGGTTTCTCAAATTTCGCTTGTCCGGCCTTAACCTTTACAAGATATTTTATATACGGAAAAATGATTTCCTCTTCTTTCATCATATGTTGTTTCAGTTCTTTATATACTGCTGAAAATATTCTTGCAACCTCAACCATTTCCGGATAATCTTTACCATAAGTTGATGCTATTTTTTCTGTATGTGTGGTTATTACAGGAATCATCGTTCTTACATATTTATGGTGATTATTGATAATGTAATCAACAATAGCATCAAGTTCCCAGTCATCTATTTTTACAGGAATTTCTATTTTAAAATCTATTACATCATCAAGATCATTAAATACATCAGTTGATAATATGCCCTTTTCTTCACACACCTGCCTGATTGTTTTAACGCCATTTTTTGACAGGTCAAGATTATATTTTTCAAGAATTGCTGCTGCCTTAGTGTTGCCATTAATTATTTGTAAAAGGGTCAGCCCGGAATATTTTTTTTCAGTATTTTCCATTTTTTTCTCCTATAATACTCTCTTTCGTAATCAACCTTTATGCCTGAAATAGTGGGGATTTTATCAGTTTATGTTGTAAATAAAGCCTGAAATTTGCCTACAATATCAAATTATGTTTATAAATTTTTAAGAACTGAGAAAATTCTTACTGTTTTTGGGAAAGCAATTAGCTTCAACCTGCCCACCAGCTTCATATTATTTTACAGTTTTATCAATAATTTTTGAACTGGATTCCTTGTTAAATTTTTTAACTGCTTCCGTACTTGTCGGATGGCCATAGCTGTTCATGTTTTCGTAATAAATCAAATATTGCTCTTTTGAAATATTGTTATCCCAATTGCCGGTTAACATACCCAAACCTGTGAGGAACATAAATATTACTACTACTGCAATAGCTATACTCTTTTTGGAAACCTTTTTTTTGGTAACCATCGATTTCAGATAAAGAGTGTCTGCAACCGGACAAGCATCTACACAACTCATGCAGGATGTACATTCATCGGATAAGACAGTTTTTATTTTATCTACTTTTATATTAGAAGGACAAGCTTTATTACAAAGGCCACAATCTATACAGCTTACCGGATTTCTTTTTATTTTATTCGGACTAAGAAATGAAAGTAATCCAAGCAACGCTCCGTAAGGACAAAGAAATCGGCACCAGAAATTTTTTATAAATACAGATAACAAAATAAGTGAGCCAATTACGATCAGAGAAAACCTGGAAATATCTGCGAAGAAAAAATACATTTTCAAATCAGCAACAATATTGTAGGGACTATCGAGAAAAAATTTAATCGATGTTAGAGTCATCAGAAAAAATATTGAGTAAACAAAAAATCCCAGTAGTAAATATTTCAAACTCCTTAGAGGATAATCTATAAACTTTGGTAAAACTAATTTTTTGTGGAATAACTTATAGATTATTTTTTCACCGAATTCTCCTACCATCTCAGAGATATATCCAACCGGGCACAACCAGCTGCAAAAAGATTTTCCGAAAAGAAGCGACATTAAAATAATTGCGAAGAAAATAAAAAGTCCCGCGGGATGAGCCGGATGAATTACCCCTGTGGTAAGAAACAAATAGAAACTCATAAGTGAACTGATTGGCAAAAATCCCTCACTACCAGGAGGCCGGTTATGGAATGCTGCTACGCCTCCTGATTGTAAATAAGTTGCAAATTGATAAAACTCTACCCCAATCCAGATACAAAGTAATGCAAAGGCCGTTTGAATATAGAACCTGTATTTCTGAATCGGCTTTTCTTTATTTCTTATTATTTTTTTCTTTTCCATTTTATATCAGATTTTTTTATCCGATTTAAGTTAAAAAAAACTCAGAGGCTTTTAACTTTATTTAAAGTTTTTTCCTTGAATTTATCCAGAGTCTCCTCGGTTAACATGTTATAAGCCTGTGTTCTTAATTCGCCCCAGTTGTGGTGCACCGGGCAGGGATGATCGGGTGTACAATTTGGAAATCCGAGGACACAACTATTAAAAATATCCAGCCCGTCTATTGCTGCAACAACATCAATCAGCCTTATTTTTTCCGGTGTTTTTGCAAGTGCAAATCCTCCATTTTTTCCTTTTCTTGATTCCACTATTCCACTCTCAGTAAGGCTTTGTAAAATTTTTGAAACAAATTCCTTTGGAATATTTAGAGCCTTCGCTATCTCATCAGACGGAATAACGTTCGCATTTAGATGAGCAGCCAGGTAAAGAACTGCCTGCAGACCATATTCACACTTTTTAGAGAAAATTACTGTCATTTTATAAATCAGATTAAATTATCTGATTAAAAATAACGAGAAAAGTATTATTTGTCAATTAAATTTTCAGAAAAAATATCTTTATTTTTGCATCAGAAACGAATCCTTTTCGTTTAACCGTCATCAAATGTTTTATAAAAAAAACAGGACAACATTATGGATAATGCTCATTTTTATACTACAACAGTTAACTGGGAAAAAGACAGGATAGGAAATTTAAGCTCCCCTACTCTGCCTGATATAAAAGTTGCTACCCCACCGGAATTTCCGAAGGGCGCGCCGAATATCTGGTCACCGGAACATATGTTTGTTGCTTCAGCAAATATCTGCCTGATGACAACTTTCCTGGCGATAGCCGAAAATTCAAAATTCGATTTCAAATCTTTCTCAAGTGAAGCAACAGGTAAGCTGGAAAAAGTAGACGGTAAGTTTATGATTTCAGAAATAGAATTTAAACCGGTTGTTACAATAGACGACGAAAGTAAAAAAGACAAAGCAATAAGGCTGGTCGAAAAATCAGAAATGGCCTGTCTGATTTCAAATTCTATGAAATCAAAAATAATATTAACTCCAACTATAAATGTAGAAAATTAATAGAGGATATAGTTATGCCGATATTCGAATACCAGTGTGAAGATTGTAGCACAAAACACGAAGTGCTTCACAAATCATCTGTAAACCAGGAAGAAGTTTCCTGTCCGAAGTGTAATTCAAAAAAGAATAAAAAATTATTGTCTACTTTCAGTGCGTCTATGGGAGGTAGCAGTTATTCAGGTTCATCCTGTGCTAGCGGAAATTGTGATATCCCGGCACCAACCGGCGGATGCGCAAGTGGTATGTGCGGATTAAACTAATCCGTAATATCTGTCATTAACATTCTATCGGAATGAAGCCGTGCTATTTCGGCACCAATTATAAAAACTGCTGAGGTGCAGTATATCCAGAATGCAACAACAATAAAAAGGGTATACGCACCGTATATTTTGCCTAAGTTAGAAAAATTGTGCAGGTAAAATCCGAAACCGAGTTTTACAACTTCCCAAAGTATTGCGGCCCACAGCGCTCCCCATAAAGCTGACTTTCTGTTTATTTTTTTTACCGGGACTGTCAAGTACAAAATGCCAAAGGAAATAAAGATGACAGTCAAGGATAAAAATGAGAAGAAAAACTGAGCAAAAATTCCGGATTCGAAAACAGTACTTACTATATTCCAGTTATTGGCGGCCTGCCTTATAACTTCGATGATAGGAATAGAGAACGTTATTACTGTAAATATTATTAGCAATAATATTATCAGTAAAAAATCTTTCAGTTTGCTCAGAAGTATATTTACGTTTATTTCTACACCGAAAACTTTATTGAGAACCGTACGCATACTGCTGAATAATTCGCTTGCGGCAAAGAATAAAACAAAACCGCCTATTATCCCTGCCAGCTTCTTATACTGAACAACTTCCTGGATACTGTTTGAAATTATTTCCCTTACAAACTGTGCATATTTTGAATATGGTATTACAGCGTCGATCAGAGTATTTACCTGGCTCTGCATGGAAGCCGAATCGAGGACATTTCCAAGCACAAAAAATATAATCAGAACAAAAGGGATTGTGCAAAAAAACAATGAAAAGGATAGTCCGCCTGCAAAAAGAAAGAGGTGATGTTCACCCGATCTTTTCATTAATCCAAGGAAATAATGCCTGGAGAACTCCTTAACTTTATGGTAGGATGGTTTGTAGTGTAAAAACAAACGAAGCCTTCGGATAAGAGCGTAGGCTTTTGTATTCCGGAATTTCTCTAAAATCTTTCTTTTAATCATTCATAATACGTGGAATTGTGTTAAAGTATATATCGCTCAATTCACTTAACTCAATTTCCATTTTGCTATTAACTGAATATTTTAATCCGCCGGTTGTTCCCAGCTGCACGAATTTCTGATCTTTCGTAGCAAGTAATTCTTCAAAATCTTTTTGTTTTTCTTTAGAAATTGAGACTATTATCCTGGACTGACTTTCTGAAAATAATGAAAAATCTTCGCGGGATTTTATAGGTAGATTTACTTTGGCCCCTATCGGATTTTCACTATTTATTATACAGCATTCCGCAACAGCCGAAATAATTCCACCTTCAGAAATATCGTGGGCAGAATTTATAAGTCCATTTTTTATTAAATCCAGAACAGAATCCTGAACTTTTTTCTCCACGTTCAGATTAAGTTTTGGAGAATCACCGGCAACTTTATTATGTATTATTTTTAGATATTCACTTCCACCAAGTTCTTCAAGATCCTCTCCTATAAGGTAAATAAGATCATTCTCATTTTTAAAGTAAGAGGTTGTAACATACTTCAGATCTTCAATAAGGCCCACCATACCGATAGTAGGCGTTGGATAAACAGCCGCATTTGGTGATTCATTGTAAAAACTTACATTTCCACCGGTAACGGGAGTATCAAAAAATCTACACGCCTCTCCCATTCCTTCAATGGATTGTTTAAACTGCCAGTAATTTTCAGGCTTATATGGATTTCCAAAATTCAGACAATTTGTAATTGCCAGAGGAATACCACCCGAACAAACAATATTTCTTGCGGATTCAGCAACTGCTATTTTCGTTCCTTCTTTTGGATTCAAATAAACGTAGCGCGAATTGCAATCCGTTTTTGCAGCAAGAGCTTTATTTGTTTCTTTAACATAAATAACCGCAGAATCACAACCCGGGCCTGTTATTGTATTTGTTCTGACAGTTGAATCGTATTGCTCGTAGGCCCATCTTTTTGAAACCAGGTTGGGAGATGAAAAAACTTTTCTGAAAGTCTCTTTCAAATCATCAGGCTCCGATAGTTTAGAAAAATCAAAAGAACGTGTACCTTTTAAATAAGCAGGTTCTTTTGTTTCCCTGTGATAAACAGGGGCGCCGCCGCCAAGTACTAATTCAAATGATGGCAGAACAGCTTTTTCCTTTCCTTCGTAATTAACATGAATCAATCCGTCATCCGTTACTTCGCCAATTATTTCACAATTCAAATCCCATTTTTCAAAAACATTTTTTACGCGCTCTTCGTAACCTTTTTTAACACAACAAAGCATCCTTTCCTGGCTTTCTGAAAGCATAATTTCATAGGCAGACATTCCATCTTCCCGGAGAGGAACTTTATCAAGATTAATTTTCATTCCGGATTTGCCTTTTGCACTCATCTCACTCGTCGAACAGGAAATTCCTGCCGCTCCCATATCCTGAATTCCAATCAACCAGCCGTTTTTAATTATTTCAAGAGTTGCTTCAAGCAGTAGCTTTTCTGTGAACGGATCACCAACCTGTACAGAAGGACGTTTGGCCTCTGATTTTTCAGAAATTTCCTCTGATGCAAAAGTTGCACCGTGAATTCCATCCCTGCCAGTGGAAGAACCAACAATCATCACAGGATTACCTTTACCTTTTGAAGTTGCGCTTGCTACAAGATCTTTCTTAACAATTCCAATAGACATCGCGTTTACCAGGGGATTTCTCTGGTATGATTCATCAAAATAAATTTCCCCTGCAACTGTAGGAACTCCAAAACTGTTTCCGTAATCTCCTATTCCTTTTACAACACCGGCAAATAAAAATCTTGTTCTTGCATCCTTTAAAGATCCAAACCTCAAAGAATTCAATGAAGCTATCGGGCGAGCTCCCATTGTGAAAATATCTCTCATAATTCCACCAACTCCTGTTGCCGCTCCCTGGTAAGGCTCTACTGCGGAAGGATGGTTATGGCTTTCAATTTTAAATGCAACAGCAAGATCGTCTCCAATATCAACAAGCCCAGCATTTTCTTCTCCCGCTCCTACAAGTAGTTTCCCTCCTTCACGTGGCAACGTTTTAAGAAGTGCTATAGAATTCTTATAGCTACAATGCTCGCTCCACATTACGCTGAAAATTCCGAGTTCGGTAAATGATGGTGTACGACCGAGAATTTTTATAATTTTTTCATATTCTGCTTCAGTAAGTCCGTGTTCCTTAGCTAATTCAAAGTCTACAAGCGGTTCCTGCATTAATTTTATCCGGGAATTATTTAGAAATTAATTGATTTGTAAAAAACAAATATAACATTTTTACCCATCGCCTATCAAATTTAATGTTGTATTACTGTTATTTTTACCAAATTTTGACATAAAATTTGAAATGGCAGGATGTTAATTTTGATCAGCGAAACCTAAGAAGTGAAGAATTATAAAAGGCTGGCTACCCATATCCGATAAAATATTAAATATTTTTTACTAATTGCCCGTAACATAAGGATAATCTTGCATTCCATATTGAGGAAGATTTTCTCGCCAATTAGCTCCAAACAATAACGATTTAGCATTATATCCCAGAAGTCTTAAATAAGCAACCACAAATGCACTGCTGTGTCCATATTTACTATAAACAACAATATCTTTTGATGATGGAATTGTTTGCAAATATGTAGTACTTCTAAGATCAGATACATACCCATTGGATTGCCTGTAAAATACAGCCTGAGGGGGATGACCGGGATTATCCAGCTGCCCGTTCGGACCCAAAAAATATAAACCATCAAGACCAAAGCACACTATAAATGTATTGGCATAAGTTGAGTCTGTATTATTATATATATATGATAACTCAAGAAGATCAGTTGAAGCAGGTAATGAATTTGGAGCCGGATCACCAAACGATGAAGCAATTAATGATTTTATCCTGGAATTAATTTTCTCTTTAATAGTTACAACTGAATTATCAAATGTCACTGCTGGCAAAGGTGAGGGTGAGGGTCTTTCATATACCCGATTTGTAAATCCTGGTCCATTGGTCCCATCCACCCAGGAAAGCCTGAAATCAGGATTCCAGGACACCATCCCGTACTTAAGAGCATAGACCTTATTAAATCCTGCAAATCTCAGTAAACTGGTAAAATATGAGGCCGCCTGTCCTGTCTGGCTCACTATAATAATTATTTTACCTGAAGAAATAGATTTAACAGTTGCAAATAAATTTGCGGGTGTAACATTCTTTGCAGTTTTTATATGACCTGCAACAAATTTATCAGATGATCTTATATCAAGTATTTCATAAGAATATAGATTATCGTTAACATCCAAAGCGGAATCTACCGCAGGAATTTGTATCGTGTTAATAAAATCCCCCTGAGCTTCCAGGTACGCAATTATTTTTTCACTATTATTTACCTCAGAGTTTACCTCTGAAATAGAGAAATCTTTCAGGCATCCATTAAAGGATAAAATAATAGAAAAAATAAATCCGCAAATCTTAAATGAATTTTTCATAAAAAATTTCTCACGGTTGTTTAGAGGCACTTATTGAATATCCAATAAATAATCCTATTGCATTTTTCCCTTCTACATTCCATCCAACATTGTCTCCACCATGAATAAATGAATCTTCTATTGCTTTACCATTGCCTTTAGTTTGAAAATATTTCTGAAATGCTTTATCAAAAGAATAAACCTTCATAGATAAATTGGAAAAATTCCCACCAGCTCTGTATTGTTCAGGTACAGGTTGTGTCCTCACCGTAACGTCCCCTATATCCAAGACATCAGGCAAAGCTTCAATGGAGTAGAAATCATCCGACGTAATTTCACCGGAAGATCCGCTGGCATACACCCAGGAAGCTCCATAAGCCTCATTTCTCTTTCCTAAGACAATTCCCTGGAAAAAGTACGATTCAGATCTGTACGATATGCTATTTATAATTGGTACTTTCGGCACATACGTTTTTGCATAGATAGGATCACCATAATGATTTGCAAAAAGCTCGTAATAAGCACCGGGAACTATTTTATAGTCATAAAGCGGTTTAAACAGTCCGTTGCCAACATCGTGAAGGGGAATAACCTGTGAGCCATTAACTTTGATGTAGGCTTCTATATCTCTTAATCCCGCTGTAGTAATTGAGTAAGTTGCACCAACAGGTAAAGTTTTTGTGAAAAGAACACCTTTAAAAATCTGGTCAGCAACTAACTCAGCACGAACAACTACATTTTCTTTATAAATATTTACAGGTTCAATTACATCAACATTATCGCAACCCGAATATATTGATGCGGAAATCAAAACAAATAAACCTGTAAAAAATATGTTTGATATTTTTTTAAAAACTAACATTTATACCAACTGTCGGCAAAAATGGAAATAAAGTAATTTGTTTTAAAACCGGGCTGCTTAGTACATTACCACTTGAATTTACCTTTGAAGGATAAACTGCAAAAGGATTATCATGATTATAAACATTAAAGATGGCTAAATAGGTCTCAAATGGTAAATCATTCCACATAAATTTATAGTTAAATGAAATATCCAGTTTATGATAGTTGGGCAGTTGATGACTATTTCTCTGATCATAATCAAAGTTAAAATTTGTATTTCCATTAGGACCAATATCCTTAAACTGGTATTCACCCGTAGCAACGGAAATATGTTGGCCTGTACCAAATATCCACGTAGCACCGATACTAAATGCATCTGAAAACCGGTAGGATAAAACAAAAGAAATATCATTTCTTCTGTCGTACCGAGGATAATAAACTCTCCCAAGATTTAGATCATTAAACTGTCTTTTTGTCCAGGATAGCGTGTATCCGACCCACCCTGAAAAATTTCCGATCAACTTATTCAGAAAAACTTCTATTCCATATGCTTCACCCTGCCCAACAGTTAAAAGATTTTTTACAGAACTATCTAAATAGCTGAACTCAGGTGAATTACTAAACTCATACAAATTTTTCATATCTCTGTAATAACCATCCACATTGATAATGAAATCGTTGTCTCCCAGACGAGCTTCCATACCTAAATCGTACTGTGTTGAACGGCTTGGAAGAACTTCCTTTGTGGAAGGATACCAAAGGTCTGTGGGCAGGCTTATATCATTCCGTATCATAAGGTGAAGAAACTGGTGAGCAATTGCTACGGCTCCTTTAATAGAGATATCATCAGTTAGCGAATATGAAGCAGATATTCTGGGTTCAAATTTGAAATATTCCTTACTTTTAAAGTAATAGAATCTTCCACCAA
>Ga0102950_1000231_pt1 | contig 14438 bp, 20 predicted proteins | sample SalPon2A_B_D2_MG_FD_78505 | JGI IMG/M metagenome (GOLD analysis project Ga0102950, IMG submission 78505) | Soil microbial communities from South San Francisco under conditions of wetland restoration - Salt Pond MetaG R2A_B_D2_MG | ecosystem: Environmental > Terrestrial > Soil > Wetlands | place...
CTGGAGTTCCGCCGCGCGCTTGGTCAGCCCGTCGAGTGCGCCAGCACCGTCGCGGCCTGTCGCAGTGAGCGCGGCGCGCAGAGACTCGACGGCATCCTGCTGCGTCATGAACGCCTGTACGGTTCCTCTGAGCCAGCGGGCACCCGCGTAGACGCTGATGCCGGCCATGGCTTTCTGAAGGAGCCCCATGCCGCCGGTGAGCTTGCCGACACCCGTGCGGAACCGCGACGTCGTGGATTCGGCGCGCTTGATGCCGGAGCTGAATTTGCCCGTCTTCGCATCAACGTTGACGAGCAGGTTTGCAAGTTGAATCGACATCAGCTCACCCAACGCACGTTTTTGTTCCTATGCGCGGCGCGGCCCCTGGCTTCGAGTGCTCGCGCGCGCTCTTCGTCCGCCTCCATCTCCGCCAGCGCGATCCAGTCCTGGAGTTCCTGACCCGGCATGGCGCGGCACATCTCCGCCACGCTGCCGGCGCCGAGCCGCTCCGCCAGCGCCATCAGGAAGCGGCGGCTTCCCCCGCGGAGTCTTTTTTTGCGTCGTCCAGGTCGCCCAGTCCACTCAGGCGTTGCGCGACGGAAAACAACCGGCCCATGGCGGCGCCGGACTTTTCGGCCAACGCATCGGTGTCTTCGGGCCGGAACAGCCGCGCGCCCGTCTCAGGATCTTCGGCGCATCGCACGACCAGCTCCGTCGTGTAGAGCACATCCTTGTCGCCATCCGGGCCGACCTTCTTTGCGAACCGCTCGGAATCGGCGGCCGTCAGGCCGCGGATGCGCACCGTTCTGTTCCACTGCGGGACATACACATCTTCAAATGGCCGATCGTCCGCCACCAGAATGTCATCGCGCAAACTCATGTTGGGGGCCTCCTCAGGTCGCCACGGCGCGCGTCAGCGTGCCGCCCGGCCGCAGCGCGACCGTGGCAATGAGTTGATCGCCCACCTTGCCGCTGAATGCGTCATAGGTTTCGACGACCGCTGTGCCACTATATTTCGGGTTGGTCGGGCTCGGTTGTGCCGTGGTCGCGGTGGACATCGGCCACAACACAACGGCAATAGACTTGCCGGGACCGACGTTTGTGGCGAATGCCGCGTCTGGCGTCTCGCCACCCGTCGAAAAGGACTGATTGAACTCGGCATCGATGGACCAAACGTTCAGGCCAGCGGCCTGCGTTCGCGTATCGTCGCCCATGACGGTGTCGTCCTGGAGCTCTACGCCGGCGCTGAACGCAAGCGAGCGCGTGAACGACTTCAGGTTGATCGACCCGACCTTCAAGGTCGCATGTTGGTAGATGCCCATGTCTCACTCCCTGTGGTGGATCGTGTAATCCTGGCTCACGCGCCAGATCCGTTTCCGGCCGTCGTCCTGCGACGGCTCATAAATGCCCCGTTCGTCGTCCAAGTAGATCCCGTCGACGACGATACCCGTCGCCATCCCGCTCCAACGCGAGAGCGCCGCCCGCGAGCCAGCCGCCACCAGGTCCACGCCGGACGCGGTCGTGTCGTAGTTGTCGACCTGTATGCGCCCGTGAACGTGACCGGGGTCGCTTCCCATGGCATGCTCCCGCTCGGCTCCGATGACCTGGTAGACCTGGAACGGATACGTCGCCCGGTCCGGCGCTGTGCCCTCATAGACCCGCGTGCCCACGTGGATTGTGTTGGTCGTCGCGGTCGTGAGCCGCTTGTAGGCCACCAGCGCCGTGCTCATCGTCCGGCCACCGCCGCCCGGATGAAGCCGGACATCGTGTCACGGAAGCGCCGCACGGCCGGCTGCTCCATGCTCCGCGCCGCGCGCCGGCCGGCCGGGTTTGCACCATGCTTCGGCGTGCCGAACTCGCTGAACGACAGGTACCAGAAATCCTTCGTAGGCCCCAAGTTCGCGCGTGCGGACCCGCTCCGGTTGTGATGCAGCCGGGACGTGATGGTGTCGGCCGCATGGCCCTCGCCGTATGTGCCGCCCGGCTTGTTGCTCCGGCTCGCCGTGCGTCTCCATTCATCCGCGATGGGCACGGCCGCAGATTTCGTCGAGATGCCCAGGCCCTTCCGCGCTACGGCGACATCCAAGCTCCTGAACTGCCGCCCCAGCTTGGCATCACCCTCGAGCTCCACCCACGGCCTCGCCATCAGGCCACCCCGTCCGTCTCGCGCGTCTTGAGCGTCATCTCCCGCCGCATGCCGTCCGAGTCTTCTGCCATCTCGATGTCGTGCACCTGCATATGCTCCACCTTGGCACCAGCGGCGTGCGTGGCGCCGGCCGTGCCGTCCTTCGCCCGCTCGACCGTCCAGGAGGTCGTGCCCTGGCCGGCAATTACCTCCATCAACTCGCTGCCGATGCGGATCCGATACGCGCCCGTCCGCGGAAATCCGGACGCGGACCCGACCGTAAGGCTGGCGCCCGTCGCCGTCGTGGCGGACGCGGCGAGCGTCGTCACCTTGCCGGGCACCAGCGCGCGCATTGTCGCGTCGTAGCCGTGCCGGTAGGCGCCCACCCACTGCGCCGAGACGATGTGCCCGGTTTGCTGCGCCGCGAAGCGTTCCATGCCGGAGACCGCATTCCTGTCCGCCCACCAGACCTCGTGTTGCGCCCAGGTTCGTGTCGGGCCGCCCCGGGTCCCGGATACTTCCGTCGGGCGCTGGATGACGAGACGGTGCGAATAGCGGCTCATCGGTAACGCTTCGCGTTCAGCGAATTGACCAGCGCGTCGATGGCCCGCTCCGCCGCCTTGTCATCCCGCCCATAATACGCCTGCTCCACCCGCAGCTTGATGACCTGCTTGGCGCGCTCGGGCGTGTTCGCCGCGCTGCCCGTTGCCGTCGTGGCATAGCCAGCCTTGAAGCGCACGCGCACCCCATTGGCCCAGGTGAGTAGGTAGGCGGGCCACGTGGCGCCTGACTTCAGGTAAACGCGCCCCGGCTCGCTGCCCGTGTCCACGAGGTAGTCGGTCGCCGCCATCGTGGACTCACTTGTGGCGCTGGCCTGCGTATATGCGACGGTCGACACGCTGAGCAGCGGCGAGCGCGGCAGTTCGATGAAATCATCGCTGCCATCAGGGAAAGCATCGGCGCGGTAGTCCCATGTCGTCAGCGGGAACGACCGCCCAGTGTCCTCCTCTACCTCCTCGCGCGCCACGCGGATGAGCCCGGCGATGTATCCGTCGTCATCGCCGTGCTCCACCCGGAGTTGTTTCTTGGCGTCCGTGGCGCTCACCGGCTCCGTCGTCGCGGTCGACAGGCGCGTCAGGGACCAACGGGGGTTGTCGTCCACTCACACCTCCGTTTCGTCCGCCTCGCCTTCCGGCAACTCGGTCTTGTGACCACGCGTCCGCCTTGTGCGCCGCGCCGCGTTCTCCGGCGCCTCGACCGTCGCGGCCTCGATGATGGTGGTGACGGTGGTGGTGGACGGGGCGGGCGGCGCGGTCATCAGCACCGCCGCGCCCGCGTCCGCAAGGTCACGCGCCAGGCCCCCCGAAAGCACGTAGACCTTGCCCTGCTTGAGCGGCCCGTCTGGCCCAGTAACCGTCCTCAACATTCGCAGCCGTTCCATGCCGCCTCCCCCTAGCCGCCGATGATGACGCCGACCGTGCCCTGCTTGGCGAGGCCGCCGGTCGCCACGGTGACCTTAATGCGCTCATGCACGACCGGGAATAGGCCCTCGACGGCGGTCCCGGCGGTGGCGTACAGCAGCGCCGCTCCGGTAGGCCCATAGAGCGGCTGGCGCACGCCGCGCGTCAGCGTGCCCGTCGGCTTACCCAGACCCGTGATCTTGAAGAATGCGAGGTTATCGTGATCCGCCGACCACGTAAGCCCGGCGGTGGTGGCGAAACGGTCACCGGTGGCCGTGGCCGGCCGATAGTAGACCTGTTGCACGAAGCCGTTAACGTAGGCGCCACCCGTGGAGGTGGCCCCGACGGCGCCCAGATAGACCGAGTCGCCGACGGTCGCCGTGCCCGTCAACAGCGTTCCCTCGAAACGCTGGACGTAAGCCATATCAGCCCCTTACGCCTCTTCGATGGTGTAACTCAAAATCACATCGATGTGCGTGGCTGTGGCGAGATTGCTACCGCCGGACTGCTTCGCCAGGGAAACGCCTGTATTGGCGTCATTCGCCAGATAGGCTGCGCCAGCGGCAAGCACCGTCACGTTGGCCGAGTTAGGCTTGACCGCGGTGTCCTCCGTCAGCGCGGCGACCGCGACCACAAAGGGGCGCGCGGCCAAACCGCTCTGCGTCGTCACAACGTCCACAGACGTGGCCGTGGCGGCGTTTCCGCCGATGGCGATCATCGTCATGTCGACGATGCGGTATTTGTAGCCGGCAATCGCGGACAGGAGCGTGTATCCACCTGCGGCGTTGACCTGCGCCGCCGTGGCGCGCGCGCGGACGGTCCGGACAATCGGATGTGACACGTCCACCAGCCGCCCGCCCGCGGCGACCACCATGCGGTCGCCGCCGTTGTCCCTGTAGACCTTCGGTATGTAGTTGCTCATGTGTCCCAACCCTTCCGCTGGTTGCCCCGGAAAGCCGGGGGCGGTTTAGCGCCCCCGACTCCGAGTAGCCCTCAAAGGGGCGCGGTTGTGGTTACGCCGTGCCGACCGCCGGCGAGGCGTGGAACTCACCCACGTTGTCCGTCGCGGCGACCGCGCCCTGCCGGCCGCTGGACAGAATCGCCCACGTGTCGCCCACGGCGACGGTCGTGGCGCTGGCATACTCCGCGCGGACATAGCGGTGGATCGGTCGGTACACCGTGATCCGCACGCCCGTCTTGTTGCGGACACCGGTGCCGGCGTAATCCGACACGGACCCCGTGGCCGTGCCGCCGGCCACGTTCATGATGCTGTCCGTCGCCGCAGCGGCGAACCGGCCCAGGAAGGTCACGCTGTCCCATCCCTGCATGTCCACCGCGGTGCTGTTCGACCCGCCCGTCGCCGTCGTGGCGCCGGTGCCGATGTTGATCAGCTTCTGCCGATAGATCGGGTTATCCATCGTTCGGCTTCTCCTTTCCTCGTCTCGGGCTTACGCCATGGTGATGCACTGGACCGGATGCTGCCCCGCGTCCTGCAACACGCCGTCATGGCGCGAGAACACGAAGAAGCCGACCTGCCGGTTTTCGGCATACCGCTCGTTCAGCCGCACGACCTCCTGCCCGCGCACGTCGCGGATCAGGTACTTGCCCAGCGCGCCGAACAGGATGGCCTTGTTGCCCGTCGCCATCTGCGGCATGTCGTTGTTCACGGTGTACGGGAAGCCGTCGATGGTGGGCGGCTCGCCCACGGCGAGGCCGCTCAGCCACAGCGGGCGCCCTTCGCCGTCCTTCAGCTTCTTCAGCGCCTTGAGCGTCAGGTCGTGGAACATCCACCGCGCACCCATGTTGCGGTACGAGATGTCGACCGCGTGCTCAAGGTCCATCAGCTCGTCGAACGTCACGGCGTCGACGGCCGCGGCCGTCTTGCCGCTCGTGCACTGCACGGCGATGCCGTACGGCTTGGACGCACCATCGCCCGACGTGAAATGTGTGTTGGTGATGCGCCCGATCCGCTCCCCGCCCATGCTGGCGATCTTGCCCACGAGGTCATACTGATCGTCGCCAAGCAATTCACGGCTCAGAAGGATCAGCCTGGAGGTGTATGTGTAGGCGTGCGCGACGACCTGCCCGATGGTCAACCCCGTCTCGCTGTCCGCCGCGTTCTCGGCGATCAGCGCGCCCGTGTTGGACGTGTCGTCCAACGTCGGGATCGGCAGGTTGGCGCCGGACGTCGTGGTCAGGACCTCGGCCACGCTCCGCATGCCGCCGTATGCCTTCACCGCCTGTTCGAAACGACCGGAAAACAGGTCGGGCACGAGGTAGCCGCCCAAGGGGTCGGACCCCACGCCCTGCGCACGGGCCTCGGCGCCCAGCACTGGCGTGGTGCGGTCCGAGTACAGGCCGTCGAGGAAATCCTGGTCCTCGGCCGTTATCCGCATCCAACCGCGCCGCAGGTAGCGGTCAAACACCTGCTTGTGGCGCGCCTCCAACTGCTCGGCGGTCTCCACTTCCTTGGCGCTCTCGGGGTCCGTGATCTGGCGCGAGACGGCCTTGCGCGACGCCTTTAGCGCCTCGTCAATCTTGCCCAGCCGCTCGGCCCGCGCGGACTCCTGCTCGCGCTTTTCTTCGATGGCCGCAATCTCGCCCGTCAGTTCCTCGTAGCGGGCATCGAGACGCTGCCACTCCTGCTCCTGCTCGCTCGTCAGCGCGCCATCCTCACCCTCCGGCGCCTGGTTGATGGCGATCATCTGGGTATAGATGCCGGCCCGCTCTTCGATGAGCTGCTTGGCCCTGTCTAGTTCCGGCATGAGTCAATGCCTCCATTGCGCGGGCCGGAGGCTTGACTTGGGGGTGGCGCCAGGATGCAGCGAAGGCGCAAACGCCAGCCGCCGACCACGTTTCTCTGTGATCGTCGGACAGCGTCGCGCCTTGTGGGCTCGATCTTCTGTCGTCACACGGCTGCGGCTTCGTGCCCCGCCGGGCACCGCGCCCGCGCCTTCGGTCGTCTGGCTATCTCGGCGACTTGCCGGTTCCGCCCGTTGGCAGACGGTCCGCCGTTGCGGACCTGCGGCTTTGTCCTACTTCGCCGAACGACCTACGGATTGTCCTACGCCTACATAATAAGCGGACACGCGCTACAAATCAAGCCGACCTCCCGAATCGTTCGCGCTCGTCGGTTTCCGCAGCTTCGGTCGCGTCTTTCAACGCCACCCGGAACGCCGCCTCCTCAGCCTTCGCTTCCGCCAAATCGCGGATGGCCCACCCGTTTTCCGTGAGTTGCGGCACGACCGGGTCATGGAAGCCGTAGAGCCGCTGCTGATCTGGCATCACGCTATCGAGGATGGTCGTATGCTCCGGCATGTAGATTTCGATGCCGCGCTCGCCTGCAATGCCAATCAGCCATTCAGCGTTCGCGCGGCCTTCCTCGAAGTGGCCCTTGCCGGGATAGGTGAAGTCGCAGCCGTAGAGCGCAAGGCGTTCCACGCGGAGATAGATCGCCATCGCGATGGCCCACGACACGGATGTGCGAATATAGGGCCAGCCGATATCGTTCACGATGGCTTCGGCGGGCAGCGCGACGTGACCCGGCACGCGCGGGTCCGGCTGCGCGGTATAGATCGGGCCGGGATGCTGCCGAACCCATTTGAGCATGCCGGTCGCCACCTTACGTTTTTCCTCTCGCTCCTGCCTCAGCAATTCCTCGAACGAGTCGCACGCGAATAGCGCGTCGTGCAGGATGGTCCCGCCCATGGAGTTGATCGCCCATACCTGGTCCGCGATGTGTGACCTACCGCCGTTCCGCGCGGCGTCCTGCAAATAGTCAATAGCGCTCACGCCCATGGCGACGATGGCAACCGTCTTCGGCAGGGCGGGGTCGCGCGGACCAAGTGCGGCGTCGACCGCCTTGCGCCCGCGCACCTTCCGCCCGTCCGGCAGACGGAATTGCCCGCCTGGTAGCGGCTTGACGCCTGGTTGCAGCAGGGTCCACTCACTCATCGAACCGCCCCCATAATCTCCCGCGCCCGCTCGGCACATTGTCCGCACGGATGGTCGTCGCGCAGCGCTCCATGGCCGGACGTGCGGCACATGGCATCCGCGAGGCTGGCTTCCGAGATAGGCTCGGACGGCAGGCGCTCCAGTAAGACAGCGAGGGCGCAATACAGATCGCCCATATCGTCGTAACCGGCGCGCGCGGCCACCCGCAGGGCCGCCGCGATATCTATCGCTTCACTCAAACCGCCCGTCCCGTCACCATGTCGTCCAGAATGAGGGCGCCCGCCGGAATGCCGCGCAGCGCCCGCCGTCCCATCACGCGCATGCGCGCGGGCCACAGGATGCCCGTGCCCGGTGAAAGCGGCTCGATGTCGTCCTCGCCGATGACGGCGCCCGCGGGGATGTCGCGGGCGGCGGCTACTGACCGCTCCAGCTTGCCGGCCGCCGCACGGCTTGCCGGATGCCGCCGCATCGCCGCCTGTCCCATGGCTATCTCGGCGTTGCGAATGTCGCGGACCATGCGCCATAGACCGTCGGGATCGATGGCGGCGTAATGGTCCGACCCGCGCATCTGGCGGTCCAGCGTGAAGTGCTTTTCAATCAGCACGGCGCCAAGCGCCACCGCGATGACCGGCGCGACGATGCCCTGCGAGTGATCGCTATACCCGACCGGATAGGACGTGCGGCCTCGCAACCAAGTGATGGCCGCGAGGTCCAGATTTTCGAAGGCCGCCGGATATTCGCTGATGCAGTGCAGCACCGTGATATTGTCGTGATAGCGCGACACGACGGCGAGCGCCGCGTCCAACTCATCCGGTCCGGCCATGCCCGTGGACAGGATGAGCGGGATGCGCGTCTCTGCCAGCGCCGCGAGCAGTCGGTGGTTCGTCAAATCCCGTGATGCCACCTTGAGTGCGTCCGGTGCGAACCGGAGCAGCAGTTCCACGAGCGCGCTCGGCGCACACACGGTTTCGATGAAGTCCAGGCCGCGCGCCTTGGCGTAGGCGTGGCATTCGGCATGCTCGTCGTAGGACAACTCCAATCGGGCGCGGTGCTCGCCATAGGTCGCCCCAAAGGCGTTGTCGCCGCGGTATTCTGCCGCCGCGGCTTCCGGTGTCAACTCGTGCGCCAGATCGCGCTTCGTCATCTTCACGGCGTCCACGCCGCCAGCATCGAAGCCGTAGAAGTCGCCGCGCTTCGGATCGGCGGCGATGCGGATCATGTCCTTCGCGACCTCGACCGAGCCCTGCATGTTCTGGCCGAGTTCGGCGACGATCTTTACGCGGTTCATCCGGCCGCCCACCTCTCGTAATATCCTGCGAAGGCCCAGGTGAACTTCTCCTCCACCAACCGGCGCGCGAGCGGCGTGTAGTATGCCTGCGTTTCGGCACGCTTCGGCTGTGCGTTCATGTGGGGGAACGGCGCCGGGTCCGGCCTTGCATAGTCCGCGACCGCCGCCGGGAACGCGGTCTCGATTTCCTCCATCCGCACAACGACGACGTTCGGCGGGATTTCGCCATCGACCTCCAGCCAATAGCGGTAGTAACCGCCGAAGTCGTTATAGCCGCGCTCCGTCGCGACCGTTTTGCGCGCCTGGCCGACAGTCTCCTCATACCAGACGTGGAAATCGCACATCGGGTCCAGCAGCCAATGCGTCAGGTCCGGATAGAGCGCGGCATGGATGTCGTGGACGTGCCGCCCGCCGCGCGCAAAACGGTCGCGCCAGAACATCCATTGCGAAAGCTGTTGATCGTAGGGATTGCGGATGACGACCACGATGCGCTCGAAGCTGTCCGGCGCCCGCCCGCTGAACGTCTGCACGTCGCGAAGCGGGATGTGCCCGATGGGGAACGGGTCGTCGTGGTCCTTCGGGAACGTCATGCCCGGTACGTTGTCGCGCAGATAGTGCTTGGCGCTCCACCCGCCCGTCTTGGGAATGTGGAGGAACAGCAGATCGGAGTTGAACACAGCCATTGAGACCCGTCCGTCAGATTTCCATCGCCGTTCGGTCGTCCACGTATTCGCGCGCCGGAATCTTCACGCCGACGCGCAGCAGGTCGTGCGGCACGCCCCACCGGCGGAGTTGCCGCTTCGTCAGCCGCCGGACCCGACGGCGCTGCCACCATCCGCCGCCGGAGCCGCGTGCGGTGTCGATGGCGATAGACTTGCCTGTGCGATGCACAGTGAGCAGATGCTCAACGGTTGCCCGAATCGGCTGCGCGTGCTCGTAGTCCATGCCGTGCGTCCGGCAGATGGTGCCGTCGAGGTCGACGCAGAGGTCGTAAAGTTTCACGCCGCCGCCTTGTCGGTCACGATCACCGTGCGCCCCTTCAGCAGATCCACCGTCGCCCGCCCAACGCCATGCAGCGCAAGCAGCTCATCGTCCGACATCGCCGCCGCGTCGCCGGGTGAGATGCCGGCCTTTTGAAACGCGGCAAACGCACGGGGCGACAAGCCGGCGGGCCATGCCGGCTCCGGCGCTTGGGCCGCCAGCAGGGCGCGCGCAATCGTCAGATCGAGCGGCGTGTCGATGTCGATGGAGCGCTCGCGCGGCATGACGTAGGCGGAAGTACGCGGACCCCAGAATCCCCGGTGCGCCCGCCAGTAGTCGAACCGCGCGGCGTAGATGGCGCCGTTCTCCACGTGCACGCGCGGCATGAACTGGCGCGGCGGAAGGTTCCGGGGCGCCGAGGCGTAACGTTCGATGCGCCCGTCGGGTTGGATCATTACATACAACCAGGGATGCCGGTCAGGCTCCGACACGGACATGACGGACGACGCGCCGTGCAGAACCAGCCGGATGCAGGCGTCGAAGTCCTCCGCCGTGCGGAATGGCGACGTCGGATGCGCGAGCACGACCACATCGGGCGCGACGATCGTGCCTAATGCATAGGCGAGCGCCTGGTGCGATACGGACGTATCCGACGCGTGCGGCTGATCGCAAGCATCGGCACCCGCGTCTACCGCTACGGCCCGGACCTCCGCATCGTCGCTGGACACCAACACGCCCGTCACCGCCTCCGCCGCAAGCGCGGCCTCGATGGTCCACACGAGCAGTGGTTTGCCGCCAAGGTCCGCGAGGTTCTTGCGCGGGATGCTTTTGCTTCCGCCGCGCGCCGGGATGACGACCAGCACATCATGGGGGGCCATGTTATTGCCTTTCACGGCTTGATGCCCAACACTCGCTCGTCTTTCGCCTCGTCAAAGCGCCTGGAGGTGATGGTCGCGCTCCGCGCCTTGGCGGCTAATTCCTTGTTGCGACTGGCGGCAGATTCCGCCGCCGCCACGCCTTCGTCGGACCGCTCCCAGGGCGCCTGCTCGCCGAAAGCGTGATAGTGCGCCGCCAGGTGCGCCCGCACCTTCGCCATGTCGGCAGACGGGATGTTGGCTTGGTCCAATCGCGCCGCCGCGCCGGCCACGCCGCGGTAGACCACAGCGCCATCGGACGGACGGTGGTGCGGAAGCGAAAGCGAGGCGAACGCCGCAGGCGGCATTTCGCGCGACCACGCGAAGTGGCCTGCGATCTGGCGCTTGTCGGCGTCGGACAGATCGCCCCAGTTCTGATCGGTGAAGTCGCCCAGCGCAGGCTTCGACCACGCCGTGCCCCGGTCGGCCAGCGTCGTGGACACGTTCGCCGGCACGACGCCGCGGCTTTCGATCTCGCGCACCTTATCCAACGACCGGGCGCTGACGGCGGTGTCCTCATACGCCGGGAAGGTCACCGGCCCCACGTCATAGAGCGTGCCGACGCGCTGGATGATCCGGTGCGGCTTCGTCCGATTTTCGTCCTCTTCCACCCAGACTTCCTCGGCCACGCTGAACGCGAAGCTGTTCCCCGACACATCGCCTCGCTGGATGGCCTCCAACACATCCGCCCGCGCCTTCGGCATGTCGGGGATCTCGTAATTGAGCCCATCTTTGCGGACGCTCAACCTCATCGTCCCGGCGGTCGTGCGGCCGAGCGGATAGTTCGGGTCGTGATTGAACAGGCCGCGCACGTCGCCCTTCACGGCGTCATCGAACGCGTCGGGCCCGATCTCCTCGGTGAACCTGCCCATGTCCGTCTCGTTGCCGAACAGGGCGGCACTACCACCGATGCCAGTCGGCCCCTCGCCGTCCGCGCGGACCTCGATGGCGCCGGAAGGCAGCGGCACGAAGCGGCGCTCGATGTCGTGATTCTCGTTCTGCTCGTTCATGAGTTGAATCCCTTTCGTGTTTGTCGGGGCCGTTCATGCCGCCGCGATCAGGCAGTCGCAGCCGCCGTGGGCCGGCGGATGCCGCATGATCTGGCTCACCTCTATCGGCGGTTCGCCTTCGCCGCCCTGAAGCTTGTCGCCCGGTTGCGCGAAGCCGCGCTCGATGCCGGCGACCGTCCCGTCCAGGTCGGTGCAGTATGGGCACGACTCGCCGACCGACCGCCAGATGATATCGACGACCGAGTTGGCGGCGTAGGCAGCCAGGGCGTAAGCGCCACCTGCCCGGACGGTTTCGAGGCTGGCGATCTTGCTGGCCCGCGTCGTGCCGGCCGGGCCGCCCTGCTGCCACTGGCCCATACGCTCGTCCACAGCATCGGCCAACGCGGACGGGTCCGCCTCCGACAGCAGCTTCGCGACGCTGTCCTGACTGAACCGGACGTGCCGCGCCGCCATGGCTTCCGTGAAGGAGCGGGAGAAGTCGGAGAAATTGGCCGGCGGCGTCGCATCCGGCAGGCCTAGTTCATCCGCGATGGCGACATAGAGCGCCTGTCCGTATTCGCCGTTAGCGGTGCCGTATCGCTCCCGTACCGTCGCCTCGAAATCCTTGTAGAACGATTTCAGGGCGTCGTTGAAATCCGCGGCGGCACGCTCGCCGAGATGCTGCCTCGCGAGTTTCCGGATGGTTGCCGCCTCGATGTCCACCAGCCGGCGGGCCTCACGCTCGTAGACGGGCACAAACGCCCGTTGCAGCCGATGGCGATGCGTGATGCTCCGCTGTTGGCGGAACTCCTTCAGGCGTTGCTCGCCAGCCGACCGGGATGCCAGCTGGCCCTGCGCGCCACCGGCGGGCGACGGAGTGGCGAAGGCCGAGTCCAGCGGAATCATATTGAGCGGCACGAGGTTGACATCGCCGCCGGCAACCGGGTTCATGTCCTCCAGGGCGCGTACGTCATTGATCTGCAACCAACCACTCGTCAGCCCCTTGTTGTAGAACTCACCGCGCGTCGACGTATCTGCCCGCAGCTGCGCATTGAAGCTGATCTTGACATAGAAGCGCCGCTGGTCTTTCGGGCTGAACAGCTTGCGGTTCGCCTGCTGTTCCCACCGGATGGCCCACGGCATGAGCGTGTCGCGGACATATTCCAGCTCCTGGTGCTCGATGTTGCTGAATGTCGAGCGCGTCAACTCCATGACCTTATGCGGCGGCATGCGGAAAAAGCGCGCGACCTCATCAATCTGGAATGTGCGCGCCTCAAGCAATTGCGATTCGGTGGGATTGAACCCGATGGACTGGTAGTCCATGCCCTCGTCCAGGATCGCGACACGATGGCTGCGGTCCAGGCCACGGTGCACGCTTTCCCAGGAGCGCCGGAGACGCTCCTGCGCCGACTCGCTCAGAACCTTGGTATATTTGATGAGGCCCGCCGGGCGCGCGCCGTTGGCGAAATAGCCGCCGCCAAACTTCTGCATGGCGAGGCCGAGGCCGATGGCCTCCTTTGCCCGGTCGAGCAGGCTTTCGCCATCCCATGGGTCGGCGCCAAAACCGCGAATCCAGAGGACCTGGTCCGGTAGCAGCATGTGCTCGGTGCCGTCATCGGTCCGCACGCCGTAGTAGCGTTTCCCATCGACGCGGATGGACCGAATCCGCGGCGCCGGAATCGGCCAAAGCGCCACGATCCGGTTCGCGTTGTCATACTCGATCTCGGCGGCGCCATGGCGGCGCATCAGCGCCTGCGCGGTCAATGACTCGCGAAACGCAATCGGGTCGAGGTCGGCTTCGCGGTTCGGCTCGTATTGAATGAGTGGTGCGAGCCGGTGCGTGGGCGCCGGGCGCCGGGCATCCCGCGTCCGCTCGAACACGCCCATCGGCAACTTCGACAAGTCCTCAGCAATCGCCCGGACGCAGGAGAAGAACGCCGAGAACGTGAGGGCGGAACTTTCATTGACCGTCGGCCCGGCCGCGCTGGCGCCGCCGCCCACCAGGTCGACCAACCATTCGGCCGGATTCGCCAGCGATGTCGACGGGTTCTCAACACTGGCCCTTTGCTCCATTCGCGTGACGATGCCCATTATCTACGTGCCCCCATATAGAAGAGTCCGGCCCCGAGCACGGCGAACACGGCGTAGGGGGCGAGCCTGGCAAGGTGCATCGCCGCCAGGGTTCCGCCGGCCGCCGCGCTCAGGAGAACGAGTCCCAGGTAAACATGCACGTCCCTGCCGTCTACCACGTCCCGGTGAAACAGGCTCACGAGCCAGGCCCAGAACTGAGCGCCACCAGACCGCCATTCGTCGCCGTTCATACCATCGCCACGCCGGCATCGTCATTCTCCCAGCGACTCGGCAAGGGCGGGTCAAATCGCAGCGCCACGGACATCGCGTCCATGAGCGCCACCGCAAAGTCGATCTTGTTTTCAGGCTTTTCCTTCCGCGGGAAGACATTTTCGTTCCTATCTTCCTGCGCCGTCACATTGCCGAGCATCCACGCGTTGGCGCGGTTCCCGTCATGGTGGATCCGCCCGTCCACGATGAGCGCCTGGATCTCCTTCATGGGCTCGGACAGGTGCAGGACCGTCTGGGGCACCTCGCTCACATGCTCGTCGCCCAGAAAGTGCATGAGATGGGTAATGAGCTGCGTCGCGTTGTGCGGGTCGACACCCAGTTCCACGCCGTAGCGTTCCGCGTCGGCCTTGATGTCTGCCTCGATGTAGTCGTAGTCCGTGATGTCGC
>Ga0102950_1000232_pt1 | contig 14428 bp, 10 predicted proteins | sample SalPon2A_B_D2_MG_FD_78505 | JGI IMG/M metagenome (GOLD analysis project Ga0102950, IMG submission 78505) | Soil microbial communities from South San Francisco under conditions of wetland restoration - Salt Pond MetaG R2A_B_D2_MG | ecosystem: Environmental > Terrestrial > Soil > Wetlands | place...
AGGAAAATACCGATGCCACCGATGAAGAACCAAAATATACAATTGGTGTAACGGATCTTATGTTTAATCCTGTTTTTGCAATATATGAGCGCCGGCTAAGGACCCGCGACGGAGTTGTGGTAACACCGGGATACTGGCGTCAGGAATGTACCGATTGTGATCCGAGATACTGGATACGAAAATCAAGCGGGAAGAAGACTTCAGCATATTAAGCATCCACTCTCTTCAAAACAAAATTATTTTCAGACTCCTGTCAGAGAGTGTTGTCATTCCAAATCTCCCAGGCCCTGTCTGCCTGTGAGTACAACATTCGTATACCACTTATAACAGTACAGCCTCTCTCCGCTCCCATCCTGAGGAACCTTGTCATTTCAGGATTATAAACAAGATCGAAAAGGACCTGTTCACCAGTAAGCAAGTTGTAATCCAGGTCGGGACAGGAACCGACATCGGGAAACATGCCAAGCGGTGTTGTGTTGACAATAATTCCCGATTCTCTAATTATGCCGGCCGTAAGATCATCGTAGCCCACAGTTCCCTTGCCTGCATTTCTTGATACAAGCATCACTTTCAGACCAGCCTTACGCATAACATATGATACCGCCCGTGAACTGCCCCCCGTACCCAGGATCAAAACCTGTTTTATGGAAGCTGTAAGATATGGAGCCAGTGAGTCACTGATACCTTTAATATCACTGTTGAAACCATATAGGTCAGTTTTGCTCCCTGATCGCTTGATTTTTACAACATTAACCGCCCCTATTTCAGAAGCATCATCTGCTATGTGAGTCAGGAAACGAATAACAGAAGATTTATGGGGAATAGTTACATTAAACCCGCGAAGATCCGGCTCTGAGTTTAATATATCAGGCAGAAGATCAATATTTTCAAGTGGATAGTTCTCATACAGGCAGTCTGACAGACCTTCCCTTTCAAACTTTTCAGTAAAGTACTTCTTTGAAAAGGAGTGTCCCAGTGGAAAGCCTATGAGGCCGAATTTCCTCATTATCTGAATACTTATGATACAGGGATTATTACCTGGATCGCGATTTTACAGGAGATCTTCAGGGAGAAACTGGAAAAATGTGTCACCTCTCAGTCCCAGGCGCAATGTTTCAAGCGGGATTATTTCGGCAGGCGGAATATTCCCAAGATTAACATTATGACCAAAATGCTTTATAAACCAGGCCTGTTGAGACTTAAGAGGAGCCTCCCAAATAACATTTTCAAGTTTGACATGATCGGCAATGCCACATATAATTTTATTGTTAATGGAGCCGTCGGGGTTATAAATCCCGGTAGTACCGGATTCACGCGCTTCTGCAATTACCTTTGTTGCACCGGCTCTTAGTTCTGTTCTCATCATCGATACCCACTCCTCAGGAGAATAAACAACATCCTTTTTCTTTGACCCAACTTCTGAAATCACCGTCCTTCTTCCAGCCAGAAGTCCTATATATTCCAGTTTCTTTTTATGTTCAATATCGTACGATCCGTCAGACACCTCAACAAAGTCAATTTCATATTTGTCGAGCAATTCAATATATTCCTCGAACATATCCCTAATAATGTATGCTTCAAAAAGGGTGCCTCCAAAATAGGGAGTTACCCCGGCATTTTTATAAACAGCTATTTTTCGTTCGAGATCAGGAGTTATCAGTGAAGTGCCAAAGCCCAGTTTTACAAAATCGGTATACTCACTACCGACAGCCATAAAATCTTCTGCCTGCCTAACACTCAAACCTTTATCCATTACCATTGTCAGGCCTGAGTTCCTTGGTTTAGAAGGTCGTTCAGGTAAGAATGGGAAGTTTACTTTCATTACAGATTATATTAGTTTATATGGTTAAATCATATGTTCCGAGCAATCTCCTGACCTTTCGTGTAAGAATAACGTCGGGAAAGATATTGGCAAAGCCGGGAAATATATCTCTGTCGAGTTCCAGGGCAGCGGAAAGGTGAGTAAGTGCTTTATCGGAGTCTTTTACATGGAGATAAAACGATGCCAGCAGGTAATTTATTCCAGGAACATCCCCTGTTACCCTGTAAGCATGTTCCAGGTAAGGCAGCGCTTTGGAAGTCAGCCCGTTTTCAAGGATAAGATATCCAAGTTCCGACCATACTTCATCATAATAAGCATCAAGCTTAAGTGCTTCCCTGAAACAACGGAGAGCGGCTTTTGTTTCTCCTGTGGCATACTGAGCTTTTCCAAGCATAAACCAGATTTCAGGATTTTCGTCTTCAAGCCTGACTGCTTTCCGGAAAAATATCAGGCTGTCATCAGTATTTCCGCCATTGAAAGCAATTATTCCCAGTCCAAACCATGGATCTGCAAAGTCCGGTGCCAGCTCAATTGCTTCATGGTAATACCTGTTTGCTGCATCTGTGTCACCAGTCTTGTCATAACATTCTGCCAGGTATGCCAGAGCCTCATAGCTCTCCGGTTCATTTTCAAGATATTCGAGATATACCGGTATTGCCTCCGTATATTTTTCAGTATTATTCAGGATATTTCCCTTATTGAAAAGAGCAAAGGTATTCTGAGAATTGACAGCCAGGGCAAAATCATAAGCATCCATAGCCTTATCATACATCTCAAGCTTATTATAAATTATTCCCAGGTTATACCAGGCACTGTCCGAAAATGGATCCTCGTCGAGATATAAAAGGTAATAATTTATACTGTTTTGATAATCTTCCGTCTTCTCATATGCATAAGCCAGATCATAAAGGTGTGCCTTAAATTCAGGTTCCAGATCGACAAGCTGAAGCATATAGGGAATCAGGTATTCATAATAATTTAGATTCTGCAAAACGGATGTGATTGCAAATAAAATATTTTCCTTGTCCTCGGAATCGAGAGTAAGGGAAAAATCGAACATCTTTTTTGCTCCCTGTATGTCGCCAAGCATACCGAGAGCTGTTCCTTTTGCTATGTACAATTCAAAATTTCCGGGCTCTATACTTTCAAGCTTTTTAAGAAGTCTTAGAGCCTCCACTGCCCTTCCTTTATCCAGAAGAACCCGGGCTTTTCTTAACTGTATTGACAAGGAATTCGGATGTTGTGCAGAGGCAATTTTTGCAGCTTCATAAGCCTTTGAAGAGTTGTTACTCTCCATATAGTAATCAATGATCGTCTCAAACTCAATCACATCGAAGAAGTAATTCTCATTATTCTTCCTCATCCTCTCGAACTTCTGCACCGCATATTTCACTTCTTCCTCGTAGGAAAATCCATATCTGTCTTCTTCCATGACTCACATTAATGTTCGTACAAAAATAATTATTATTTTAAAAAGGATGTTTACACCTTTCTTCAATTATCAACATTTTAACATTTTTATAAACATTTGGAATACAGGTTGATATAAAATATTTTGGTGATTTTGCAAATAATTATGCAGCACAACGCAACCTCTTGTACAAAATAAACATCTTATATGTGTATTTGAAAATTCAAATTAACGACATACCCTATTTACCCTAGAATTAACCTAAATTCTACCTTCGAAGAGCCGGGCCACAACCCGGTTTTTCATTTTATATTGATTATATTTGTTACAATCATTACCTAAAAACTGCAGTCATGAGAAAGTTACTCCGATGGAATAAATTATTGCTGCTTGTCATTTTTACAGCGATTTACTCATTTCTAACCGACTGCAAGAAAACAGACAACCCCATAAAATATAGCTCAGGTACTTTTCCTGACACTGTTGTTAACCTTGAAGCAATAAACACGCAGTACGATGATTATAACATCTCACTGCCACAGTTTACCGGCGATTCTCCAATAATTTTCTCCAGTAACAGGAAAAGCGCCGGAGGACAATTTGATCTTGAACAGGCAGAGGTATCATTTACTTTTGACAAGACTACAGGCCTTTTTACTCTCAGTGCCATGATGACTGAGGATGCTTTTCTTAACAAGTTGATAGGGAAAGCTGTGACACCTGGAAATGACTTTGGTCCGTACAGGCTTTTCAGTGATATTGACGGTTATGAATATATGATACTTGCATCGGAAGGGCATTCCGGTGATCTTGATATGTATTACTTAAAAAACCAGCCTGTATATAATTCATCCTTACCATCAATAGACGGTCCGCATCCGCTAACCGTTCTTAATTCAGCATCTGATGATGCATATATCTGCTTTAGTACCAAAAGGGATACAGCTTATTTTACTTCAGACAGGGACGGTAATTTTGACATATATTACCAGCCTGTTCCGACCGACATGGCTTTATCCGACTGGTTTGGACAGGTAGAGGCTGCATCTGTACCAGTTGACAGTATAAACAGTCCGTATGATGACAAATGCCCTATGGTATATAAAAATGTTATGATTTTTACATCGGACAGACCTGGTGGTATTGGAGGATATGACCTTTACTATTCAGTAATTCACAATGGGAAATGGAGTTCACCTGTCAACCTGGGTCCATCAATAAACACATCATCGGACGAATACAGGCCTGTAGTAGGCTATCACCCCGATTTTATAAATCTATTCCTGATGTTCTCATCAGACAGGCCGGGGGGAAAAGGTATGTTTGACCTGTACTTTACAGGAATTGAGCTGCCTGTCAATTAAACCGGTATGATTAATTTTTTTCCTTCTTTTTAACTGCCATAAGAGTGTTTCGCAGCAAGGATACTCTTGTCATCGGTCCAACACCTCCCGGGACAGGAGTAATATATGAGCACTTCGGTGCCACATCGTCAAAATCGACATCACCTGTCAGTTTGTACCCCGACTTTGTTACAGAACTTTTGACCCTCGTTGTGCCAACATCAATAACAACGGCACCTACCTTAACCATATCGGCTTTAATAAAGCCCGGAGATCCTAAAGCTGCTATAATAATATCTGCATTCCTGACAATGTCTTCAACTCCTTTAGTCTTGCTGTGTACAACAGTCACAGTTGCATCCATACCTTTCTGCGACAGCAGGATACTAACAGGCCGTCCTACAATATTGCTTCTTCCTATTACAACGCAGTTTTTGCCGGATGTATCTATCCTGTAGCGTTTAATAAGCTCAACAATGCCGAATGGAGTAGCCGGAAGGAAACCGGTAAGTCCTATAACCATCTTTCCCAGGTTTACAGGATGGAATCCGTCAGCATCCTTTTCATGATCTATAGCTTCAATTACCCTGTTCTCATTTATATGTGCCGGAAGGGGGAGCTGTACAATGAACCCGTCAATATCATCATTGTTATTAAGTTCTTCTATTTTACCAAGCAAAACACTTTCTTCCACATTATCCCTAAACCTGATAAGCGTGGAACGGAATCCGACTTCTCCGCAATCTTTTACCTTATTTGCTACATATGTTTCACTTGAACCATCATTGCCAACCAGTACAGCAGCCAGATGTGGTATCTTTTGTCCGGCCGCGGCCAGTTTCTTTACTTCTTCGGCAATTTCGATTCTTATTTCAGAAGCAGTCTTTTTGCCATCAATTAATGTATACATAAGCTGAATTATCTTCGTCCCATTAAGCGGGAGGCATTATTTCCTTTTGTCATCATCTTCATCATACGACGGGTCTCATCAAATTGCTTCAGGAGCTTGTTTACCTCCTGTACACTGGTTCCGCTTCCGGTAGCTATTCTCTTGCGCCTGCTCCCGTTAAGTACTGCAGGGTTAGTCCTTTCCTCCGGTGTCATACTCCTGATTATTGATTCGATGTTTTTAAAAGCATCATCGTCAATATCAAGGTCCTTAACTGCCTTGCCAACACCAGGGATCATAGCCATCAGGTCCTTGACATTACCCATTTTCTTGATTTGTTGGATCTGGGAAATGAAGTCATTAAAATCGAACTGGTCCTTTGCTATTTTCTTCTGCAGCTTACGGGCTTCTTCAGCATCGTATTGTTCCTGTGCTTTTTCAACAAGTGATACGATATCACCCATTCCAAGGATCCTGTCTGCCATCCTTGAGGGATAGAAGATATCAATAGCATCCATCTTCTCACCTGAGCTGACAAACTTTATTGGTTTGTTGACTACTGTCTTAATAGAAAGAGCAGCCCCTCCCCTTGTATCACCATCGAGCTTCGTAAGGACCACGCCATCGAAATCGAGTCTCTCATTAAACTCCTTTGCCGTATTTACAGCATCCTGGCCGGTCATTGAGTCCACAACAAACAAAGTCTCATGAGGATTTACAGCATCTTTTACAGAAGCTATCTCCTTCATCATCTCCTCATCAATTGCAAGACGTCCGGCGGTATCTATAATTACAAGGTTCTGGCCATTCTTTTTTGCCTCCCGAATGGCATTCTTTGCTATTGCCACCGGATTCAGATTACCATCTTCGGTGTAAACAGGAACCTCTATCAGGGACCCTATAACTTTCAGCTGCTCAATAGCAGCAGGCCTGTATACATCGCAGGCAACAAGAAGCGGGTTTTTACCACGTTTTGTCTTTGTCAGTTTTGCAAGTTTGCCGCTGAAAGTTGTTTTCCCGGAACCCTGCAGACCAGCTATAAGTATTACTGATGGATTAACTTTAATATTTATATCCGATTTATCACCTCCCATAAGGTCGACTAGTTCATCATGAACTATCTTGACCATCATCTGGGAAGGATTAACAGCTTTAAGCACTTCCTGTCCGAGTGCTTTTTGCTTGACTGTATCGGTGAATTGCTTTGCAATTTTGAAGTTCACATCGGCATCGAGCAAAGCTCTACGAACCTCCTTAAGGGTCTCAGCAATATTTATTTCAGATATCCGGCCCTGTCCTTTTAGTATCTTAAATGATTTCTCAAGCCGGTCACTCAGGTTTTCAAACATATATTATTTCTCTTTTTAGTTTTTATTCTTAATTATCATTCCCGAATTACACCTCGGAATCGATTCTATAGAACCCTCTACACACGCACTCTCTCTTACTGATCCACCTATTATCCTCCCGGGAGGGGAATCATAAAGAACTACTCCCTGCTTTACCGTTTACTGCCTATTCCTGCCGCCTACATCCTCTCAGGCATCTCGATACCCAGAAGGAACATTCCTTCAAAGATAATCCTGCTCGTCACTTCAGACAACATTAACCGCAGATTTCTTATATACCTGTCCGTTTCGCCAAGAATAGTGAAGTCGTGATAAAACTGGTTATACTCCCTGGCGAGTTCGTAACAATAATTGGCGATAAGGGCCGGACTGTACAGCTCAGCTGCCGACCGGACCGTTTCAGGAAATTTCCGCAGGAGCCTGATCAGGCCAACTTCCTTATCGGATGCTTTAGCCTCTTTCACTCCTTCACTTTCCACTTTTATACCAGTTTGTTCTGCTTTCCTGAAAATCGATCTTATACGTGCATAGGTATACTGTATAAAGGGGCCTGTATTGCCATTAAAATCAATAGATTCTGAGGGATTGAATGTCATATTCTTCTTGGGATCCACTTTCAGAATATAATATTTCAAAGCTCCAAGTCCTATTTTACTGAATATATCCTCTTTTTCCTCTTCAGTGAAATCTGTTAGTTTACCAAGTTCAAGAGACACATCCCTGGCTGTTTCATGCATCTCATTTATCAGATCATCAGCATCGACAATTGTACCCTCTCTCGATTTCATCCTGCCTTCCGGCAACTCAACCATCCCATAAGAGAAATGAATAAGGCCGTCAGCCCAATCATATCCCATCCTTTTTAGTATGGATTTCAATACCTGAAAGTGATAATTTTGCTCATTCCCAACCACATAGATATTCCTGTTAAAGTTGAATTCATTATACCTGCTTACAGCGGTACCAAGGTCCTGTGTCATATATACCGCAGTGCCATCAGATCGGAGCAAAAGCTTCTGGTCAAGACCATCGGCTGTGAGGTCAGCCCATATCGATTTATCTGCATTCTGGTAAAGGATATCTTTTTTAAGAGCGCCAAGAACTATATCTTTTCCAAGCTTATACGTTTCCGACTCATAATAAATCCTGTCGAAATCAACCCCCAGTTTCCTGTAAGTTTCATCAAAGCCATCATAAACCCATGAATTCATTGTTTTCCATAGATCAACAACATCATTATCTCCTGCTTCCCATTTCCTGAGCATATCCCTTGCTTCCTTAATTATCGGGGCATTGTTTTTTGCTTCGTTTTCGTCAGCTCCCTGTTCCACAAGTTCCTTTATCTGCTGTTTGTATTCCTTCTCAAAAAGGACATAGTATTTGCCAACAAGGTGATCTCCTTTTAGACCGGAAGACTCAGGTGTTTCATCATTTCCAAATTTTTGCCAGGCAATCATCGATTTGCAGATATGAATGCCCCTGTCGTTTACTATGTTAGTTTTGATAACCCTGTTACCTGTAGCAGCTAATATTCTGGACAGAGAGAAACCCAGGAGATTATTCCTTATATGCCCGAGATGAAGAGGCTTATTAGTATTAGGCGATGAATATTCAACGAGTACTGTTTCCGGTGAACCTGTTTTACACTCCCTGTAATAGTCATCTTCCCTTATCAGCCCGTCAAAATAATTCAACCACCAGGAATAGGAAATCTCGAGATTGAGAAACCCCTTAACAACATTATAACCTGAGACAAAGTCGGAATTTCCAAGCAGATACATCCCAATTGTCTCGCCCGTTTTCTCAGGTGTATTTTTGGAAAAACGCAATAATGGAAATACAACAAGTGTAAAATCACCCCTGAAGTCTTTTCGTGTTTCCTGAATCTGTATGAGATTGTCATCAACATCACAGTTGTAAATAGCGCTGACAGCCTCTTTTACCTTGTCTTTTAAAACATTCTCCATTTTTATTGTAAAATTTCAGGCTGCAAAGATAATATATTAAAGTATTGATTTAAAAGAAAACGAGACTAGTGTTAGCAAAAGACAATTCACAGTAATATGTTATTGATAATATTCACAATTGCACCTTGAATGTTGAAAAATAAATTAATATATTGGTATAAATATAAATACCTTTTGAACAAATTTTATCTACTGGTTATTTATATAAAATGAGCTAATTTTGTTGCTTTGTTTATTTCCTATGAACCATTATCGAAGAAAAGATCCCGGAATCTTCATATTACTGATAATTCTGCTTATGACCGGACCAGGTACGGAGTTATACTCTCAACAGCTGCCTTCCTATCCTGTTTCATTAAGGATATACGATTCATTTGTACTTAATCCTGCAATAGCAGGAAGCAAGGATTTCTTCAACCTTGATATGTCGGTCGGCAAGTCTGCCAATATAAATTCACAATTTATTGCAGGATCGTCACGCATAATGAGACGCAATGCAGAATATCCGTCGACCCCGGCACTGACTGACTTTACAGACTTTGGCGCCGGAGGCTATGTGTTCCGGGAAAAATACGGATTATTCAATAACTCGGGATTTGCCGGCACCGTATCATATCACAAAAAACTGTCGGATGATGCTCTGAGTTTTATTTCTGCAGGTATTTCAGGTAAATTAATACATACATCATATGCAGGGAATACCGACGCAGGAATACCTTCAGGAAAGAGAACCTACGCCGATCTGGATATTGGACTGTATTATTACGGTCCATCTTTTTACGCCGGTATGTCTGTCATAAATGTCTTTTCAAATACCTTAAACAGCGATACTGCAATCTATAATGCTGCCGGACTGTCACGTCATCTAAATGCAATTGCAGGATATAAATTTGTTATAAGCAGAGAGCTGAATATTGTTGCAGAACCGGCAATATTACTTTCTGAAAACTATTCCCTCTCGGGGAATATTAAAGACATGGCAGGTCCCATGTTAAGATTGTATGCAGGCATGTTTTGTGCCGGAGCTTATTTCCCGGGTTTTGACAAGGCATCAGTTTTCTTCCGGTTTAAATATCCAAAATTCAATATCGGGGCATACCTGGAATTGCCTGGCAATACACCGTTATATAAAAGCCCTATACTCGCAGAAATTACTTTAGGAATTAATTTATCAGCAATAAAATTCGGTGCGGGAGGATATAACCACTGGTAAAGAATGATTAAAACTTGTAATATGAAGAGAACATCAGGCATAATATCTGCTATCCTTGTTTCAACGGTTTTTATCACGTCTTTTCGCTATTTTAACGATGTATCAGATGTATTTAATACGGACCGGCCTGCTGAGGATACAATTAATCTGCGATCATATTTAAAAACAGACTCATCAGTTATCAGAATAATACCACCATCAAAGGGTATCAGGTTTTACAAAGACGGAATAATCTACCTTGCTTCATCGAAAATTGATAACAGGATGATTCCCCTGCATGAATCATTCGGCAAAATCAATACTTATTATTCCGTGATAAAAGATTCAGTTCCAGGTAAACCTGTTCTTTTTACAGGGAGTGAGCCGTTTCATTTTCCTACCGACGGCATTGCTTTTAATGCAGAGTATAATGTGATGTATTACAGTAAAAGAGAAAGGCCCGGGGGTAATTATAAAATATTCAAAGCCGTATTATCCACAGTGCAGGCAGGTCAGGATATAGTCTGGACTACGGAGGAGACTCCGCTAAGTTTTTGTACCGACAGTTCTGTTTATACTCATCCTACTCTTTCGGCAGATGGCAGGATGATGGTATTCTCGTCTGACAGGCCTGGTTCCAAAGGAGGTACGGATCTGTTTATTACAGTATGGAAAACAGATGGATGGTCCGTACCCATCGATATTGAAGGAGGCGTCAACAGCACATCAAACGAAGGATACCCTTTTCTTGACAGATACAATAACCTGTATTTTTCATCAGACAGGAAATCCGGTGCCGGCGGTTACGACATCTATTTCAGCAGGTTTAATGGCAGTTCATGGGACGATCCTGTAAACCCGGGCAGCCCCGTTAATACAATTTTTAACGATATTGCATTCAGTATGAACAATAACGATGGAAAAACAGCCTGTTATTCTATCCAGGAAAAGCCGGAAACAGGAATTCAACCGGTTTATGTCAGTCTGATAAGTTCAAATTTAACTGCAGGGTACAGTGACCTTGGAAAAATGTTCTCTGCCCTTCTTAAACAAGGAACTGTTCCATACCTTTTAGCATCAAATGAAAATACCATACCGGAGAAGCAAAGTATTAACAAGGAAACCATTAAGACCGGGTCCGACTCAGCCATAATTAAAAAGCCAGAACAAACAGACTCATTAAAAACAGTCGCGATACTAACGGAAAAGTCGAAACCGGAACCGCATATGGAAACTGTAAGGAAACCGGAAGTTAAACCCACTCACGAAACAGAGTTAAAAACTACCAGGAAGCCGGAGACGACTACGATTAATAAATCGGAGACAGCACCCACTGCAACAATAAAAACAGATACCAAAAGAGATACCCTGCCAGCCAAAAGGACGACAGTAAACATACCGTCGCAAAATAAGGCTTTACCGGTAATTACTTACAGGGTACAGATATTATCCAGTACAAGACCAAAAGGAAACATAAAGATCACAATTGCTGACGTCCGGTACGATACATATGAATACCTTTATAAAGGAGCTTACAGGACCTGTGTCGGAATATTCAAATCGCTAGGCAATGCCGCTGACTTCCAGACTGAGTGCAGGAAGAACGGATATCCCCAGGCATTTGTTGTTGCCTTCAGGGATAATGTAAGATCAAATGACCCGGCATTATTTAAAAGATAGAAAAAAACAGGTTCGTGACAACGGCATGCAATTTTCAGGGGCTGTAATCCACATATGATGACTCAGTGTCGTATCAAGACAAATTTATGAGTACTATTTTTAACCAAAAAAAAAGCAGCATTGGTCAAAAAGCCAAAAGCATTAAAAACAGGGTAACCAACATATCATTCATCTCATATACTCCTGTTTATCTGCTAATTACAAATAAAAGGTAAGTTTTTTAATAAGAAAATGCCGGACAGGCTTATAAAGTTTGGCAACTTTTGACCAACAGGTTGAATATTGTTATAAAACTACAGATATCTTGTACCAAGTGTATTGATTTTATTGACTAAGTAAAAATTTAATCCCGTGTTACAGAGCCGCTTCTGCGTTTGTTCTATTGACTTTGGAACAAATAATATATAATTTCAAATCGGTTTTTAATACGAGGTTTTTGAGTTTAAGGATCAAAATGGAATTTAAGTACACAACTGATTATCTGTACTTTATCATCAATAAGAATGATAAAGCATTTTATTTCGGTTAATTAAATGTAAATAAAAAAGTGAAAACCTGACCTTAAACACCTGTTTTTTTATAGATCATGGCGGGTTTTAAGTTTTTGGTAAAGCAGGAAAATATTATCCCTTATAAGGGCAAAAAACATTTCATGTAAATGTCTAAGAAAATGAACAAGACACGGTATAATGGCGTTTTCCTGAAATGATTTAAAAATTGAAGTAATAAAAAAGATAAAGCCGTAGCAGAAACCAATTAATTGAAATTAGAGAAGCTAAGTTAATGGATTTATTTAATACCCTGGTTAATAGTAAAGTAGCAAACTTCTTAAGAAAATGGAACTTGTTGAATGTGGTATTCGGAACCATTGACATTCTGACAATAGCGTTCGCATTTCAGGTTGCATTTTTTATTAACTACTATAAGTTCGGGCTTGTTTTCTTCACTGTTAACAGGATGTTACTCCTGTTTATCGGCATATTACCTTTCTGGTTAATAACACTTTACCTCATTCAGGTTACAGAAATCCCGCGTACAAAACGAACACGGGTTTTGTTTTTTGAATATTTCCAGTCATCTCTTGTGATAGCAGTAATCCTGCTGATTATCTATTTTATATTTAAAATGACCTGGATATCGAGGTTATTTCTCATTGAGCTTACCTTTTTAGGTTTTATTTTTCTTTTTCTTGTCAGGCTTGTTGAATACAAATTATTCAAAACCTACAGGGCGCGAGGATTCAATTATGTGAATGTTGTATTAATAGCAGACGATACATCAATATCCTTTATTGACACACTGATATCAAACAAGGAATGGGGTTACAGGGTAATAGCAATTTTTACACGTTCTGACCTTATCAAAGCAAAATATGAGAAAACAATCATACTTCTTCCTGAGGAATACATTGAGGTAATGAACGACCTGATGGAAGTAGATATTATTGATGAGGTCTTATATGTAAAGAAAAAAGTTGTTCCTTCCGAGGTAAGAAATGTAATAAGTTCCTGTGAGGAACTGGGCGTAATATTCAGGCTCAAGTATGATGAAAAAAGGATTAACCTTACAAATGCCACAAAAACCAAGATAGGTGATGAGAAATTTCTTAACTTTATCAACATACCTTATAACTCCTGGGCACTTGCTATAAAAAAGATAATGGATCTGAATGTTTCGCTTATAATGATAATTCTTTTATCGCCGTTTCTTATTACAATAGCCCTGCTGATCAAGATATCATCTCCCGGCCCTATAATATTCAAACAAAAACGTGTCGGACTAAGGGGAAGGATGTTCAGCTTATATAAATTCAGGACCATGGTGCCGGATGCCGAATTGCTGAAAAAGAAACTCAGTACTGAAAATGAGATGGATGGCCCTGTCTTTAAAATAAAAGATGATCCGAGGGTTACCAAAATAGGGAAATTTCTGAGGAAGACCGGCCTTGATGAACTACCACAACTCTTTAACATTTTAAAGGGCGAAATGTCTTTGATCGGTCCAAGGCCTCCGATACCAAGTGAAACACAACAATATGAAAGATGGCAATTAAGAAGACTGTCGGTGAAGCCGGGTCTGTCGTGTTTCTGGCAGATAAAACCCGACCGTAACAGTATAAAATTTGAAAAATGGATGGAAATGGATTTGGCCTATATTGATAATTGGTCGCTACGATTAGATTTTATAATTTTGCTCAAAACCATTAAAACTGTGTTCCTGCGATCAGGTTTATGATAAAATCATTTATAAATGTTAATATGTTTGTCATATGGTAAGAAAACGTCATTCAAATATATGTAAAATAGTCATCGTTTTGATTATGGCCTTTACGGCATCATGTGTACCGATAAAAAAGCTAAGTTATTTTAACGATCTCAATGAGTTAAAAGAACCTGAAGTAAATCCGAGGACGCAGAAACTGATAATGCCATTTGACCGGCTTTACATTAAAGTCATAAGCACTGATCCACAGACAAGCCAGATCTTTAATACAACTGAAGAAATGCGAAGTGGCTCACCCAATGGAATTTTAGGTTACCTTGTAGATGAATCAGGAAGAATAAACTTCCCGTTTGTCGGTAGTATCGATGTTGCTTCTCTGACAACCGCACAGGCATCGGAAAAAATTCAGAAGGCTCTCAGTGATTATGTTCCCAACACAGCTGTGGTTGTTAAATATATTGATAACCAGGTCACCATTCTTGGGGAAGTTAAACAGCAGGGTGTGTATTCGTTTCTTCAGGATAAACTCAATATTTATGAAGCACTGGGACT
>Ga0102950_1000233_pt1 | contig 14418 bp, 10 predicted proteins | sample SalPon2A_B_D2_MG_FD_78505 | JGI IMG/M metagenome (GOLD analysis project Ga0102950, IMG submission 78505) | Soil microbial communities from South San Francisco under conditions of wetland restoration - Salt Pond MetaG R2A_B_D2_MG | ecosystem: Environmental > Terrestrial > Soil > Wetlands | place...
AGCGGTCGCACTGCGAAACATAGTGGCATTGCGGACGGCCATTGAGCGGCTTGGTCAGGATGGCGAGGCGCGACGGGATGCAAGGGATGTGAAGTTTCCGGCACGCCTGCTGGACTAGCAGTTCATAGCAGCGCGGCGCAGGCGGCGGAAGGAATTTGCCGTCGGGAAGGTTTTCGATGCCTTCGGCCGATCCAAACACGCCAATCAGTTCTTCTGTCTTGTCGTAATAAGGAGCCAGATCTTCGTAGCTGATGGGCCAGTCGAAGCCCTTGCCGTCGCGGCTGTACGGCTTAAAGTCGTAGGGACCATTGCGCAGGGAGATGCGGGCCCAGGAATTTGTGCGGCCACCCAGCATGCGCGCCCGGAACCACATAAAGTTGCTGCCTTTCGCACTCAGGTAGGGTTCGCCGGGGACCTGCCAGCCGCCAACAATTGCCGTGAAGTAATCGACAGGATCCTTGAACTTTCCGCCGCCGTGGTAGGGGGCATTGTATTGCCACTCAAGCCACTTGGAATCCTTCGCGGCATCGTACCAGCCGCCGGCTTCCAGCATCAGGCATTTGGCGCCGGCTTTCGTCAGGTTATAGGCAACCATCCCGCCGCCCGCTCCTGAACCAACAATGATGGCATCATATGCGTCGGCGGCAGACAATGAATCCTGCATAGCTCTTCTCCCCAATATCAGCTTCCCTGCTCTGGTCGAGCGTCGGATCATACGCCCGGCAGACAAACTCGCAACGAGTGCGCGTCACCGAAGGCGGAGGAGACACACCTTCGCCAGGTTGTTCCCCTGGTCGTCAAAGGTGATGGTTCCTGAAACCCCGGTCAGGTCCCGCGTTTTCGAAAGACGGTCGCGCACGCGGGCGCGGTTGGGACCGGTCGCACGAACAGCCCGCGCAACCAGCCAGACGGCATCATAAGCCTCCGCTACAACAGGGCTCGGGTACGTCCCTGTCACAGCCTGATAACGGCGGGCAAAACTTGCACGCCGGGCGGTTCCATCCGCCTCAAGTGCGACGGTGTAGATGCCCACACCCGAGGGGTCTTTGACCCCTGCGGTCTTTTGCGAGCGGCGTCCAAGCCCGGAATCCTGCTGGGCGGCCTCCTGCGAAAGGTAGACAGGGGCGTGGAGTCCCTTCGCGTGAATCGCATCCAGCAGAATCTTTGTGTTTTCCGGTTGCGTCCAGAAGACGATGGCCTGCGGAGACTTTGTGCTGATGGCCGATAGCAACGAACCGGCGTCCGGCCGTAGCGGATTGATGGCCAGAGAGTCCGGGGCAGGCGCGCCGAGACGGCTGGCGGCCTCCACAAATTGCCGCCCGCCCATGCGACCGTCGTGGTCGCGTTCGGCCACCAGAAGCACGCGCTTGAACCCCCGCGTCCGATAAATGTTGCGGGCTATCGCCTGCGCCTGCTGTACGTCGCTGGGCCCCAAGCGAAAAATCCACGGCAGGTTGATTTGGGTTGTGGTCACGTCTGAGGAAAGCGTCAGGACAGGAACACCGATCTTGTTGCCAACCTGCTCGCAGAGGTGTGTCGTAGCCCCGCTGGCGGATGTGACAATGGCAACCACATGGTCGTTGAAAACCAGATGAAGCATGGCACTGGTGACGGGGCCCCACGCCGGACCGCTTTCGTCGCCGATTGCCAGTGCCAGCTGAAGCCCGCCTGGCAACGGTTGCCGGGCCTCGTCCTCTAGAGCCATCTTCGCTGCCCGAACAATCGCCTCTCCGGCCGCTTTCTGCGGACCCTTCAATGGCGCCAGGAGTCCGATGTGGATGGTCGGGCCTCGAAGATCGTAGGAGGATTCCCTTCCCGGCCCCGCATAGCTCACACCATTTGTTCCAAGTGAAGCGTAAGGGGCAGGCGGCGGACCCTTCTGAGCCAGCGTGGGCGCCGAAGCAGCCAAGATCGCAAGAAGGCTTGCGCATCCCAGAAAATATATTGCGCTATGCGATGGTTTTCTCATATGGATTCAAGTGCCCCGTCGGACCGGCCGGCGAAGAGGCCGCAACCACCGGTTCATCGAATGGATGCTATCGGGTTACCGTTTTTCCAGTCCGTCCGATGCTCCGGCCAATAGACAAAGTGCCCGTCCTTGACTTTGGCGAAGGTGACGGGAGCAATGTTGTTCAGGGTGTAATCGAAAAACGCTGCGCCGCTGACACCCTGGTACCACTTCATTTGGTAATCGCGCAGCGCGTCCATGATGCGGCCCCGATTGAGCCCCACCTTCTGAATGGCGGCAATCAGAATGTTCATGCCGTCATAGGCGTAAGAAGCGTAAGCGTCAGGCTGCTCGTGGAACCTCTTGACGTAACGTTCACGGAACGCCAGCCACTTCGGGTTGTTCCGCGTCGGATCGATAGCGGAAATCGCAACCAAACCGTTTGCAGCCGGACCGGCAATCTTGATGACTGCCGGGTATGCCACTCTGCTGCAACCAAAAACAGGCTGCCTCATTCCCATGGCGCGCATCTGCTTCAGGATTAACCCGGCTTCGGGTGCGTTGCCCCACAGGACCAAACCATCAATTCCCAGCCCTTTAAGCGTTCGCAACTGCATCGAAAAATCCTCTGTCCCAGGTGCATATTTCATTACCACGACAGGCTGCTGCCCTATACGGCGAGCGTCTTTGAAGAATTCCTGAAACCCATAACGGCCGTAGTGGCTGTTGACGCGTAATAAGCCGATGCGGTGAAGCTTAAGCTGGTTAAAAATATAATCGGCAAGAGCGTAACCTTGCTGGCGGTCGTCAGGATAATTGTGGATCAGCCATGGGATGCGGGTTTCGGTTACTGTCGGGTCGCTGGTGGCCGTGTCAACGATAGGGACTTGGAGCTTCAAGGTAGCGCGTAGCGCGATGTGGGTCGAGGCCCCATTAATGGCACCCAGCATCGCCCAAACGTGCTGCTTATAATACATGTGCACGATGGCCATCGACGCGTTTCCCCAGAGTGGAGCATCATCGTAAACTTTCAAAGAGAACGGTTTGCCTTTATAACCCCCGTTGGCGTTTGCGCTCTCAATGGCCAATTCAGTGCCGTGTAACATGTGAAGACCGTAAAGTGAATTGGGATCGCCTTCGCCGAGCAGCTTGGAAGGCGCGCGGGGCGGCCCGTTCCATGAGCCCCCATAAACTTTGTAGCGAGTAGAGCCTTTTTTTATCGGGCCCAGAAAGCCGATGTTAATCGTTTTCAGTGTGTTCAAGGCGGGCTCGGGAACACTTCGTGCCGGGCCGTCATATTCCAGCGTATTAGGCTGAATGTACCATTCGTAGTAAGGCTTGCGGAATCGTCCAAAGGGCACTGCCGCAGGCGGCATGTTGGCATACCGCAGCGTTTCAGGAGACTTCTGTTGCGTGGACTTTGAGGAGGATGACTGCGGCCAAGCTGGAGCGGCCAGCAGGCAAAACAAACACACTGTCAGGATTCCAACTTTCGTGTTCATAGTCCTCCCTCACTATGCCGAGCAGTAGCACGGCTGGGTCTGTGCGCGAGGCTTTCGCATCAACCCCCGCCCGCGGAACGAGATGCCCTCGCGGGCTTTTACCGGCCCGACTCAAACATGGCCATGGCTTCCATTTCAATCAGCAGATCTGGCCGGCACAAAATGGCCTGGATGCCCGTGGAGGCGGGAAGCGGATCAAGCCCCTGCTGCTTGAAGAATTCGGTGCGAATTTCATTGAACGCGGCGTAGTCACGTTCAATGTCGCGCAGGTAACAGGTTGTACGGACCACGTCCTTCCACGTGGCGCCTTCAGCCTCAAGCAACGCGGTAATGTTCTGGTAGGCCCTCCAGGTTTGCGCCCGGAAGTCTCCGATATTCACACTGCGACCGGCCCCGTCAACGCTGGCTGTACCGGAAATCAAAAGGATGGTGACACCCTTGATATCCAGACGCAGGCCGCGCGAAAACGACGAAGGACTCTCGTAATCGTATGCCTCATTCAACGCTTTGGGCGCGCTGATGGCCTTTTTCGTGACGGGTTTGTGTTCTTTTTTCGCCGTGATGGCTTCAGTTTCTGTTTGAAGCTGACTCATTGTGTTGTTCCTCCTTGTTGGGTTGGCGAAAACCGTGGCTCAAGCCATCAGCCGTGGCAACCCAGATCGTCTTACCTTGAAATGCTACGTTCAGGACGTAGTTGTGCGGAAGGGATGTCGGCGTTTCCATCTTGCTCTTCTTTCCATCAGGCCGCGTGATGAGGATCTCCCCGCGACGGGCCTTGTCCGGCTTCGCCGTATCGAGGGCACGCCAATCCGCGGGGCGATAGGTCACCCACGTGTTCGTCTTGTAATTAAACTCGCAGAGGCCCTTCTGCGTGGAAACCCAGACAATATTGCCCCGCGTCTGGACTCCGTTAACAAAGTTGGAGGCGAGGCCGCTGTCCTTGGTCAGGTAATTATGCCACTTGCGACCATCGTAGCCACTCAGTCCAAAATACGTGCCCACCCATAACATCTTGGTTTCCAGGCCATAGGCAATATTGCTCACCATCATACTGATCAGGCCCTGATTCCGGTACAGAACAATTTCAAAGGAATCATCCGGATCCATGTAAGGCCTCCAGTAATGATCTGCAATGTCATAGACCTCGACGCCGCCGCCCCACAATGCCAGATACACCTTCTTCGGGCCGACGGCGACACCATACCCCCAGGGCTCTGCAAACGGAGAGTTCTGATTGTTGAAAATCTTCCATTCGCCCGTGTAGGTGTTCAGGCGGCTGAACCCCCCAGCCGTGGCGGCCCAGACGTATTTCCCCTGGATTGCCACGGCGTAAACCAAGTCGTTCGCCAGTCCGCTGTTCAGGTTCGTGTAGTTCTTAAACTGGCCGCCGGAGTACCGGCTGAGCCCGCCAAAGGTTGCGGCCCACACCTCGCCGGTCTGTTTGTCTACCGCAACTCCCAACACGGCTTGGCCCACAAGCCCGTCGGCAGTGGTGAACACCTTCTTTACGCGACCGTCCTCGATCAAGACAAGACCATTCTCGGTTCCCGCCCAGATCTGGTTGCCGGCGACAACGACGGAATAAACTTCCCCCTTAGGCATGCCGTTGGCAGTTGTATAATTCACCCATTTCGTGTAAAGCGGAGGGGTTTGGGCGACAGCGATGCCTACCGCTGCGACGAGCAAGCCGGCGGTCAATAAGAAGGATGCGCGCAACAGTCTTTTCATCATTTCCTCATAAGGTTTTCAAAAATTCAATTAAGTCGTCCAACTGAATCTTGGTCATGTCGGAAGTGATTCCGTGTTTATCGTCCGGATTGAACTTTGTCCAGATGCCTTCCAGGGTCAGCGCTTCGCCGTTGTGAAGGTACGGAGCTCGCATGTAAACACCCTGAAGCTGGGGAACATCCCAGGACTGGATGGTGTCGTTCTTGGTTGATGTCCCAACGTCCATCCGCACACGCGATGTGTAATGAGTCAGCGGAGAATGGCAGTAATAACAACGGTCGTAAAGGGGAATAATGGTTCCGTTGTTCGTCGTTGTCCGAAAGAAAATCTTCCGTCCCATTTCCTGGGCATGAGTGAGACGCCCGTCAGGGGCACGATGTGGATTGGGGGGCAACTTGAGAGACCGAATGTATGTGACAAGGTCTCTGACCTCGGTGGGACTGAAGCCTTGTGATCGGAAAATGAGCGCTGCAGTTCGCGGGCCGTCCTGGGTGGCAAGATCAGGATTGATACCGTTCCAGTCAAACGGGGAAGTTTGGCCGATGTCAAGCAGTGTCCGGTTTTCCGGAACGTCATAACCCAATTTAGGAAATTCCAGGCTCCAAACCAGGCCATCTTCATACCCTTCGTGGGGGTGGCAACTGGCACATGCCAGTTGTCCCTCATAACAAAACCTTGCATCAAAGAACAATTGTTGACCGCGCCGGATGACTGTAATCTGCCTTGGCCCGCCCAGGTCAATCGTTGACGCAACCTTCAAATGCTGAAGGTCAATAACGGTTACCGTATCATCGGCACGGTCCGCAATATATGCAAAATGGCTGTCGGGTGAAACCACAACCGAGGTAGGGTTCCGGCCCGTCCGGAGCCTCCGGACTACAAATTTCCGAGCGGAGTCCAAGCGATGGGCCAGCGCTTCGGGATCGTTCAGGGGAACCTGCTTCAAGAGCTGATTGAGCTTTGCAATGTTGATAACGGAAACCATGTTGGCGCCGGAAGCTGTTATCAGAGCCAGCCGTCCATCCGGCGTGCTGGCCGCACCGAATCCGTCCGCGTAAAAGTGGTCAATGTCGTCCAGCAGAAGTTCCTGAACGCGCCCGGCATGGCCAGCCGAGCCTGGCGGCTGAATCACCGCCATACCGTTGGTGATGTACCACCCCTGCTGAAGCTGAACCAGCGGCACCAGATTGTGGGGCTGCTGGAACGGGATCAGCAAATATCCGCCTTCCCGCGCCGGAACCTGGGCAATGCGCCGAAGCTGGATGGACCCAGGCACCATGATCCGGTTGATTACAATCTGCTTCTCTGTGCTCACCACGGTCAACTGGGTAACGGGCGGCACATCGGGAGGCGCAATGCGCGCCAGAACGTTTGAGACGTAGACCCATTTCCCATTGCGCGAGAGGGCAACATACTCGGGGAAATGCCCGGCGGCGAGGCGCTTGATTTCTTTGCCGGTTGAGAGATTGATGACCGAAATGTCATCACCCAGCGTATTCGCCGTATAAAGGAACTTGCCTACCCGGTCGGTGGTAACTCCCACCGGATCCCACCCGGTTTTCAACGTTCGAATCACCTGTAAAGAATCGGCGTCAATTTCGCTGACCGTATTGCTCCATTCGTTAGTGACGTAAATCTTCTTCCCATTCGGAGAAACCGCAATACCTTCAGGCTTGCGGCCAACCTTGACGGTCCCGGTGACCTGGCGGGTATGCGTGTTCACGACAAGCACGCGATTGAGCCCTTCGCAAACCACGTAGAGCCGCTTGCCGCCCGGCGATAGTGCAAGGGCCACCGGGTCCAGATAGCGACTGTTGGAGTTCCAACCCGTGTTCCACGACGAGGCTTTGACCGAGAGTCCGCGCAATCCCAACCCGGCCGTGGCCAGCAAAGCAACAATCGCTATCTTCCAAAGGAATGACCGGCTCCGGTTTGTTTTGACTTCTCTGTTCTCCAAACCCATAGTCACTTGCTCTTATTCATGCTTGCGGCGTGCTCAGGACCCGCCGGTTCTTTCACAGTCAGAATCTGGTCAGCCTTAACGTGTTCAAGCGTCTGGACGGTACCGCTGGGCCAGCGAATGGTCAGCTTGTCCACTTCGGTGTGTTGGCCCAAGCCGAAGTGCGGCCGCGGATCACTTTGCGAAAGGTAGCCGCTCCCCGAAACCGACTGAGCATATTGTTGCGAGCTCCCTGCTACGGCTTCCAGGCTTGCACCAAAGCCGTCGCGATTGCTTCGAGTCCCCACCAACTTCACCGTCAGCCAATGGTTGCCCTCGCCTGCCGGTGGAGTGTTATGGAGCAGAATGCCCTTGCTACCCAGCGTGGTAATGAACGCGTCCAGGTATCCGTCATTGTCGTAGTCACCGAAAGCGGCCCCGCGGCTGACGTGCCGCTTTTCAAAGAAGCTGCCGGACTGGGTAGAAACGTCGGAAAAAGTCATGTTGCCGTTGTTCCGCAACAGTGCACTTTCCATGGGAATCAGCCAAGTCAGACCGCCGTTGACGATGAAGATATCTTTCCAGCCGTCATTATCGAAATCGAAGAAGCCGTCGCCCCAGCCCGTGTACTGGCCGGATATCTCACCGATGCCGGCCTCATTGGTCATGTCCTCAAAAAAGCCGCCAGGCTTGCCGGGATTGTGATAGAGGCGGTGAAAATTCGCATCGGAAACAAACAGGTCCTGCCACCCATCGTTGTCATAATCGCCAAAGATAGGTCCCATGGCGGTGGTTGCTTCACCGTTCTGCCCATAAGCGACATTGACGTCCACGGCAACGTTCGTGAACGTGCCGTTGTGATTGTTGTGGTAGAGAAAGCTCGGCATCGTATCATTGGCCACATAAATGTCCGGCCAGCCATCGTTGTCGTAATCCCCGACGGTGATTCCCATAGCCCGGCCCGCCTGGCGGGCAATCCCCGACTCGTGGGAAACGTCCGTGAAAGTGCCGTTGCCGTTGTTGTGAAACAGTCGGCTGAACTCGGGATCGTAGCCCAACGGGCCAGGATAGTGTTTGGCACTGTAAAACTGCCGGTAGGTGGGAACGAACTTCAAATAGTTTCCAACAAACAGATCGAGACGCCCGTCGCGGTCGTAATCCAGAAAGGCCGCGCCAGTTCCGAAAAATGGATTGTCAACGCCCGCCTCCGCCGTGACGTCAGTAAACGTTCCGTCGCCATTGTTGTGGTAAAGGATGGCGGAATTGTAGTTGGTAACGTAAATGTCAATGTGGCCGTCGTTGTCAAAGTCTCCAACCGTTACGCCCACCCCCATTCCTTTGCCACCCACACCGGCCTGGCTAGTGACGTCGGTGAAAGTGCCGTCGCCGTTGTTGCGATAGAGATGATTGGTGGCGTCCTTGCCGTCGGGGGCGGAATGATTGGTGAGACCCTCGACATAGCGGCCGTTGACCACGTAAAGGTCAAGCAGGCCGTCGTTGTTGTAATCAAGCCAAGCACAGCCCGAGCCCGTGCCTTCCATGATGGAGCTCAGTTCCTTTTCACCAAAGGAGTGTTTGAAGTTGATGCCGGATTTCGCGGTGACGTCCACAAATTGAGGGAGCGGAGACGCTGTGGCAGACTGCGAGGGAAGAGCACGTCCCAGAAGTCCCTGCGCCGCCCAGAGTGGCCCAGCCGCTGCAGCCAGGCTGACGAATTGTCTTCGAGAAATCCTCATGTTCTCCTCAGTGTCGCGCCGTTAGTGTTTTGGAAGGCAATCCCACGGGAACCGGCGCACCCGAACGTTTCAGCGCCAGGGGCCAGTGGTCGCTGGGAACAAGAGCTTTGCTTTCATGGCAGCCCAGGCAGGGCACGTCTTCGCCGTTTCGCGCCCAAATCCAGCTTTTCTGTTCATGGATGACAGCCCCTTTTGCACTCAGCAATTCGAAGCGGATGGGCCGATCGGCAGGGACCTTAATATAAAAGGAACCGTCGCTCTCCACAGGAGCCTCTCCGAGACTTCGTTCAGTGTGATGGTCCGGCTGCAGGGCGATGACCCGGACTTTTGCAATATGGCCCGCCAGGCGCCCGCGTGGCGAATCAGCCGACAAATAGGAGTTCAGACAGATAACACGTCCATAGTCCCGGTCTGGGTGGAGGATACTAAAGTATTTGAGGGGAGCCGGACGCTTCTCCAGGGGAACAGCCTCGACCCCTGAAAACTTTGGGCTGCGATAGATGGTTTGCTCAACTTTTCGTGTTTTAAGGTTGAAAACATAGAGCCCGAATTTTCCTCCCGGCGCCGTGTTCGTGTTCGCCTTAGCCACTACCAGGTGGTTTCCGTCTAGCGCATGGGCTGACCAGTAAGCGGAACCCGCGGGGGTAATCACCGAATTGTGCAAGGCTCCTGGCCGAACCCATGCAAGCTCTGCGCCGGTGACGCGGCCGTGTGGGTCCGGCTTCTTCACAAACAGCACGGTGCCGTCGTCCAGTTCCGTCGCACCGGTCCGGACAACATCCGGCGCGCTGTTCCAGCGAAACGGACTAAGGCCAGAACCGTCCGTCCGCAATGTGTAGAACATGCGGGAATCACTGCCCTGGCGGCCGCCGACCAGCACTGACTTTGCCGAAACAAGAATCCGGCCGCTGTGCAGAACGGTTTCAACTTGAAAATTGCCCGGGCCAAAAGTGATGGGATGGGCGCCGGCGCCATTCGCCTGCGCAACATAGATGGCCGAGGTCTGTTGCGTTCCTCCACCGGCGACCATGGTAAACACAATCTGGTTTCGAGGAAGAAAGGCGGGTTGAAGGCAGTCCCCGGGACAATGCGAGAGCTGGTGTTTAGCTGAACCATCCGCATTCATCTCCCAGATTTGCCACCGGGACGCACGTTTCTTTCGTCCGGCAAAAAGGACCTTTGACGCATCAGGAGAAACTCTCGGATCGGCTGCGGCAAAGAATTCCGGAGTCAGGTTGGTGACAGAACCAGATGAAGCTCCGGGCACGAGGCGCGCCAGATGGCTTCCCCGGGGGAAACGGTCCACCAACGCTCCTGCCGCAACGGTGGGAGCTTCAACAAAAATGATGGAAGGGAGAGAGCGCGCCGGCCGGGTCTCAGTTAAGGTCGTTTTGGAGGCACCAAACACAAACCCTAAAAAAAGGAAGAAAACAATGGCCCGGGTCATTCGGAAACGTATCATTAAGCCCCAATCCGTTCCAGCAGTGCTATAAAAAAACCACATCGCGGGCCTGCGCCCCGCTGTTCAAAGCCAAGTCAGATTAACGACAGGCTGAATTCCGCGATGACCTGATGTTGCTAACCCCCAAGACCGACGACGAAGGGTTATGTTTATGCGAAAAGAAGGGGGTCGTCGATGACATCCGTCAGACTTCAACATGACCCACGTCAATCACCGGTTTTGTAATTGTTTTTTGTGGTGGGAATAATGGGTTGGTTTGAGGGAAACTTGTAACTGCTGGGAGGGACTCAGCGTCTTGCGGTTGCCTCGAGGGCCCGCAAATTCTGGATGATGAGGTGGCGGCCCCGCTTTTCGATCAGGCCTTCCTGGCGCAAGGCGCGCCAGGTCCGGCTCACAGTTTCCGGAGACAATTCCAGAATTTCTGCAACTTCCTGGCTTGTAAGCGGCAGCGTCAGTGAACACGAGTTCGAGGAGTTTTCTGCATCGGCTGAAATCAGCGAGAGCACAAACGTAGCCAAACGCGTCCGCGCATCTTTGAAACTCATATTGGTCATCTGTGAGCGGGATTCGGCGATCTCGCTGACCAGCAGGCGAATCATATCAATGGAAATGTCCGGGTTGGAACGCAGGAAGACGAAAAACTGCTCACGGGGAACCGAACAGATTTCCGAGTCCTCAAGGACGACCGCCGTCACCGGATACCTTTCCTGGCTTAGAGCTTCCAGGCCAAAGAGATCACCGGGAAAAAGAATACGGGTGATGCGTTCTTTGCCGTTCTCCAGTGACTTCACCATTTTGACCAGTCCGACATTCAACGCAAAAAGATGGTGGGCGGCCCCGCCTTCAAAAAACAGAATCTGATTCCTGCGGTAGTGAGTTGGGCAGAAAATACAGGTAAAATTCTTGACCTGTTCCTCGGAAAGACTCCGGAAAAGCGTCGTGGAGAGGACACGACAATCGGGACAGTCTGCTTTCAAGCCTTCCTCCCGGTCACGATTTGTGTGTGCCTGTCCATTCTCTGAAGTAGCCGATATCGCAGGTGGAATCCTCAGGGCTCGGATCTGACGGGAGATGCGTCTTCCCTACCCGTCCGTTTCAGTCCGCGCGTGAAGCGCAACGCCTGAACTTCGGTTATTCTAACAGAAATCAGGCTGCATCAAGGCTTGCGAGGCGGGCAATTTCCGCCGGAATGGCTGGCGTGGCCCGCGGCGGTAGAAACAGGAAACTGGTGCTGCGCTTTGGGGGCACCATCTCTCCCTGCCCTGCACCAGGACGCCACAACCCAGAACCTTACAGAGATTTGGCCCGTCCATAGCTTGACTTGGCTGGAAGCGGCAGGTTATCGTATGTGTTTAGGCTTTAGAGACACGAACTTAACAGGGAGTCAGAGCTTTGAAGAGGACTTACCAACCCAATCGGCGTCGGCGTGCCAAGACACACGGATTCCGCGTTCGCATGCAAACCCCTGGAGGGCGCCAGGTGATCAAGCGGCGCCGCCGGAAGGGCCGCCATCGCCTGACTCCGTGAATCCCGATTCGGCTGCTTTCCCCAAGCAATACCGGCTGCTCCGTCGATTGGATTTTCAACGGGTTTACAAGCAGGGGCAGCGCCGAAGTGCATCGCTATGCACCGTCTTTTACCGACCGAACGGGCTGGCCGAAACGCGCTTGGGCATCACGGTGCCCAAACGTCTGGGCACAGCCGTGTTGAGGAACCGCATCAAGCGGCGGATGAGGGAAGTTTTTCGGCTCCACAGACGGGAACTGCCGGGCGGATGGGACATTGTCCTGAACCCCCGTCCTGGAGCCGCAACGGTCGCTTATTCCGCTCTCGAACGGGAACTGCTGCGCCTTTTTCCCGCCAAGCCACCGGGCTCATCTTCCAAGGAGGGGCATACGCGCTGAGGTTGTTGCTGCTGGGGTCGATTCGCTTCTATCAAGTTTGTCTTTCACCCGTCATTCCCTCGTCGTGCCGCTATTATCCATCCTGTTCGGCCTATGCGTATGAAGCGGTGGCAAAGTGGGGTGCGTGGAAAGGAACGCGGCTGGCGGTTCGCAGGCTGCTAAGCTGCCGTCCCTGGGGCGGCCACGGGTACGATCCGGTTCCGTAACGGACCGGTGGCGCAGGGACCGGAGAGTTAAACAGAAAGCCTTTCATCCATGGACAACGAAAAAAGGGTCATTATTGCGTTCGCCTTGTCATTTGTCTTGCTCCTGATATGGCGAGTCATGTTTGTCACCACTCCGCCTCCGCCGAAGAAATCATCATCCGGCGCCCAGCAGGCAGCGTCCCAGCAGGCAGCGGGAGAGAAAGCAACGCAGCAAGCTGCCGCCAAACCAGAGGCCCCCAAGGTCCCCCCTCCTCCGCAGATTCCGGTGTTGGAAGGAAAGCAGGCCCAGGATATCGTGGTTGAGAGCAATCTTTACCGGATCACCTTTTCTACCAGGGGCGGCGTGGTAAAGAGCTGGATCCTCAAGAAGTATGACGATGCCAAAGGCAAGCCTCTCGATGTGGTGAACACCGCAGCCAGCAAACAGCTCGGATACCCGATGAGCCTGAGGACAACAGACGATTCGCTGAATCAGAAAGTGAACAATGCGCTTTATGCAGCGCAGCCCTCCGGCACCACCCTGCACGCTCCGGCAACACTGGAATTCACTTACAGTGACGGCCACGTACAGGTGCAGAAGAAGTTCACTTTTGGGTCGGATTACACGGTGAAGGCCAGCGTAAGCGTGGCCCGTAACCAGCAATACGTTCCCGTAAAGGTAGCCTGGGTTGGAGGATTTGGCGACCATTCGGTCCCTGAGGAAGAACATTTCGCCCAGAGCAAGGTGGCCTATGAAGCCAACGGCAAGCTTGACACTACCGACCTCCACAAAATCGAGAATGAACTAACGAAGTCCGGGCCGCTGAATTTTGCCGGGATCGAAGACCGATACTTCGCCGGAATCTTCTTTCCTGAATCGTCTGACGAGATTTTCGGTGCAGGACACTCAACATGGAAGCCCGAAAACTGGAACAAGAAAGAGCTGCCCAAAGCCGGATATATGGAACTGGGCAGCTCCGTGGCGCAACCTGTGAAATTCAGTCTGTTCGTCGCCCCCAAGTCACTGGACGTTCTGGATGCTACACATCCCCCGCTGACGGGGCTGGTGGATTTCGGCTGGTTCAGCATCATCGCCAAACCACTGTTTCTTGGTCTGCGATACATCTATGACAACTGGGTGCACAATTACGGCTGGGCAATTGTAATTCTGACCATCTTCCTGAACATGGCCCTGTTCCCGCTGAAGCTCAAGAGCATCCGCTCCGCGCAGGAGATGCAACGCGTTGCACCGCTGGTGAAGAGCATTCAGGACCGCTATAAGCAATATAAGTTCAATGATCCTCGCAAGGCGAAGATGAACCAGGAAGTAATGAAGATATACCAGGAACACGGGATCAATCCGCTCGGAGGATGCCTGCCCATGCTGCCGCAATTGCCCATCCTCTATGGATTTTATGAGTCCCTGGAAACGCCTTTTGCGTTTCGCCACGCGCCGTGGATCTTATGGATAAAGGACTTGTCACAGCCCGATACTTTCCATATTATGGGTCATTCGGTTCCGATTCTGGTGATCATCATGATCGTGAGCATGTTCTTCATGCAGAAGATGACGCCAATGATGATGACCGACCCGAAGCAGAAGCGTATGATGTACATCATGCCGCTTGTGTTCGGTTTCATGTTTATCCATCTGGCCAGCGGGCTGGTGCTTTACTTCCTGGCAGCGAACATGGTCGGGATTGGACAGCAACTCTTCATTAACCGCTTCATCACTCCGAAGCGGCCGCCACTGGAACCGGGAAAGGCCGCTGAGGCCAAGGCATAGTGAGTTGAACTTATGACAATACCAATTTCATCTGAGCAAACCGAGGATCATTATCTGGCGGAGATCGAGTCTCTTGTGGGACAGATCATCCAGTGTGGAGGTTTCGACCTCAAATCAACGGTGCGAAAATTTGATGCTGCCGGAGACGAATCCACTGTTCCGGGGGTCGTCTTCGATTTTGAGGGGCCTGACTCCGACCTGCTGCTGGAGAAGAATGCCGCCCTGCTG
>Ga0102950_1000234_pt1 | contig 14371 bp, 14 predicted proteins | sample SalPon2A_B_D2_MG_FD_78505 | JGI IMG/M metagenome (GOLD analysis project Ga0102950, IMG submission 78505) | Soil microbial communities from South San Francisco under conditions of wetland restoration - Salt Pond MetaG R2A_B_D2_MG | ecosystem: Environmental > Terrestrial > Soil > Wetlands | place...
ATTAAAATAAATGCTGAATTATCAACTTTGCTGTTAAATTCACCGTTACCTATATGCTCTATTGTAGATATGCTTAGTACATTTGAATTAAAATAATGATAGTTTCTGGCGTCAATTCTTTCAGCAAACTTGTATGGATCAAACGGATCAATTATTTTATGAGAATTGTTAAAATAATAAGGAGTAACGGCACCAATCTCTATGACATTTGTACCATTAAACTTATTTAAAAAATATTCTGCTAAAGGTAATTCTATAGTTCTCTCGTTTTGCCCCGGAGTATTATAACCATTACCTCTGTTTAAAGTGAATTCAACTTCGTTCAATCTTAAAATCATATTATTCCAGTTCCAATAAGAAAATTTTTTGTTTGAGATATCATATTGGGGAAAGAAAATAACTCTCCATATTCTCTTAATCTTTCCGGTTTAGTTTCAAATACCAGCGGTAATATTTCATCTAATTCATCCCAAACTCTAACGCCTTTAAAATCTTTGCAGCCACCAGAATTATGGACAATAGGTTGGCAGCCCGAAATCATGGCTTCTATTGCTACTATTCCAAAATGTTCTGTTTGGTAAAAGTTGTTTCTTTTATAACCATTTGCATGGATTAAAAATTTTGATTCAGAATAAAGAGATATTAATTCGTCTCGCGGGATGTTGCTTTTTATCAGTATGTTCGGATATTCTTTTGCTCTCTTACACAACTTATCAAAATAATCTTGATTTGATATAAATCCTGTAAATACAATTTTATATTCTTCGTATAATTTATTTTGTATAAACCATTCGATTATAATTTGCTGATTTTTAGAATGTCCGGCCGGTTCCCAAAAAAAGTTTCCGACATTTAAAAACTGGTTCTGTTTTTCCTTAAGAAAGTATTTAGCAACATCAATGGAGGGATTGATTATGTAATTTTTTTTACCGGCATATTTAATTTTGGTATGGTAAGAAACAAACTCATTTAAAGTTATTAAATAATCATACATTAGAGGATAATCTCTCTGGTAATACGGGAAATAAATCACATATGCATTTATTTTACCAATCGGCTCTATATTCCCCCAATGGGATGAAGCAATAAACTAATCAGGATTAAATGAATGATCATATTTCTTAATTTCCAGATCTAATCCGCTGATATTTACATCGTTAGTCTGTTCGCAGTCAAAATACACATCGCAAAATGCATCCAAACACTTTGCAAGCTGTAGCATATACATTCCGCCACCGGAATAATCAATATGCATGTTATTTATTACTATTTTTTTCCTTTTTTCAGAAATCATTTAATGTTTATGCTAAAATCAATGAATTAGTATTATTAATCATTTCACTCTGCATCATCATTTTAATAATATCTTCGGCAAAATAACGGGCACTCCAGTTTAAAATTTCTTTTGCCTTTGAAGCGTCACCGGAACTATGTAAAATGTCCGTTGGTCTCATTAAATTGTTGTCGTACTCTAAATATTTTTTATAATCCAAATCAAAGTAAGCAAATGCTTCGGCAATAAATTTCTCCAAAGTTATTTGCTTTCCTGTTGCTATTACAAAGTCATCCGGTTTATTTTGTTGCAAAATAAGATGCATTGCCTGCACATATTCCGGTGCCCAACCCCAATCTCTTGATATATTAATATTTCCAATGACTAATTTATCCTGCTCTTTCATTGCAATTTTATATACTGATTCAATTATTTTTTTAGTAACAAATCTTCTTAGTCTTAATGGAGATTCATGGTTAAATAATATCCCCGAACATGCAAATAAATTATATGCTTCACGATAATTTGCGACCTGCCAAAATGCTGCCGACTTTGCAACTGCGTAAGGGCTCCTTGGTCTAAATGGAGTCTGTTCATTAGCCTTCACACCGTTAGTATCCCCGAAGCATTCACTTGAAGACGCATTGTAGAATTTTGTTTCAAGCTTGTGAAAACGTAAAATTTCCAGGATATTAAGTGTACCGACACTAATACTTTCAAGTGTCTCTACGGGATGTAAAAAAGATAAACCGACAGATGTTTGCCCGGCAAGGTTATATATTTCATCCGGCATAATTTGTAAAATAGTCTGCATAACACTCCTAAAATCGACAAGCGACATGGAATGAAGTTTAATTTTATAGTAAATATCTAGTTTTTTAAGACCGTAAAAGCTTGAAATATCAGCATCTCTTGAAGTTCCGTGAACCTCGTAGCCTTTAGCAAGCAGCAGTTTTGCAAGATAAGCCCCGTCCTGCCCCGAAATACCTATAATCAAAGCTTTTTTAATTTTTTCTTTTGGCATATTTTAAATTGTAAGATTCAAGTTTCGATTTCGATAATTATGACAATAACTTTTTCCTTACTTATTTTAAATTCAAAATTATTTTTATTCGAACTTTGATCACCAAAACCATTCCAACTGATTTTGTTCATTTATTGAGTTTTTTACAAATGTTTAAAGATTAAAATTGTGGGGTTGGCTATTATTAGCCAAATAAAATGGCTTATTTAAACTGAATTATTTTGAATTTCGAATTGTATTTTAATCTTAGGCTGGTTTTTTATTTAAGTTAAAAGATGTTCTTTAGGACATTATTGCCAATAGCGGTTTGGATTCTTCCTCTATATTTTTGTTCACTTCCTCAATATATTTTTTTTCTTGCTCGTCCCTCTCTGCTTTTACCTTATCAATATATTTCTTCTTATCTTCAACACTTTCTTTAAACCTGGCATTACTTTCTTTTTCTTTACGCTCAAATTCTTTTCTATAATATTCTTTTTGATAGTCCCTATCATCTTTTATCCGATTTATTGCTTGAAGAAGTTTTTGTTTTTGGTTTGATCCTTCTAAAATTGATAGTCCGGCAGTTATTAAAGAAATTACCAATCCTATTGTAAAAGCAATTATACCCCATTTAAAGCCTGTCATAACTACTGTGGGAAAGAATTGACTGTACTTTAATGTTTCGGCCATAAATGTATTAGAATATTCTGCACAACCACCCATTAAAAAAGTTGTAAAGGAAAGAATTAAGTTATAAGTCATTGCATTTTTAAATGTAATTTTAGGATCATAGCCCTGCTCATTTTGTAAGTTCTCTATTTTCCCCTCAAAATACACTATATCGTCTGCAGCTCTATTTTCTATAATTTTTACTGCATTATTTAATTTTTCCTTATACCTGCTTTTCTGTTCTTCATGTTCCTTAGTCAATAACTGTAAATCAGTAATTTTATATTGCAAATCTTTATCAAATATTTTAAGCCTTTCTTTTACACCGCTATAATATTTTTGTTTAATTGTATCAACAATGCTCTCTAATATATGCCTGAATTTTTCATAAAGTTTACTTGTTATACTGGTATATAAAATATTTTCGTCATTTAAATAACTTTGAAATAATTTTTCGATGAAAGAAATTTCAACGGAAACATTTTCATTTAAGTATTCTTTAGTATTTAAATTTTTAAAGTTGTATAGATCTGCTTTCAATTTATTCGGATCATATTCCGGCGAACTTTTTATTTCTGAAAGGAAATCAAACATTGCAGTATAGGAGTGAGATAATTCATTGTAATAGAATAAATTATAAAACACTGCATTTTTAATAAAATAATTCATCATAGATAAATCGTTTTTATCAATAGCATATTCAATTCTTGATATATCATATGAATAAATTTCATTTAGAATTTCAAAATCTAAAGGAATACTTTCTATGATTGAGGAATTTAGTACGTGATAAAATTTTGCAGTTATCCCAAAAGGTTTTATAGAAAGTGCCTCTGAGAAATAATTTAATGAACTCTCGAATTCATTTTGCATTGCAGAAATAAAACCCTGAAATAATGCAGCAAGGTAGTTAAGTTCTATTTTAATTTTTTCCTGAAAATTCTGCTCCTTTATTAATTCTTTTGCTTTATCTAATAGCTCAATAGCTTTAGGAACATTTAATGCATGTTTTTCATAAGCCAAAATTGTCGCAAGAAAAAATATATTCAATATATTGCTGGAATTTGACTTCCTTTCTAAAAAATTAAGTGCTGATGAAGCATAATATTTTTTTTCATCTTCATTCTTATTAATAACCCATTTAGTATAAAAGTCTTTAATTGCTTTATAATAATTTTGCTCAACCGAATGGGCTGATGTTGATTTGTAGTATTCCTCCAAATATGAAATTAAAGGTGAGCGATATAGCCAGAATAAGGGAGCGTCTTCATCTTTAATGAAAATCTCACTCAAACGGTCGGGAAGCGAAAAGCTGTAAAAAGTTGAGTTTTCCTTTAATAAATCTAGGTAATCAGATTCATTATCAACATCCACTTGAAAATATTTTTTAGACAGTCCCATGTATTGAGTTATAATTACCTCCCTAAGCTCAAATTTATCCGTATCTTTTTCCAATATGTATTTTTCTTCTAACATGTTGTATTAACTGTCTTTAAAAAGATGCTGCAATTAGGGACTATTTAATTTAATATTTTGCATATTATCCCTAATTCTATAATCGAATAAAATTCTTAAAAATTTAACCAAAAAGATAAGATTTGCGGTAATAAGAATTGAATTTTCAACCAGGTTCAATTTATTAGAACGATGAACCGGTTTTGGATTTTTTATTTATTCTAGCAAACCAAATCCTAAAATAATATTCAGCCAAATTTTTGACTGAATTTTTAGAAGTTAGAAAAATTAGAAGTAATACAAGTATTTTATTTTGAAAACCCCTGCTCTTGCGGATACATGCATTCTCTGAGGAAGCAAATTACCATTAACATCATACTGATCACTGCGGTCATCAACTTCATTGTAAGCAAAATAAATCCAGCTTTTCGGAAGGAAATTGTAAGAGAACAAAAAGCCGCCTATTATCTGTTCCATATGCTGGGATGATTTGTCGAAAAGATTGTCTATATAAATTCTTAGATTAAGATTGTTAACGGGTGTAAATGAAAAATAAGGCCTGGTATCAAAGACAATATCTTCAATTCCGCCGATTGGATTACCTTCGATCCACATATTATAAGATGTTCCAAGACGTAAAATGTCCAATGCATTCCAGTCAAAGTTTATTCCATGCCATGTATAAAATGCAAGATAATCTCTGTTAAAGTTATAAGTTTTTGAATAGCCGCCGTAAACATTTGCATCCCAATTAGGATTAATATTAAACCAGGTGCTGTAATCAATTTCATACGAGTTATATTTTATTCCCTGGTCTTTAGACTTACCAACCGAAATGTCTATTTCACCACCCCAATTATTTCTAAACTGCATATTATAAACAATTACTCCCGAATGGTCGGTATAATTTTCCACATTTTTATGAGTCAAAGAAAATCCTCCGAATATCAAAATGCTCCGAATGGGTCCTTTTTCAATATACCAATTAGGACCCGTAATTGCTGTTAATTCACTTGTTCCGATCCAGGGGACATAACCAATCTGTTCTATATTAAAATTGTTCCCGACATATTTCATACGCGCAAGTGTAACCCAATTTTTTCCGAATTGAGTAAACCCCGCAGAAGCGGCGTAGTCTCCCAAAGTATTTTGAATTGAGCGCGCAACCTGATAAGCCAATTGCCACTCCGAAGTACGAATTGCTCCGTCAATATCGACTACTCCGTAAGTAGTATCCTTAGTTTGTTTGCCGACAAAGAGCATTCCTATAGATGAGTTTTCAAATATTTGTTTTTTAATTCTTGCGGAACCAAATACTGCTCTTGGTTCATTTTCAGAAATACCATCATTTAAATAATTTTTATTGCCGGTCATTGCTAGAAAACCACCATACTCCCAATCGGAAAATCTGCCGAAAGCTTTTGTACCAAAAACTAAGGGCACTTCGCTCCCATCAGGGAGCTTCTTACCTATTCTCCTGGAATAAAATAATTGAAGAGGACTGTAAAAACCGGTGTTAGTTTGTTTCCCTGCGGCCATAAAAACTTCATTACCTTCTGTAAAGAATGGTCTTTTTTCATCAAAATAAGTTTCGTACTGAGAAATATTAAATTGATATGGGTCTGCTTCAATTTGTGCAAAATCCGGATTAGCAGTCAATTGAAATTTTAATGCCGGCGATGGATTATACATTACATCAAGACCGAGATTTGGTTCAATTTTATATTTAGCGTCACTGGAAAAAAGTGAATTATTTATTCCATTAGGAAGGTAATTGGCTTTAGATATTCCCACCGGATAAATTTCTAAATTCAAACCTTTCACTGACGGTTTAAAATTTTCAAACACCAGTTCTCCATACTTTGAAACGCGCATTCCCTCGTTTTGTTCATATTTACTCCAGTAAAGGTCTTCATTTTTCGCAGGTATCCATCTGTCAAAATCTACTCCGAAAAATTTTAAATTTTTATCATACTGAATTGATTTATAAGGAATTTTCATTTCGACAACAAATCCCCAGTCATACACTTTTGAAGCGGCAAACCAGATCCCGTCCCAGCTGTAATCCCGGTTTCGCGCATCATCAAGCAGCCTGCAATCAGCTCTCACTCCGGATGCTGTAACTGCAAATTTATATGCTGTTTTTCTATCATTAAAAGTATCCAGCATAATCGAGACTATATCTCCTCCCCCATTATCAAGTGTTCCGGTATTTATTTGAATATCCTTTTTGTCTTCATAACAAATCATAATACAATACAGGGCATCATCAGTGGTTAGCACTTTTGCAACAGTCGGCCAGGCAGGCTTTTTATCATAGTATGGCTGAAGCTGGAAAAAATTTGTAGCAGAATCGGCTGTATTCCAAATTGGATCAATTATACCATCAATATTAATTTCGCTGTTTATTTTCTTTAAATAAATTTTTTTATGTTCATTTTGAGCTGCATTTAAAACTATAGAGAATAAAATTACAGAAAGTAAATATTTTATCATGCTTTATTCGCTGAATGTGATAATATTAATTGAACTTTTAATAATTGGAAAATGCGTAAATTAAAAAAAACTTCTTTTTTCTTTTCTTAACTCAATCTAAAATTGTTAAAAAAACTAAATGATGTAATTACTTTTTGATGAATGGACTATATGAAATTTCAAACGGTTAATTCTTTTGATAATTTAGACTATAGAAAGTATCAATTGGTTGGGCATTTAATTATTTATAATAATTTCATGCACAATGACTTAAGAACCTTTAATTCTTTTATGATTGTCAACCATTTAATTTTATATTTAATTGATATTTAATTAAGTTTTATAGAAACATTTTTTATAGAAAAATATTTTAAGAGGAACCAACATGACTCCCCGGGAGAGAATGAATAATGCAATGCATCTTAAAGCTGTTGATCGAGTTCCGGTTATGTGTCAGCTTTCAATCGGGCATTACTTTTTAAATTCCGGACTAGATCCATTAGAAATCTGGTTTACATCTGAAGGCTTTGCGGAAGCTTTAATTCGTATGAGAGAAAAATATTCATTTGATGGAATACTAATAAATTTACCGGGAAGAGATCCTAATTATTCTAATTTCATTGAACGTATAGAAAAAAATGAGGACGGATCAATAGTTCACTGGCGAAATGGTAATTATACCACAGTTCCTAAAGATGATAATCCTCATTATTATCAAAATGACGGCAGCCGTTATTTCCCTACATTTGAAGAAATAAAACCGGAAGAACTTTTTTATATTGAACCATGGGATTTAACGGATATAACTTATCCATACACATGGGGATTTGAAAAAGAACCCCGTCCTTTCGACAATTTCTTCCCGGATTATCATTTGGACACAATAAGAATTATAAAAAAAAGAATTGGCAATGAATATTCGGTTCACTCGGAAGTTTTTTCTCCGTGGTCCCAGTTCCTTGAATTATTAAACTACGAAAATGCTTTAATGGCAATTATGGATGATCCGAAAAAAGTTAAAGCTTGCCTTGAAAGCCTAACACTTGGAGCAATAGATTTGGGCAAACGTCAGGCTAAAGAAGAAGTTGATGCTGTACTTATTTCTTCCGCTTTTGCGGGAGCGGGACTTATTTCCAGGGAACATTATCAAGAATTTGTGCTGCCTTACGAAAAGAAAATTGTTGAAGGCATACAAAGGGAATTTGAAATTCCGGTTTATACACATACTTGCGGAAGTATTGGCGATAGACTGGATTTAATGATGGATACCGGAACTAATGGAATTGATACTCTCGATCCTCCTCCTTTAGGTACTGTTGAGCTTGAAGAAGCAAAAAAAATACTTGGAGAAAAGGTATTCATTAAAGGAAACATTGATCCCGTAAATACTTTACTAAATTCAGATGAACAAAACATAACAAAAGATGTTGAATGGAGATTGAATATTGGAAAGCCCAACGGAGGTTTTATTTTAAGCTCAGCGTGTTCAATTGCTCCTTATACACCGCCTAAAAATATAGAATTATTAAAAAATCTTGCAGAAAAATACGGGACCTATAATAAATGATTGAAGAATTACTCAAAGAATTATCAACTGCAGTTATCGATGGAAATAAAGATAAAAGTTTAGAGATAACAAATAAATTATTAGAACTTGGCTTATCGGCAAAAGAAATACTTGATAATGGTCTTCTCCCCGGAATGGATGTAGTTGGTGTAAGATTTCGTGATAATATAATATTTGTGCCTCAAGTTTTAATTTCTGCCCGCGCAATGAAAACATCACTTGCAATTCTAGAACCGCTTCTTTCAAAATCAGATTTAAGAGGATCAGGAACTATCGTTATAGGAACAGTTAAGGGAGATATCCATGATATCGGGAAGAATATTGTTGCAATGATGTTAAGAAGCAGCGGATTCTCAGTTATCGATTTAGGAATTGATACAAAGGTAGAAAAATTTTTAGAAGCAATTAAGAATGAGCAGGCTGATATTATCGGAATGTCTGCCCTTCTTACAACCACAATGGGGTATATGAAAACTGTTATTGAAAGATTAAAATCAGAACAAATAAACATAAAGACAATGATTGGCGGGGCACCAATTTCAAAAGCTTTTGCTGATCAAATAAATGCAGATGGTTATGCTAAAAATGCATCTGATGCAGTTAAGTTAGCAAAACAATTAATGGGAATAGCTCTAAGGGAGGAATAATTTGAACAAATTTCTTGAAACTCTGAATACTGGTAAAGTTCTCCTATGTGACGGTGCAATGGGAACAGAACTCCAAAAGAGAGGATTGCCTTCCGGTGCATGTCCGGAAGAGTTTAACATTTCACATCCTGAAATTATTAAAGAAATTCATAAAGATTATTTCAATGCCGGTTCAGATATAGTTGAGACAAATACATTCGGTGCTAACAGAGCAAGATTAAAACTTCATGGTTATGAAGATAGAGTTAAAGAATTTTGTCTTGCGGCAACTAAAATTGCTAGGTCAGTATGTCCTAAAGGAAAATTTGTTGCCGGTTCTGTTGGACCTACAGGAGAACTTTTAGAACCTTTAGGCGAATTGCCTGAGGAAGAAGCTTACAGAATTTTTTCTGAACAAGTTAAAGCTCTGGAAGAAGGCGGTGTGGATGTTATTTATATTGAAACAATGATGGCCGCTGAAGAAGCAGTTATTGCTGCCAGAGCAGCAAAGGAAAACACTTCGCTGCCTGTTGTTGGCAGTATGACTTTTGAATTAGGAAAAGCCGGGCTTAGAACTATGTGGGGTGTGGATATTAAAACTGCTGTAGAAAAGTATTCGGAAGCCGGTGTTGATGTAATCGGTGCAAACTGCGGGAAAGGCTTTGATGAAATGATTGCAATTATTAAAGAGATGAGACCTCTAACGAAAAAACCTATTATTGCCCAATCAAATGCAGGGATACCTGAATGGATACACGGTATGTCTGTTTATACTGAAACACCGGAAGTAATGGCTCCAAAAGCGGAAGAAATACTCAATGCCGGCGTAAATATAATTGGCGGATGCTGCGGAACTGATCCGACTCATATAAAAAAAATGAGAGAGATTCTGGATCGTTTTGAATATAATCACATCTAATTTAAAAAAATTTTATTTATTATATATAATGCTTAGGCTTATAACCTAAGCATATTTTCATTTTTGCGCATTTAAAATTAAGGAACTTTTTAAAATGAATTATGAAATGAATGACTTTTCAAATGATGTAATTAAATCAAGTTACGAAAAACCTGTGTTAGTAGATTTTTGGGCAGAATGGTGCGGGCCGTGCAAAATGTTAAGTCCTACTTTGGAAAAACTTGCCGAAAAATTTAAAGATCAGTGGAAATTAGTAAAAATAGATTCTGATAAAAATCCAGACATTGCCGAAAAATATGGAGTACGCGGAATTCCAAATGTTAAATTATTTGTTGATGGAGAGGTGGTAAATGAATTCACCGGGGCATTGCCGGAAAACATGGTTTTGGATTGGTTAGCAAAAGCGATACCGAGTAAGAACCAAAAGTCATTAGATGAAGCAAAAACATCACTCTCAAATAATGAAAAGGCTAAAGCCGTTAAATTATTAGAGAATATTTTATCATCCGAACCGAATAATGAAGAAGTAAAAGTTTTATTAGCCAAAGCAATCTTCTTTGAAAATCCGGAAAAGAGTATGGAAATGTTAAAAGGAATTGACGAATTTTCAGAAAATTTTGAAACAGTCGATTCACTAAGAACTTTTGCAAGGATGTTCGATCTGTTAAATCATTCGGATTCTCTTCCTACAAACCAGGTTAAAGATATTTATCTTGATGCAATAAAAAATCTTCAAAAACAAAATTATGATGCAGCGTTAGAAAACTTTATTGATACTATCAGAACAGACCGCTACTATGACGACGATGGTGCAAGAAAAGTTTGTATTGCAATCTTTAAATATTTAGGTGAGGAAAACGAAGTTACATTAAAGTATAGAAGAGATTTTAGCGGTGCCTTGTATGTGTAGGTTAGAGAATCACTCCGCCGCCTAAGCAGATTTCATCATCATAAAAAACTGCAAACTGCCCGGGTGCAATTCCCTGGTCGGGTTTATCTAATTTTACTTGAGCTGTTTCAGCATCTAAAAAATTTAATTTGCAGTTGTACATATGCGCGCCATGGCGGATTTTCACTTTTAGATTATCTGATTCGGGCGGACATTCGGAAATCCAATTAAACTTTCCGGCATCAAAAGTATTTTTTGCTCTATTAGCTTTATTTTCCTTAGATATAAAAACTATATTATTTCCTATATCTTTTTTAACTACGTACCACGGCCCGCCGGATAAGCCTAACCCCGATCTTTGGCCGATTGTATAAAAATAATATCCGTTATGCTCGCCCATTTTTTTATTGGAATCGACATCGATAATATCGCCTTTTATTTCACCTAAATGGTGTTTAACAAATTCATTAAATTTTATTTGACCAAGAAAACAAATTCCCTGACTGTCTTTTCTATCCATGTTAGGTAAGTTATATTGATGCGCCAATTCTCTTACGGAGAATTTGTTATAATTTCCCAGAGGAAAATATGCGCGGGATAATTGTTCCTGAGTTAGATAAGCCAAAAAATAAGTTTGATCTTTTATAGGATCAGGCGTTCGTTTTAAAATATATTTCCCGTCGGCAAATTCAAGTTTTGCATAATGGCCGCTTGCAACTTTTTTAAAAGATTTATCAATCTTATCATAAAACTGGCCGAATTTAATTAAGCTGTTGCAAAACATATCAGGATTCGGAGTTCTGCCTTCTTTGATTTCTGTTATAGTATATGTTACTACAGTTTCCCAGTATTCTGTTTGAAGCGGAAGAATTTCTAAAGGGACGGATGCTTGTTCACAAACTCCTCGAGCATATTGAAGATCTTCTTCCCACGGACAATCACCTAAAAAAGAAAATTCGTCCTGGAGCCAGATTTTCAAATAAAAAGCCGTAATATCGTGTCCCTGGTCTTTTAATAATCTTAGCGCAACTGAACTGTCAACCCCGCCTGATAAAAGTACTGCTATTTTCATATAACCATAAATCAAATTTTAATTTTACAAACATAAATAAAGTTGATGGAATTAATAAGTCAAAAGCAGAAAGAGATGTGCTAAATAATAATTTTTTAAGGATTCTTCTTCTTATTGTTTTTAGTTTTCACCGGTTTATTTGAATCTTTTTTTATATGCTCGGTCATTTTAGATTTTTTAAGCTGCAGTTTATTCACAACCTCATCATAAACGCTTCTATTTACTTTACTGAGAATAATTGTCTGAAGTCTTTTAACATTTTTAATGCTGTTAAAAAAGCCAATGCAAATATTATTTTTACCGTCGCAGACATTCATTAAACCAGAAACTTTCCCTTCAAATATTCCCCCCTTTAATGATTTTATATCCCTGTAAAAAATAGTTATTTCTTTTTTTGATAAAAGAAAATTACTGCATTTAATTTTTTCATCATCAGCATCTATTTTATAAGGCAGTAACTTATACAAGTTAAGGTAATGCCTATTCAGAAAATAAATTAAAAGTGCTGAAATAAGAAAAGGAACAAGGTAAATAAGTGAGTGACTTAAATTGGTAACTGAAGTTAACAAATAAATTAATAAGAGCATCGTTACAGGTATATTTCCGTATCTATATAATAGTTTATTTGAAAAACTGTAAGTAAAACTTTCCATTTGTTTCAGATAATTATAAATATATCCTGAGAATAATATTTTAGATAGAAATAATCAGTCAAATTTGACAGAAACCGGGTTATTTAATTCTAATTTAATTCCAGGAATATTTTTTAATACTTCTTTTAATTCGCTGATACTGTGGTTATTCATCCGGCTGAATTCATCTAATTTATCTTTATCTTTAAATAATTCCTTAAATGCTATATCGAATAAAGTAATATCCGATCCTTCAACATATGTAGCATTAGTGTTTTCAATATTCCCGTTAACGTGCAATCTTATAGAAATCCTGAAATCTTTCATCATATTCAAGAATTGTTTTGCAAATGGATTGTCGGCACTGACAGTGTCTTTTGATTCCTTCTTTTCTTCGGAAGGAATATTTAAATCTTTTTTAGACATGTTTACTAAAATTTCTGCCGGGTTTCCTTGTTTAAAATTAAAAGTTAAATATTCCTTTTTTTCACTTTTTCCTGTATCGCTTTCCGAAAGGTTCATCTTGTTATTGGGATTTTCATTAATACGAAGTTTACTCAAATCATCAAAACTATAAACTACACTGTACCCTTCTTTACCGTCTTCCTTTATTTCTTTACCCGAAACATAATTTACACCATCTCCCATATCAGAAGCATGGGATTTCAATTCTTTTTCATCTACAAAAGAAAACTTTGATGTTCCTGTTGAATCAGTGCTGTCGGAAACGTTGAAACTTGATAAGAGTTCAACCATATCTTTACTGAAAAGAACTTTTTCATTAACAGTACCCGAACCATCTTTATTTACATTAACAATAGTTTGGACTTCTAAGCATCCGCTGAATAATAAAACTACAAACAGGAGCAGACATGAATTTATTAATAATTTCATTGGCCGGCCTCATTTGGAATGTTTTTATTAACAGAAATATAATCAAATAAAATATTATTTTGATTAAAATTATATAAATCAACCAAAATAATTTTTGAATTTATACTTACAAAAGGTTACTGGCTAACTCTGCTAATTCCGATCTCTCGCCTTTTTCCAAATTTATATGGGCATAAAGTTTTTGCCCCTTAAAATGATCAATCAAATATGACAAACCATTTGATTGAGAATCTAAATAAGGATGATCTATTTGATAAATATCTCCGGTAAAAATAACTTTTGAACCTTCGCCAGCCCGCGTAATGATTGTTTTAATTTCATGCGGAGTTAAATTCTGTGCTTCATCAACAATAAAAAATATTCTCTGCAAGCTTCTTCCTCTTATATAAGAGAGCGGTTCAATTACAAGTTTCTCATCTTTTATCATGGCAGTAATCTGCTGGTTCTGTTTGTCGGTTTCCGTAAACTGATCCTGAATAACTCTTAAATTATCCCACAATGGCTGCATGTAAGGTTCCAATTTACTTTGAACATCGCCGGGCAGAAAGCCAATATCTTTATTGCTCAATGGTACAATCGGGCGTGCAACAAAAATTTGACGATAATATTTTCTTACCTGCAATGCACTTGCAAGCGCAAGCAATGTTTTTCCGGTACCGGCTTTGCCTGTTAAAGTGACAAGCGGAATATTATTATTAGTTAACGCATCAACTGCAAAAGTCTGTTCGGCGTTTCTTGGTTTAATTCCATAAATTATGTTTTTATCAACTTTGTGGAAATTAATCATCTCCTGATCGAGGTAAGCTAATACAGAACGGTTTGTATTCTTTAATATAAAATATTTATTGGGAACTGCTTCACCTTTTATTTTTTTAATAACCTGCTTTGCCGGAA
>Ga0102950_1000235_pt1 | contig 14368 bp, 12 predicted proteins | sample SalPon2A_B_D2_MG_FD_78505 | JGI IMG/M metagenome (GOLD analysis project Ga0102950, IMG submission 78505) | Soil microbial communities from South San Francisco under conditions of wetland restoration - Salt Pond MetaG R2A_B_D2_MG | ecosystem: Environmental > Terrestrial > Soil > Wetlands | place...
AACATGGAAAGACCCAGGATTTACGGTTTTTCTCTCATTTCAAAGGATCCGATATACCAAAGAATTTGATTATTATTAATCCAAGTATACCTACGGTCACCAGATAATAAATCGTAGGTAGTATAGTTCGCCTAAGGGTAACCCCTTCCTGACCAAGCAAGCCTACCGTTGCCGATGCAGCAACTACGTTATGAATGGCAATCATATTGCCTGCTGCTGCACCAACTGCCTGTAAAGCGACGATCATGACACCGGAAATTGACAGTGACTGGGCAAGGGAATACTGGAACTGGGCAAACATCAGGTTACTCACCGTATTGCTGCCGGCAATAAATGCCCCCAGCGCGCCGATTACCGGAGCAAAAAATGGCCAGATAGTCCCTGCATGGATAGCCACCCACTGTGCCAGGGCAATAGGCATGCTTTCCATATCAAATGAATTCAAGCCCGAGTTGATATAGATACGAACCATGGGCACAGTAAATATCAGGACAAAGCCTGCACTAACCAGAGTGAACGAGGATTCATGCAGTGCCAGTTTGTATCTGGAGATACGCATACGGTGAATGAAAACAGTCAGGACAGAAACAACCAGAAGCATTGTGGCAGGAAGATACAGGGGTGTCGTGGCAGCAGATATTTGTGTGCCAAGGATTCCGGACCAGCTGAATTTAGCCGATTTTAATAATTCACCCAGTGGGAGTTGTGGCATCCGTGTCAAAACCAGCAGCACAACAACCAGTAAATAGGGCATCCATGCCCTCAGGACTGATATTTTTCGTTCAGCTACATCAAAGTTGGCTTCAAGTTTTCCCATCCAGTGTACAGGCCATTTTTCAACAGGTGCAAAATCCCATTTGTCTTTCGGGATAAGCAGTTTAAAGTGTGCTGCTGTTGCAATGATCCCCAGGCCGATCATGGCGCCAAGGATGGAGGGAAATTCCGGTCCAAGCAGATAGCCGGTCAAAAAATAGGGAATGGTAAATGCAAAACCACCCATCAAGGCAAAAGGGAAAATAGACAGCCCTTCCGTCCAGGACCGTCTTTCACCAAAAAAACGTGTCATCATCATCACCATCAAGGTGGGCATCAGGGTTCCCACTATGGCGTGCAAGAGGGCTACACGGACTGTAATTAACTGCAGGAATTGGTCGAAGCTAATTCCGATAGCGGCGAGCTGTGCTGCAAGTTCAGGGGATTCGAGACCGCCACGTACACCAATCAGGATCGGTGTACCGACGGCTCCGAAAGTAACTGGCGTACTTTGCACCATCATTCCCAGCATAACGGCGGCCATTGCCGGAAATCCAAGTGCCACAAGTAAAGGGGCCACAATGGCTGCAGGAGTGCCAAAACCGGATGCGCCTTCAATAAAGCAGCCAAATAACCAGCAGATGATGACTACCTGTACGCGCCTGTCATCAGATATGGAGGTGAAACCTTCTCTTATCGCTGCCACTCCCCCGGAATGTTTAAGGGTGTTCAGCAATAAAATAGCGGCAAAAATAATAAACAGGATATCAAAGGTAATAAAAAGTCCCTGCACCGTGGCAGCCAGTATATAAAGCAATGACATCCCCCAGCCGAACCGGGCAATTAATACAGTGATCAGAAATGCAACTGGCATGGCAATCCTGGCGGGTACTCGAAATCCTGCCAACATGAGTCCGGCGGACAAGATAGGAATAACAGAAAGCAAGGCCTGGCTATTCAGGTTCATGGCTGTTTTTATACAGGATTTATGTCAGGTGACCATACCAGATTACAATGAAATCCTTATTACTATAACTTCTTTCAATATCCAATACCTTATTTCATCGTATCGGCAGTAACGGCTTCAGTTTAAATTTTTCTGAAGCCGGTATATGGAAACAGGCGGAAAGCAGTTATTTTCCTTAAGGGAAGGTACAAGATTTGTTCCGCGGCTTATTTTACGGATATTAAATCCGGAGACACAACAAGACACTTGAAAGAGGTTACGCGGAAACGCGTGATTATAATTTCATCTTTGACTGAAAACATCTATATAGTAAATAAATAATAAAAATTAAAGTGGACTACTATTCCCAGTTTAATCCCATTATCAATTCTTCAGTACTTTGAAATCTTTCATCCGGATCCTTTGCAAGCAATCCATCAAGCAAAGGCTGCAACTTCCTGTATTTTTCCGGGAGCGTGGGTATGGGTGCAAAAAGATGTCCCTCAAAAACCTCATTATGTGTATTACCACTGTAAGGATGTTTGCCCGTTAATATTTTATACATTATTACACCGAGGCTATAAATATCACTTCTTTGGTCGGCTTCAGATCCTTCAATTTGTTCAGGACTTATATAATATATAGTACCCATCAACTCACCTTCAAAAGTCAACTGTTTGTCCAGGATCCTTTTATTATCAGCAGTTTTTGCAATCCCAAAATCTGTAATAGCCAGGCTATCTTTTGACCTGAATAATATATTGGCTGGCTTCATATCACGATGCACTATACCTTTTTCATGTGCAGCTCCCAGTCCTTTCGCAATCTGGTTCAGGTAATTGATTGCTGTCCTGGAATCAATTTCCTGTTTCAATCTGTCAGCCAGATCGCCATATTCGAAATATTCCATTGCAATATAGGCATAATCACTGGCAAACGCCCTCTCATAAATCTGGACTACATTTTCATGTTGTATTTGCCCGATTAGTTTATATTCACGCATAAACCGTCTGAGCAGGTTGGAGCTTTCGTTATCCGTGAGAGATAACACTTTTAATATAACTGTTGACTTGTCCTCATCATTTTCCGCAAGATAGATTGATGCCATCCCCCCTTCACCAACTTTCCTGATGATATTATAACCAGGAACAACCAGTTTGATATTATCGGGCTGTGCTGCACGTTTACTTGCAGCAGTAATAGTTCTTACTGATTTTTCAGTTACTGGATGTACTACTGTTTCCAATTCCTGCTCATCTCTGTCATCCGGCTGGATGACGTAGTCCTCTATTGAGAGTAACTGTGTTTCCTCATCAGGCAAATTATCAGATTTGATTTTATTGATATAATCAGTGCTCAATAACGTTGTTTTTTCATTATCAATTATTTCCCTGACCAAAGATTCCCTGTTAGCCTGAAATCTGGAAATTGCACGATTAACTGATTTGAAAAACAAATCAGGGCTGAGATTAGACTTGTCCAGGAAGTCGTCTGCACCGCGACTGATTGCTTCCCTTGATAATTTGTCGGTCGCATATGAGGTAAGCATGATTACAGGAGGAAGATGCTTGTTCCTTATTAACCTGGAAAGCCAGGTTAATCCATTTTCTCCTGTCAGACCCAGATCAAAATCCAGGAGCAATAGATCATATCTCTCCCAATCAAAACCGGTATCAGGCATGCCACAGTTTGGATCATATATTTCCAGAACTGCATCCGGCCAGTGTACATGCATACATATCCTTATCAGTACTTCAGTATCCTCTTCATCATCAATTATTAATGCACGCTTGACCATAATATATTTCTGGCACTAGAATAATGTAACATCATTTTTACCCAGCGAATCCAGTTTCACCGGGTTCTCAAGTTCAAGTAATTTCCTCGTTTTTTGTATCTCCTCGCGACAATCAAGAAGAGTTTCCTTTATTTTTTTTATATCAATTGCATCATCAAAATTGATAACTTTTTGTTCCAGTATTGAAAACAATTTATCAATTGAATGGATTCTATGGCGTGCATGGTCAAGCATTTGCTGTATTATATCTTCAAATTGAAGTGCTCTTATTCCCATGCTCACATTCTGACCTGACATTAATTTATTATAATCATCCTTAATAACGTGTTCTTCATCATTACTTTCCTTTATGGTTGCCAGTACCCGGAGCAATTCGCTATTATCACTATTCATACCATTGAATGACTGGTGCAGGTTTATGGATGCCTCACTAATAATATTTTTCATTCTGGCTATTTCTGATAAAAGCATTGAATGCTCTTTATTAACCACTTGTATCAGTTCACTTGCTATACTATGAACTATTTCCTGAATGTCATTTTTTTCAGTCATCTCAATGCTGTCTCACAACCATCACCAATGATAATATATATGCGCCTGTTATGAAGCAATATCAAGATTTATTGTCAGGTATCCAGCTTAATTTCCTGCATTTTTAAACTTTTCCTGAACAGTAACTGAAATATCCTGAAGAGCCAGAACATTTTCTGCCGCACCAATTTTTACCGCTTCACCGGGCATTCCCCATACCACACTTGTTTTCTCATCCTGGGCTATCGTACTGGCACCTGATTCCAGCATTTCATGCAGACCGCGCGCACCATCTGCTCCCATACCTGTCAGTATTATTCCCACAGCATTCTTCCCGACATTCTGGGCTACTGAACGGAATAACACATCAACTGATGGCCTGTGGCGATTAACAGGTGGTCCGTCGCTTAATTGACAACGGTATTTAGCCCCGTCACGTTTTACAAGTAAATGCAAGTCACCCGGTGCAATATATACATGCCCTGGAACCATTAACTGATTATCGCTGGCTTCAGAAACTGTAAGGTCAGATATCTGGTTCATTCGTCTGGCAAATGCTTCACTGAATACAGGAGGTATATGTTGGGCAATTACAATGGAAGGTATATCTGCCGGCAGTGATGTTAAAATTTCCTTTATCGCCTCTGTACCTCCAGTGGATGCTCCTATTGCGATTACCTTGTCAGTAGTTTGTATTTCCCTGAAATTTTTTGCCGGCCTTTTCAGAATTGCAGTAGCAGAAAATTTTTCATCAATAGACAGGTTTTCTGTTTTTTTGTTTAACAGCCTGGTATTTTTATCGGGTTCTGACCGTGCATACACTTTTGCTTTAGCTGCAGCCTTGACTTTACCTGTGATTTCCTCGGTAAAATCCTGCAAGGTTCCTGAAATATCAGAAGTGGGCTTGCTGACAAAATCAACTGCACCTGCCTCAAGGGCATCCATTGTAATTTCCGCACCCCGGGCTGTAAGACTTGAAATCATTACTACTGGCATCGGCCTTAGACGCATTAAAATCCTGAGGAAACTGAGACCATCCATTTTCGGCATTTCAACATCAAGCGTAATAACATCAGGATTTAATTCCTTTATCTTTCTTCTGGCAATTTGAGGATCCATTGCTGTCCCAACAACATCAATGCCAGGATCTGAAGATAAAATCTCGGTAAGCAACTTGCGAATCAGGGCAGAATCATCAACAATCAGGACCCGTATTTTTTCTTTAGCCATATCAATTTGCATTCAATCCATGGATGCCCTTACTTGAATATTTCAACATCAGACCTGACAGCTTCTTTCTTGAGTTTCTGAATATATGAACTCTCACGTTTTTGAAGAGTATCATTGTGTAAATTCTTCAACTTTTTAACCTTGACTACACCATTAAGCGGGAAATACATGAGCTTTCTTGGATAATAACCACCTACATCCTCAGCAACTGTTTTAATACCTTCTTTTTTTAAATACGTTTTGACGAAATCTATATTTAACTGGCCGATGTCTGTGATGATATCAATCAGATTACCACCGCCAAATACCTTTGCTTCGAGATATTTCCTGTTTCCTCCAGCTGACATGATAGTATTAATTAATCTTTCCATTGCGACATTACCATATCTTGCAGCAACATTTACCGGGCTGTTCTTCCAGTCATCTGCTATACCCCTGAACTCCGGTAACATAAAATGGTTCATGCCTCCAATACCAAGCCGGGTGTCGCGTATACAGGCCGAGACACATGAGCCAAGCACTGTTGATATCATTTCTCCATGTATTGTGACATAGAAGTCACCCTGCATTATTTTTGCAGCATAAACATCATGCTTTATATCCCAGTAACGGATAATACTTTCGAACCCATCAAGGCTCTGGGGCAAGGCATTATATGTGCGCGTGTTTTCCGTATCCATCATTTGAGTTTTTTGTAAATTGTACGACTGACCAGCTTGAATCTGTCACTAATACCAAACATTGTCTCGGAATGACCAATTATTAAAAAGCCATTTTCAGATAATATATCAGCAAATCTGTCAAATAATCGTTTTTGCGTGTCTTTATCAAAATATATAACTACATTACGACAGAATATTATGTCAATTGGACCCTTTATTTTCCACGGCTGGTTCAGGTTCAGATGCTTATAATATATGCGTCTTTTCAGATCCCGGGTTACTTTAATCAGATTTTTATCCTGTGCGTTTTGCCTGAACCATTTCTTCAGGTTTTCTTTTGTGACGTTTTCAACCTGGGAACGGCGATATATACCCTCTCTTGCTATATTCAATACATTGGTACTTAAATCAGTCGCCAGAATCTTGGTATCCCAATTATCAATTTCCTTGAATTGCCTGAGGATAATCTCGATTGAGTATGCCTCCTCACCGGTTGAACAACCTGCTGACCATACTCTAAGCCTTCTTTTTCTGGATTGGGGGGAATCAGATATAAATGATGGAAGGATGACGTCTGAAAGAAATTCGAAATGATGATTTTCCCTGAAAAAATATGTTACGTTAGTCGTGATCGCATCTATACAATTGACTAATTCAAGGTTATCTCCCTCCTCTATTCTTTTGCAATATTGACGAAAGGTTTTCAGCTCCAGCGCTCTTAACCGCTTTGATAATCGGGCATATACCAGTTCTCTTTTACCCTGGTTAATATTTATACCCGCATTTTCGGCAATTAGTTTGCGTATAAAATTGAAATCCTTATCAGTAAATACATAACGTGTCTGTTCAGGAAATGACATTTATTAATTTTCACATCTCCAGGTAGCTGGTCAGGCCCAGTAAAGCTGCAGTTTTGCTCAGGATTTCAGATTTACCTGTCCAGGATACCTCAACCGAGTCCCGGCGTAATTGTGTAATAAAAGAGACTATAACCTGTAACGCGGCAGTATCTATTGATTCAACTGAAGCACCGTCAATCTCGATTTTCCTGTATTTGCCAAGATATCCGGATAACTGGCCTTTGAGATTAACAGCAGAGGAAATTGTCAGGGAATCATCCAGAATTAACGTTGCATTCAGTTCACGGTCATTTTCAATCTTGATATTGTTACCCTTGCTTTCCTGTTTACCAGAGCCCTTAACTGATGTTTTATTTTTGCCGGCTGCAGTTTCTGTATTCCTGGAAGATGTTTTCCTTCTGGACTTTTTCCCTGTGCCTGTTTTTTTTTCTGCCACCATGAGGAAATACCCTTGATATGCGTATCCAGTAGTTCAGTAACCTGAACCTTCCTGGATTAGGGAAATATAATAATTCACCAGAATACGATGTCAGTAATAATCAACTAGAATTCTTCCCAGTCGTCATCTTCGCTCTCTGCAAGTTTTTGCAACCGCTGGGGATTATTAGCTGAGGATTTGTCCTTGTCCTTGTATGGATCTTGCTCGTTCCTGATTTTATCCTGTTGATAATCAACGTGTGCGACATACCTGGTGTGTTGTCGCCTTTCATGCACAATTTTCTCAATATCAACATCGACCCTGAAGAATTCCATCAATGTTTTCAATTCCTCTGCCTGAGCGCCCATTGATTCTGCTGCTGCAGCTGCCTCCTCGACCAGAGAAGCATTTTGTTGTGTCATTTCATCCATTTGCATGACTGCTCTATTAACCTGTTGAATTCCTGATGATTGCTCTTTACTGGCGGCTGCTATTTCCGCAACTATATCCGTTACCTTCTTGACAGATGCTATGATTTCTTCCAGAGCCTTGCCTGTTTCATCAACAAGCTTTGTTCCACTTTCAACTTTAACAACGCTGTCTTCTATCAGGCTTTTTATCTCTTTCGCTGCTGTTGCACTTCTCCCTGCCAGATTCCTCACTTCACTGGCCACTACTGCAAATCCCCGGCCCTGTTCTCCGGCGCGTGCTGCTTCCACTGCAGCATTGAGTGCGAGAAGGTTCGTCTGGAAAGCGATTTCATCGATCACACCGATGATGTCAGATATTTTCTTGCTGGATGTATCAATCTCATTCATGGCAGATATAGCATTTTTTACTACCGCTCCACCCTCGTCAGCCTGCTTGCGCGCAGCTATAGCCAGCTGGTTCGCCTGCTGGGCATTTTCTGTATTTTGAGTTACCGTACTTGTCATTTCTTCCATACTGGAGGCAACCTCTTCAAGATTCGAGGCTTGTTCCTGTGTCCTCTGGGAAAGATTTGCATTACCCTGTGCAACTTGCTCGGATCCCATATTTACTTCTTCAGCACCTACGATAACTCCGACAATCATTTCTTTTAATTTATTCACTGTAGAAACCATCGACGCATATAAGCCGGTAGAATCAGAATGGAACCTAATATCGAGCCGTCCGGTAGCAAGATGTTCTGCGATATCAACGAGTTCTGCAGGATCACCTCCCAGTTGTCTGAGCACACTGCGCAGTATCAAAATTGAGAGAAAGACTGCAAGAATTACAGCCATGGCACCTATGATAATTATGAGATCAATAGAGTTTTCTCCCTTGACTGCAGCATCTCTGCCTCCCAGCCTTGCAAATAATGTAATCCCCGAATTTATTTCCTGCAGTTCCTCGCCCATGACATTTCCGAGCTCATTAACCTGTTTTTTCAATCGCAAGGCTTCATCAATTCGTCCTTGCTGAACAAGCTCCAGAACCGTCCTGCTTTGCTGATCGAAGTCCCTGTTATTGTCTTTAAATGATTGTATGACAGATTGAATAGCAGACGCCTGTTGTCGTTGCCTGTTAGTATCAGCAACATCCAGCAACTTGCCGGCACCCAGTTCCAGGCCCTTAAGACTCTCATCAGACAGACTGGAATATTCTTCGAGCTTTTTAACATTTTCATTAAATTCCAGCATGTCACCATTTGTACCATTGATAACCGCCCTTTCCAAAAATATTCTTTCTTCAAGTTTGCCGGCCACAAGACCGGTCACTGTCTGCACCAGCGGGAGTTCATCATCAGTCAATGCATGTAATTTCCCGTTAAGGTTATGTAATATATTTATTGAAATAATGAGTAACAAGACCAGGTCGAGTAACAACACTCCTACAAGAGAAGATACTTTTGTAATTAATTTCATGCTTCCTGTTCTGGTCCAGAATATTGCTGCCACAAGTATAAATACCAGGCCTGTGATTAATGGTAATAACCAGTCCATACCATTATTACTTCCGTCCATCGTAGAATCCTGCTCAATACCATCTGCTGCATTGGCATTTCCTATAATATTAATGGATGGACCCCTGCTGTCCTCATTGCGTATAATTTCATGAAGTGAATAATCATTGCTATTACTGTGCACTTCATTAACTGATTCGAAAGAAATAACACTCTTGTTCCGGGCATTGTTATCTTCATGATGGCTCTTTTTTATACCCATACTGTCAGCATGGGCCACAGAAAGAGACATATAAATAATCAACGTTATTATGGCCAGGACGATTGATCTAACGAACTTTGTAACATTATTAAAGTAATTACCATTCGTTTTCATAAACATACTCCCGGTTATTTCATAAGCCATACGATAATGGAAATGATTTGGTTATATTCAATTAATAATTTTTATATATAGTCAGACATTTCCTGCTTCTGATAAAACGCCCTGGTTAATCAAAAGGTCCAGGTCCAGCAGAATAATCATATTCTTGTTTATTTTTGCCAGCCCCTTGACAAACTCCGTACTCACAACACCCCCAAAATCAGGAGAGGGGCGAATTTGTTCTGGTAGAATGTCATACACATCAGAAACAGCATCCACCACCAGACCCATGGTCCGTTCACCTTTTTCATGCTGAACCTTGACAACAACTACAACCGTGGTTTTTCCAAATTCAACATTTTCAAGATCAAATCTTTTTCTCAAATCAATAATAGGTACCACGGTTCCACGTAAATTAATCACACCCAGTACATAGTCAGGCGTATTGGGTATATCTGTTGGAGGCTCCCAACCGCGAATTTCCTGTACCCGCAGAATTTCCACTCCATATTCCTCTCCGGCAAGCATAAATGTCAGATATTGACTGGTATCTTCATTCTTGTCTTGCATCAGGGCTGTATCAGAATTTGTCATCACGAAATCTCCAACCAGCTGACATCAAGCTCCCGGAGCAGGTTACTTCATGTCTGGATAAGTGTAGTGATAAATAATAATCTACAACTGTTGGCACAGTTATATGCGATCTTTTGGCAGGGAATATGATGGCATGAACCACTGTACTTTTTCCGCATTATCGAGCTTAGTTATTATAGTTATATTCGCTTCGTTGTTATAATTATGCGTTTAAGTAAAAATACATGCTATCGTCGATAGCATGTATAAAAGATACAAACATAAACAGTATAATATTAGTTATCTAATCTCAACTAGCAAGTAATAAATATCGGAAAATTAACAACATCGCATATTTTAAAGGTGCTTTTATATCAATTACTTGCAGGTATATTTATCACAATTTGACTGACAAACGGAAATTACCTACTAAAACGGTAAACTATTAAAAACAGTAAAAAATTACTTCCTGGCTTTCATAGAAGAAATATTGAATACAATCAAAACAATACTCATAGTAGACGATGATGAAATGATTCATCGCTTTTTCAACCTGTTTCTTGCCAGGGAAGGTTACAGGATTACATTTTCCAGGGACCGGGAAAGTGCGCTACATTCGATCAATAGCCAGGCTCCAGACCTGATTTTTATTGATATAAACCTGGGTGATGAAAATGGTGGCTTGCTTTGCAAGGATTTGAAGGATCAGGGTAATTTACAGGATATACCAATATTACTAATAAGCGGTGTGGAATTATCCAGTGATGAATGCAAAAAATTCAGGGCAGACGGGTTTGTAACAAAACCAATGGATATCAGGAATTTAAAGGAACTGATTAAATCATGCTTGTTTTAAAAATACCGGGATTTAACAGCGTATATATTATTTACCATCCAGGCCTGTAAAACTGAAATTCCGGATCATTCTTCATCAAAAACAGAACGTACCATTCTTGTTAAATCTCCAGGAGAAAATGGTTTTTCAAGAAGATTTATTCCTTCGCCCAATTTATCATACTGTGTAATGATATTATCAGGATAGCCGGACATAAATATAATCCTGAGATCATTTTTGCTTTCAAGCAATTTTTCCGCAAGTTGCATACCGTTCATTCCCGGCATAATTACATCAGTGATTAACATGTTAATATCATCTTTATGTTCTTCAAAAAGCAGAATGGCATCCTCCGCATTTTGGGCAACATATATATGATAGCCCTTTCTTGACAAAGCAGATTCAGATAATTTCCTGACAAGAGGTTCATCTTCTACCAGTAGCAGACATTCAGTTCCCTCATTTACAAATGAATTATTATGTGTCTCCCCGGAATATTCTGTATCTTCTGTAACAGCAGGAAGGTAAATCCTGAATTCAGTTCCCTTGCCTATTTCACTATCAGCGTAAATATAACCTTTACTTTGTTTTATTATTCCATAGACAGTTGAAAGTCCCAGACCTGTACCCTTGCCTTTGCCTTTTGTAGTGAAAAAAGGTTCAAAAATTCTGGATACATCTTCATTCGAAATACCCTGGCCAGTATCCCTTATGGATAATGCAACATATTCGCCCGGAAGTATTTCAGAATATGAGCTTGCTATATTTTCATCAAAATATTTATTATAAGTCTCAATATATAATGTTCCTCCTGCCGGCATTGCATCATTTGCATTGACACTCAAATTCATAATGACCTGTTGTATCTGGGATGAATCCACTTCAGCATAAGTCAGATTTGGAAAAAGTTTCAGATTAACCTTGATATTTTCACCAATCAGTCGACGGATCAATTTCTCTGTTCTGGAAACCACATCATTCAGATTAACTTTCTGGATATTGAATACCTGTTTGCGGCTGAATGCCAGTAGTTGTCTGGTTAAACTCGATGCCAATTCACCAGCATTCCTGATCTCATTGATATAAACGCGGCAATTATCATCGATATTTTCCTCTTCAAGGGCCATATCAGAAAATCCGATAATTGCTGTTAGCAGGTTATTAAAGTCATGGGCAATCCCGCCAGCCAATCTACCGACCGTTTCCATTTTCTGGATTTGCAGATATTCCTGCTTGGACTTGGTTATATCTGTACACGACCCGATTATTCTGCCGGTATTTACTCCATCCCTGACAATCAGTTGTCCATGATCAATCCAGATCTTGTATCTGCCATCCCTGGTTCTTATAAGATATTCCTGATCGTAAGGTTGCGCAGGATCAGCTATGTGTTTTTCCATAGCCTTGATAACACGTTCTGCATCATTAGGGTGAAGACTTTGTTTCCAGGCATCGATCGTACGTGGAAATTCTCCATGCTCGTATTTTAATGCTTTGTCTATATCTGCATACCAGACAAGTTTTCCGGTACTGATATTCTTTTCGTATATCAAGTCATTGCTGCACCAGGATGCAATCCTGAATATTTCTTCGCGACTTTTCAGAATTTCATATGATATTTCCTCATTATTTATATTGAGTATTGTGCCTATTATTATTTCAGGTATCTCGCCCTGATCCTTTTTCAACTTTAATCTGAGATCTATCCAATTATAGTTACCATCATGAAAAAGAAACTTGTGCTTGAGACGCCCATATCCATGATTGCAAAAATCCAGCAGGTAATTTTCGAGGTATTCTTTATGCTCTTGATGAACATGGTCCAGGTAGAAGTTATCATCCTCTATGAACTCCCGGGATGAGAAACCGGTCATTGATTCAATACTTTCGCTGATAAATAATATTTTATGAGGTGGACTTGATTCAAAAACGACAACCACAACCGGTAATTCATCAAGCAGTTCCTGATGCTCCCTGGCCATGCGCAGGATTTTATTATTGTCAGAACACATGTCTTTCAACCAATCCCATGATTTATAACAAACAATTGGATATATATCGTTATACAGGTTAACTGTTTCATAACACATTCCTGTTTTATTTATTCCACATTTGATATCGAAATTTCCCTTTCCTGATTTTTTACCCGGTAATAATCATGCATTACGGAGTAATGCCCATGCAAGTAATTCTATATTACTAATTTTTAAGGCCTTTTCGGGATATTTCTGAGGTAATATTTTACTTAATATAGATAAGTCTTTGAGTTAAAATAGATTTAATAACTAAAAAAATATATCCACTCCATGCATCCTTAATTTATCTAAAGTACATGAATAGTTATGTCTAGTGAAAAGTATTATGTTGCATCAATAGGTCTTGAGGAAAAAGATCAGCAAATTCTATTAACCATGCTGGCACTGTCAAAAAACCGAGCACCATCATTTGTATTATTCGAGTCCGGCGGGAACAAAAAATCAGCTGATATTCTACTGGTTGATGCGGACAATCCCAAAGCTATCAAACGCTGGGCAGCTTATCTGGACAACAATAAACAAGTCTCGAAAATAATGAGTGTTATGTTATGTGATGATGTACCTCCGCCGAATCCGAATGACCACAATCGCTATGTTAAAAAACCCATGTCCGCCACACTTTTGCTATCTACCCTGGAAAAACTGGTTATGGAAGAAATCAGCCAGGAATCCCAGCAATTGTTTACCGGTGATAACAAGGACACTAAGGGTAATGATGAGCCTGTAAAGCAGGTTGATAGTATTGGAGGTGAAATTTCAGCCCTGGTTGTCGATGACAGTCTTCCAGTACGTATTCAAATGAAAAAAGCATTACACAATATTGCCAAAAAAGTTGATTTTGCTGAAACGGGAGAGGAAGCACAGAACCTGATTACAAAAAATACTTATGACATTATTTTTCTTGACGTTATTTTACCTGGTGTTGATGGTTATGATATCTGCAAATTTATAAAGAAGAATAAAAATACCAGCAATACACCGGTAATTATGCTCACGAGCAATACTTCGCCCGCTGACCGCATGAAAGGAAAAATGGCCGGGTGTGATACCTATCTTATAAAGCCGGTACGGCATGACATATTTAAAGAAGTGATTTATGAGTATCTTGAAATTGAAGTATAAAAAAACCGGAAGTTCCTGACAAATTCATATATAGAAAACACAATAATATTTTCCTGTTTTCTCAATATCTGTAGATACTGAATTTTATTAATTAACTTGATGTATTAATACATGAAAAAGAAATTAATAAATGGAGAGTCATCGATTCCACAACATATCATAGAGTTGAGTAATTATACTCTAGAATTAAAAAACAAAATTGAACAGGCAAATTTGCTGGATGGGAATAGCGGACATAAATTTGTATTTAAAACCGGTTCATTCAACCTTGTTTTACCTGAATACCAGCCTGCAGAAGTAATAGTGCCACCCG
>Ga0102950_1000236_pt1 | contig 14354 bp, 11 predicted proteins | sample SalPon2A_B_D2_MG_FD_78505 | JGI IMG/M metagenome (GOLD analysis project Ga0102950, IMG submission 78505) | Soil microbial communities from South San Francisco under conditions of wetland restoration - Salt Pond MetaG R2A_B_D2_MG | ecosystem: Environmental > Terrestrial > Soil > Wetlands | place...
AAGGGTTAAACTGGTGCAGGCGGCCGGAGCTGGCGGGGTGGATTATCGTGAGTTTGATCGGCCTACGGTTATGCGTAACCAGTCACAGGAGCCGAAAAAGGCCAGGGAAACTCTTGAGAATGACCCGGATTACCTTGATATTCCTGCGTTTTTACGCCGGCAGGCTGATTAATTTGTCCGCATAAGACGGGATATTTGCTGTATTGCAACAACTGTTGCTTGACAGTTGCCGGTTTTACGCTTAAAAAGTGGGAGTTTATGTCCAAACAGGGTAAAAAAAGGACAATAAAATCAATGATAAGGCAACGTACTTTAAAAAATGTTATTCGTGCAACCGGGGTCGGTCTGCACACGGGTAAAAAAATACTGCTTACCCTGTGTCCAGCACCTGTCAATACGGGTATCATTTTTCGCCGTGTCGATCAAAATCCTGCGGTAGAAATCCAGGCCAAACCGGAAAATGTCGGGGATACACGTTTATCAACGACGTTGGTCAGGGACGGTATACGCATATCGACAGTGGAGCATCTGTTATCTGCGCTGGCCGGTTTTGGAATCGACAATGCCTACGTTGAACTCAGCTCGGACGAAGTGCCTATTATGGATGGCAGTGCCGGTCCCTTCGTGTTTCTGATTCAGTCAGCGGGAGTAAAGGAACAAAACGCATCAAAGCAGTTTATTCGCATCAAGCATGAAGTCCGTGTTACTGACGGTGACAAGTGGGCGATGTTTCAGCCGTTCAGTGGTTTCAAGGTTGGTTTTACCATTGAATTTGATCACCCGGTTTTCAATGAGAAAAACTGCCAGGCCGAGATTGATTTTTCGACGACATCTTTCGTTAAGGAAGTCAGCCGGGCGCGGACATTCGGTTTCATGCGGGATGTCGAACTATTGCGCGAGAAGAACCTGGCACTGGGTGGTAGCCTGGATAATGCTGTGGTGGTAGATGATTATCGAATTCTTAACACCGATGGCCTGCGTTATGAAGACGAATGTGTCAAACATAAAATACTTGATGCCATTGGTGACCTGTACCTGTTGGGACACAGTTTGATTGGTTCATTCACCGGCTTTAAATCCGGCCATGAATTAAATAACCGCCTGCTGAAAGAATTGCTGATAGACGAATCCGCCTGGGAGCTGGTCAGCTTTGAAGACGAAATGGAACTGCCTATTTCGTTTATTCAGCCGCTTGCGGCAAGCAGATAAAGAAAAACAAAAGTCAAGCATCACGGTAATGTTTGGCAATATTGTGCAAGGACTTACGCAAATCTTCATCAGTAATTGAATTTGCTACTTGCCTTATAAAATCAGAAATTGGAACGGAGAGTGTTATACTTTCCCGCGTTGCTTGAGGTGGGTGCTGCTCTGGCGGTTTTACCTTGATACGGACAGTTTTCAGAACGGTCAGTCCACAGTCGGCCTGCATGAAACGGAGTATACCGGGGGTGCAGTAACGCAGCCTGGCCGCCCAGACCGCCGAATCAGTATGCAGTACCAGTGTCTCATTGGAATAGTTGGCAATCTTGCAGTGTGACTGAAGAGTTTCAGGCAACTGGCCTCGCAGCTTTTTCTCCAGGCCTGCAAGAAAATCTACATGCTGGCATAACGAGGACAGATGACTTTTCCCGTCTGTCAGATAGGAACCGAGCAGTTGTGGTTGTTTTGCAGGGCGAGGCATATGTCTATTTGTCGTTAATTATAATAATCAAGAACATTGTATGGAACTGATCATCATCTCAAAGCGTCATAATAGTGCCAGAAAGTTTACACTGAATTTCTGGTACCTGGCTGCTGCTTCCGTCCTGTCAGTATTCGTAACCATAGCGGCTTTTTATGCCGGTGCCTACTTCAGCCTTGAAATTTCGTCCAATATTACCGCCCTGAAATACCAGCAAACAAGGCAGGAGCAACTGGACCAGTTAAAACAGCAGAAAATACTGGTTGAGCAGGCCAGGCAGGATGCCAGGGAGAATCTGGATGCATTGTCAGCCCGTCTGAGCAAACTGCAGGGGCACATTATGCGACTGGATGCCCTGGGAGCCAGGCTGGCAAGTATGGCGGATATGGATGATATTAATTTTGATACCAGTGATCCACCCGGTATGGGCGGCCCGAGAGGGTCATTGCCGGACCGGTCATTAAAGGTGACAGATTTCATCAAACAACTGGATGAGCTTGACAGGTTAATAGATGACAGGTCAGACAAGCTGACGGCAATGGAAGCATTATTAATGAACAATGATTTGCAGGCCAGGACCCTGCCTTACGGTGCCCCGTTACAGGGTGGCTGGATATCTTCCCTGTTTGGCTGGCGGACCGATCCTATCTCCGGCAAAAAAATGTTTCACGAGGGCATTGATTTTGCCAGCAAGGCAGATGCCCTGGTCAGTACGGTTGCAGCAGGTATTGTTACCTGGTCCGGCAGGTACAGTGGATATGGCAATATGGTTGAAATAAATCATGGCAATGGATATGTAACCCGCTATGCACATAACAAACGAAATCTGGTATCTGTCGGTGACAAGGTAGAGAAAGGCCAGGTCATTGCCATTATCGGCTCAACCGGTCGTTCTACCGGCACTCATGTCCATATTGAAGTCGTTCATAACGGCAAAAATGTCGATCCCAGAAAATTCATCTCTGTAAACTAATTTAAGACTCGCTGGCAACAATGTCCCTTGATAATCACGGATAACTGCGGTTATTCGCCATCTGGAAATATCCATAAAACCCGTTAAGCATGATAAGTAAACTCGTTAAAAAGGTAATTGGCAGTCGTAATGAAAGAATACTCAAGCGGTTGGGAAAGAATATTCCCGTTATAAATTCGCTTGAAGAAGAATATTCGGTTCTGCGTGATGATGAATTTCCGGCAAAGACCAGGAAATTCAGGGACAGGCTGGAACAGGGCGAGCAACTGGACTCATTGTTGCCTGAAGCGTTTGCACTGGTCAGGGAAGCTGCCAAAAGAACACTGGAATTGCGCCATTTCGATGTGCAGTTGATTGGCGGTATGGTTTTGCATGGCGGCAACATTGCCGAGATGCGTACCGGTGAGGGTAAAACACTGGTAGCCACTTTGTCGGCATACCTGAATGCACTGACCGGGAAGGGCGTGCATATTATTACCGTCAATGATTATCTGGCCCAGCGTGACGCCGAGTGGATGGGGAAGATATATTCTTTTCTGGGAATGAAAACCGGCGTTATTATCAGTGGCCTTAACACCGACCAGCGGCGGGAAGCCTATGATGCAGATATCACCTACGGTACGAACAATGAATTCGGATTTGATTATTTACGCGATAACCTGGCTTTCAGCAAAAGGGAGCGTGTTCAACGAGAGTTGAATTATGCCATCGTTGATGAAGTGGATTCGATTCTTATCGACGAGGCACGGACCCCTTTAATCATTTCCGGTGCGGTGGATGATCGTTCTGATCTCTATATCAGTATCAATGAAATCATACCCAAACTCCGAAAGCAGGAAGTTGAGGACGGCCCCGGTGATTACAGTGTTGATGAAAAATCCCGCCAGGCATACCTGACAGAAGAAGGTAATGACAGGGTTGAAAAAATGTTACAGGATGCAGGAATTATTGAAGCGAACCGCAGTTTGTATGACCCGGTAAACATCAGTATTCTTCATCATCTCAATGCAGCACTTCGGGCGCATGCCCTGTTCAGCCGTGATGTTGATTACATTATCAAGGATAACCAGGTTGTCATTGTTGATGAGTTTACGGGCCGGACGATGTCAGGACGCAGGTGGTCCGAGGGACTCCACCAGGCTATCGAGGCAAAGGAAGGTGTTCCTATCCAGAATGAAAACCAGACCCTTGCTTCAATCACCTACCAGAATTATTTCCGTTTGTATAACAAGCTTGCAGGTATGACAGGGACAGCTGATACAGAAGCTTTTGAATTCCAGCAGATTTATGGTCTTGAAGTGAACGTAATTCCGACCCACATGCCCATGGTTCGTGAGGACCACAGTGATGCTGTATACCTCAAGGCCAGGGAGAAATTCAATGCCATACTGCAGGATATAAAATCATGTCGACAACAGAAAAGGCCGGTACTGGTTGGCACAGCGTCCATTGAAGTATCAGAACTCATTTCCGGCATGTTGAAAAAGGAAAAGATCCCGCACCAGGTTCTTAATGCCAAGTTTCATGAAAAGGAAGCAATGATTATTGCCCAGGCCGGCCAGCCGGGCGCTGTAACCATTGCAACGAATATGGCAGGCCGGGGGACTGATATTGTGCTGGGAGGCAACCTGGATGCCGAACTGGACGAGCTGGAGAACAGGGATGACGAAAATGCCGTCAAAAAAATCAAGGACAACTGGCGAGAACGTCACAACCAGGTAGTTGCCAACGGTGGCTTGCATATTATCGGCACCGAAAGGCACGAGTCACGTCGTATTGATAACCAGTTACGGGGGCGCGCCGGCAGGCAGGGCGATCCGGGCTCCAGCCGTTTTTACCTGTCTCTGGAAGACAGTCTTATGCGGATATTTGCGTCTGATCGAATCTCGGCAATCATGCAGAAACTTGGCATGGAAGAAGGTGAGGCAATTGAGTCTCCCCTGGTCAGTCGTGCCATCGAAAACGCCCAGCGTAAAGTCGAGGCGCATAATTTCGATATACGTAAAAACCTGCTTGAATTTGATGATGTATCCAACGACCAAAGAAAGGTTATTTATCAGCAAAGGAATGAATTGCTGGAAGAGGATGATATTTCCGAGAATATCAATTCAATGTGTGAAGATGTCATTAACGAGGTAATCAGTTATTACATACCACCAGGCAGCATTGATGAAATGTGGGATATTCCGGGACTTACCGAGGCCCTGTCACATGAGTACGGACTTGATCTGCCACTTCAGAAATGGCTGGATGAGGATAATTCCCTGCACGAAGAATCCCTGCGTGAAAAGATTGTTGATGAATTTATCGGCATGATGAAGCACAAGGAAGAGATAGTTGGTTCTGATATCATGAGACGCCTGGAGAAACAGGTCATGCTGGACATTCTCGACCGGTACTGGAAGGATCATCTGATAGCCATGGATCAGCTCAGGCAGGGAATTCACCTGCGCAGTTATGCTGCCAAAAACCCGAAACAGGAATACAAGAAAGAGGCATTCCAGCTCTTTGTGGACATGCTGGAGCATATCAAGTATGAAGTGATACGCTTTCTTTCCAGGGTGCAGGTACGTACGGAGGAGGATGTCAGTGCTGCAGAAAACCAGCACAAGCGCTCGGAAAATATGCAATACAAGCATCCGGACGCGCCGAATGCCCTGGGGAATGAAGAACCTGCTGCGGCAGGTAATCCAGAACCGTATGTGCGTCAGCAGCGCAAGGTAGGCCGTAATGAGCCCTGTCCCTGTGGTTCCGGCAGGAAATATAAACATTGTCACGGCCAATTGAAATAGGACCCATGTCACCTTATGGCGGTCGGTAAGGTAGAACACAGCCCCCTTTTACCGGTCACCGGTGTTCGACTGTCTGCCTGTTCGGCCAGCCTGTATAAAAAAACACGGCCGGACCTCGCTATCATTGCCATTGATGCAAATGCTTCCGTTGCGGCCGTATTCACACGTAACGCATTTTGTGGCGCGCCCGTAATAGTTGCCAGGGATCACCTGGATAATAATCATTCTCCTGCCTATTTGCTGATCAATGCGGGGAATGCCAACGCCGGCACGGGTAAACAGGGCATAGCTGATTCCCGGGAAACCTGCCAATGCCTGGCAAATCTTGGCAATGTTCCGGTTACGAGGGTTTTGCCATTTTCCACAGGTGTTATTGGCGAGCCACTGCCAACTGACAGGATCTGCAGGATATTGCCGCAATTACATGATTCACTGGCGGCTGACAACTGGGATGCTGTCGCCCGTGCAATCATGACTACCGATACGATCAAGAAAGGAATTTCCCGGCAGTTAATAATGGATGGCCAGAAGATCACTATTACCGGCATAGCTAAAGGATCCGGGATGATAAAGCCGGATATGGCAACCATGCTGGCTTTCATCGCCACAGATGCTGCGATTGACAAGTCTGTTTTGCAGGAGGTTTTGAACGAGTCTGTCGAAGAATCTTTCAACTGCATCAGTGTTGATGGTGATACATCAACCAATGACGCCTGTGTATTGATAGCGACAGGCAAGGCAGGTAATACTCCGCTACAGAATGTATCCACCGCGGAAGCGGCTGCTTTTCGTGATGTTTTACATGAAGTATGCCTGCTTCTGGCACAGGCCATCATCCGCGACGGTGAGGGTGCCACCAAGTTCATAACCCTGAAAATCAGGGGGGGCAGAGACAGGCAGGAATGCCATAAGGTGGCAGAGGAAATAGCCCATTCACCACTGATAAAAACTGCATTATTTGCGTCTGATCCCAACTGGGGTCGTATCCTGGCGGCTGTAGGACGGGCCGGAGTACCGGATCTGGACATCGAAACTGTACAAATATATCTTGATGATATCTGTATTGTTGACGGGGGAGAGCGGGCGCCGTCTTATTCTGAAGAGGCCGGTCGCGAGGTTCTGGCGCGAAGTGAAATCAACATATGTGTTGATTTAAACCGTGGTAATGTATCTCTGCAATTCTGGACCTGTGATCTTTCCTATGAATATGTACGAATAAATGCGGAATACCGGACTTGATACAATGATTCCGGCGAATGTAAAAGTTACATACTCTATCGGAAAACCATGTCTACCGGCGTTATTCATGTAGCCGTAGGGGTTGTATTGAATGCCTCCGGAGAAGTTCTTGTTGCCAGGCGGTCATCTGATGCTCACCAGGGCGGGTTGTGGGAGTTCCCGGGTGGTAAACAGGAAAACCAGGAAAGCAGCCGCCAGGCATTGCAACGGGAGATATTTGAAGAACTGGGCCTGACAATCCGCACATGCCGGCCATTTATTCAACTGAATTATCAATACCCGGAAAAACCGGTCGTGCTTGATGTCTGGTTAATAGAACAATGGACCGGCACGCCATACGGGAAAGAAGGGCAACCGACCAGCTGGGTTTCTGTCGACAAACTTTCAGATATTGATTTTCCACCGGCAAACGAAGCGATAATCCGGGCATTGCAACTTCCCTCCCTTTATTTGATAAGCCCGGGACCAACCGGAGACCTTGATCGCTTTTTTGCAGGTATTGATGCCTGTACGCGGGCCGGAGCAAAGTTGTTACAGTTGCGTTGCCGGGAAAAGTTATTCCATGAAAAGCCCCAGGTGATTTATGAGGTGTGTTCTATTTGCAAGGCCAATGATGCGAAATTATTGCTGAATTCAAGCCCTTCTATGGCAGTTTCGTTCGGGGCGCATGGCGTACACCTGAACAGTGTCAGGTTGTTACAATTGAATGAGAGACCCCTGGACAGAGAGTTCTGGGTTTCGGCATCATGCCACAACCAGACTGAACTGCTGCACGCTGCCCGAATCGGGCTCGATTTTATCGTGTTATCCCCGGTCATGCATACCATGAGTCATCCGGATGCGAAACCGATCGGCTGGGAACAGTTTTCACGGCTGGCCGGATTATCGAATATGCCGGTATACGCACTGGGGGGTATGCAACCGAAGCACATGTGCACTGCATGGCGCAATGGCGCACAGGGACTGGCCATGTTAAGTGGTGTCTGGGGGGCGGATAATCCCGCGGGGATAATCAGGGAATGCGGTGTTTGACAACAGACTAGTGTTTAATGCCAGTGGATGAATCCATGTCGGGAAGTCCGCTTGATTCATCAGATGGTATCCTGTTTTTTTCTGTCATCCACTCGCCCAGATCTATCAGTCGACAACGCTCACTACAAAACGGTCGGTACTCATTTTTATCAGAGTAGTCGATAATTTTATTACATTGTGGACAGCGCACAATCATGTTTACAAAATACAGCAATGTAATTCAAATTCAATATCTTCCTGTGCCTGGACGGGCCTTGTCCCGGTGTTCTGTTGTTCCATGAAACGCACGGTAAAGCGGTGCTTGCCACCGCTGATTTCCGGGTAGTAACTGCTCTCGATTGGCAGAACAATACGTATAAGCTGGCAGGAAAGATTGGATTCCATGGGTTTCTGGTAAAAACCGGCAGGAGCCCTTTCCCGGGTAGGATTAGCGCTGTTTCTGATCATATTGAGTGAGAGTTTCAGTCCGTCATTGATCAATTTCAAATCGTTATACCAGTACTCCAGATCCTTAGTGCGATTTTCCTCAGCCTTGTGTAACCAGTGGTGATAATTAGGTAAATCAAAATTACAGGAGCCGCCGGGTATGGTAATTCTCTGTTTGATAGAGGATATCAATTCATCCTGTTTCATGCTTTGGCCCGGCTGGTAGGCAGGCTTCCTGATGGATTCAAGTACGGAGTTGATATTGCCAAGGATATTCTCCAGTCTTTGTAAATCGACATTCGGATTATTGGCAAGGGAATTCAGCGTGGAAGCATGTCGTTCAAGTTCCTTGACCAGGTCTGATTTGATATCAGAACGTCCAAGCAGTTCGACGATACTGAGCAGGTTGGTTATTGCGGCCCTGGAATCCCACTCACTGTTGCCTTTTATATGATGATTGGTAATTTTAAACAGGTGTTCAAGACGCAGGAAAGTCCTGATTCTTTCATTCAGTGGCTGCTCATATATGATCTTTATTTGCACGGTAAACAGGTTTAGCTGTTATGGGTCGGTTGGTATCTTAACCCTGTTGCCATCTTTTTGTACAAATTATGCAATCTGGTAACTTGCTGTTCGAGTGATTCCATGTCGCCATCGTTGGTAATAATATCGTCTGCTATGGCTTTGCGACGGGCCTGCGTTGCCTGGGATTGCATGATTTTCCTGATTTGCCCGGTTGTTACGTTATCACGGTCAACTGCACGTTTCAGTCGCAGTTCTTCCGGTGCTTCTACTACCAGTACCCGGTCGACAAGTTTTCGGCAATCGCTTTCAACCAGCAACGGAATGGAGATAATGCAATAATCTTTTTCAAGCGGTAACACCTGTTTCCGGATTTCATCAAATATCATTGGATGCAACAAATCTTCCAGTGCCTTTTTCAGAGAGTCATCTGAAAATACCAGATTCCGTATTAACGGGCGGTTCAGTTCGCCACTTTCCATAACTACCCGGTCTCCAAAAAGTTTTATAACAGCACTATAGCCAGGCCGATCGCGGCGCAATAAATCATGAGCTATCTTGTCGGCATCAATGACCGGAACATTATAGGCTGAGAATAAATTACAGACAGTGGATTTGCCGCTGCCTATACCGCCTGTCAGACCGATTCGAAGCACCGGTGACATAAGCTATTGGTACAGGCTCAAGTAAGACTGTGTTATATCATTTCCCCAGAGCAGCGCGACCCAGCCTGCAGCGGCAAGCGAGGGGCCGAAAGGAAAAGGGGTACTGCGGTTCTGTCCAGAGAACAGAATCAGGGATAGTCCGGTAATTACCCCTGTCAGCGAAGATGCAAGAATTATAAATGGTAATTGTTGCCAGCCCAGCCATGCTCCCAGCATTGCCAGTAACTTGAAATCACCATATCCCATGCCTTCCTTGCCGGTCAACAGTTTGAAAACCACGAAAATAATCCACAGGATGCCATAGCCCAGGATCGCGCCAAGCAGGGATGAATATATATCCGTAAACAACCCGAACATATTAATAATCAGTCCCAGCCACAGAACCGGCAGGGTAATGTCGTCCGGTAAAAAATGGTGTTCAAAATCAATGAAAGCCAGGCATATGAGTGACCAGCTCAATATTGCGGCAAATACCAGTTGCACATGAAAGCCAAACCGCCAGGCCAGAAATGCAGTAACTATAGCACTCAGCAATTCAATTGCGGGATAGCGCAACGGTATGGGATGTGAGCAATTGCGACAGCGGCCACGTAACAGGCAATAACTGATAACGGGAATGTTGTCTATCGCGCTAATCATACGCTCGCAATGCGGACAACGGGAGCGTGGTACAAGCAGGTTAATAGAACCGTTGTTCTCTTCCTTTATATCGTTGTCCAGTGACAGTAATTGTCTGCACTGTTGCCGCCAGTCACGTTCCATCATGATGGGCAAACGATGTATGACAACATTGAGAAAACTGCCGACTGCCAGACCCAGCAGTGTCATGCAGGAAATAAAAAATACCGGGTGTAGCTGGAAAAAAGAGTTCAAATACACGGGCAGTGGCTTTCTTCTGGTTTGAAGGAATTATACAGGCCGGCAGATTGACAACCAATGTATAGCCCGGGAACTTCGTGTCCCGGACCCGACCTTTTCCTGGTTAGACCACTGCTCCCATCTTGAATATGGGCAGATACATGCCAATGACGAGACCGCCGATGATCACACCGAGAAAAGCCATGATCAATGGTTCCAGCAAGCTGGTCAGTGCCTCAACAGCATCATCGACTTCCTGTTCATACCAGTCAGCCACCTTGCCCAGCATGGTATCAATCGCACCGGATTCCTCACCGATGGCTACCATCTGGACAACCATGTTGGGGAACAGGCCGGTATCGCGCATGGCTGACTGCAATTGCGTACCGGTAGATATTTCATCGCGAATGCGGATGCAGGCATTGTAATAAACAATATTCCCGGTAGCCCCGGCAACGGAATTCAGGGATTCAACCAGCGGAGTACCGGCTGCAAACATGGTTTCCAGGGTGCGGGCAAAACGGGCAATGGCCGATTTTTCCAGGATCATACCAATGATCGGTATTTTCAGGGACATTTTGTCCAGAAACTGTCCGAAGGCCCTGGAACGTTTGCGTGCTTCAAGAAACCCGAAAACAGCAGCAACGACACCGCCAAATAACAGATACCAGTATGACTGGAACCATTTTGATATATTAATGATCATTTGTGTTAATGCAGGCAGGTCTGCACCAAAGCTTTCGAATAATTCCTGGAACTGGGGTATAACGAAAATCATGAGAATGGTGACGATAATAAATGCCACCACGATCACGGCTATCGGGTAAAACAGTGCAGCCTTGATCTTTGATTTGAGTGCCTCGGTTTTTTCCATGTAGGTGGCCAGCTTATGTAATATGGCCTCAAGAATACCGGCATGTTCACCGGCTTCGACCAGGTTGCAATACAAATCATTGAACTGAAGCGGACGTTTGCGCAATGCTTCTGTCAGTGAACCACCTGCCTCTACATCGGCCTTGACGCCCAGTATCAGATCCTGCATACCGGCATTTTCATGACCACGACCGACTATTTCGAAGGCTTGTACCAGTGGCACACCGGAAGACATCATGGTAGCCAGCTGCCGGCTGAAAATGGTGATATCCTTGGGGGTGATTTTCTTTTTACCGCCTCCACCAAACATTGGTTTGGGTTTCTTTTTAACTTTTTGCGGGTTAATACCCTGGCGTCGTAATACGGCCTTGACGAGGGCGTCACTCTGGCCGGTCATTTCTCCCTTGACGCGTTTGCCGGTCTTGTCCGTGCCTTCCCAGACAAACATTACTGATTTTGCAGCTTCAGCCATAATGATTACTCTACGGTTACGCGGTTAACTTCAGCAAGACTGGTGACACCATCCATAACTTTCTTCAGACCGGACGTGCGAATGTCCCATATTCCTTCAGCTGCCGACTGGTCAGCCAGTTTCACGGCATTGGCGCCTTCAATAATAAGGCGCTTCATGGTATCAGAGATAGGCATGACCTGGTAAATACCGGCACGGCCCTTGTATCCACTGGGACAGTCGCTGTTGCCCTCTACCGGGGCATATACAGTCACGCCTTTTTCCACCCACTCTTCGGGGAAACCTTCATCGAGCAGGGCTTCTTTCGGCATGTCAATGACAGATCTGTAGTCGGGATGCAATCTTCGGCAGAGCCGCTGTCCCGTGATCAGGTTAATGGTAGTGGCAACAGCAAATGCCTGGATGCCCATATCCTGCAGTCGGGTCAATGTTTGTGGACCATCATTGGTATGCAGGGTAGACATTACCATGTGACCGGTCTGGGCGGCCTTGACGGCGATGCTGCCGGTTTCCAGATCACGAATTTCCCCGACAAGGATGATATCCGGATCCTGCCTGAGGAATGCTTTCAGGGCCTTGATAAACGTCATGCCGGTGCGTTCATCGACCTGTACCTGGTTTACGCCTGGCAGGTTGATTTCGACCGGATCCTCGGCAGTGGATATATTGATGTCTGGTTGATTGAGAATATTGATACCGGTATAGAGTGAAACAGTCTTACCGCTACCGGTAGGTCCGGTCACCAGGAACATGCCGTAAGGTTTGTGCAGGTTTTTCAGGAACAATTCCTTCTGGAAGTCCTCATACCCGAGCTGGTCAATTTGCAATGCGGCCGCGTCTGAATTGAGGATACGCATCACCGTCTTTTCACCAAACAGGGTCGGGCAGGTACTGACACGGAAATCGATAGACTTGTTTTTAGACAACTTCAGTTTGATACGGCCGTCCTGCGGGACACGCCGTTCGGATACATCCAGCCGTGACATGACCTTGATGCGCGCGGCAATTTTGCCGGACAGCGCCAGTGGTGGCTTGGCCACTTCTTCGAGGACACCGTCAGTACGGAAGCGTACCCGGTAGACTTTTTCATAAGGTTCAAAATGAATATCGGACGCGCCTTTTTTGATGGCGTCCAGCAATACCTTGTTGACGAAACGGACTACCGGTGCGTCATCAATTTCGGAATCTTCTTCTGCTGCGTCAGCACCACCTTCTTCGGCCACATCCAGATCATCGAGACCTTCCAGGTCATCATCATCCATATCTCCCAAGCCCTCTTCAGCTGCTTCCAGGGCATTGTCAATGGCCTTGGTCAGTTTATCTTCTTCAACCAGGATGGCATCGGTGCTCATGCCAACCGCAAACTTGATTTCATCCAGCGCCTGCAGGTTGGTCGGATCCGATACCGCCACATAGAGCCGTTTGCCACGTTTAAAGATGGGCAGGGAATGATGTTTCTTGATCAGGTCTTCCTTGATGAGCTTGGTGACATCCGGGTCAATCTCGAGTGAATTGATGTCCAGCACCGGAACGCCAAATTCCTTGCTGGCTGACAAGGCTATCTTGTTACTGGGGGCAAGGTTGTTGCTGACCAGGTAAGATACAAACGGTACCTTTTCCTTAAGTGCGCTCTGGAAAGCATCGCTGGCTGCGTTCTCGTCCAGTAAGCCGTCAACAACCAGCTTCCTGGCGAGACCCCCCAATTGAATTTTATTAGTAGAGACCGCCATCCGGGTATTTATTCATAATTACAGGTTTAACGCCTAAATATTAGATTATATGGAGGAAATAACCAACAATTTCCTGCATAACCCTGTATATAACGGATCGCATGGCGCTTCAAGGGTAAACCCGCCCGTAGTCAATATAAAAATGCACCGTTGTGATTCAGTGGGCAGAAACCATAACGATATATTGCGCCGCATCAAACATGGTATGGGCAGGATATCAGGTTTTAAACACCAGCTTATCCTTACCCAATCCGACCTTGATAACACTGCCGGCGGAAAATTCACCGGCCAATATGGCCTTGGCCAGGGGGGTTTCCAGATGGTTTTGTATTACCCGTTTCAGTGGCCGTGCACCATAAACGGGGTCATAGCCAACATTTCCCAGCCATTGCATGGCATCCGGGCTGATTTCGATCTGGATATCCTGCTCTCGCAGGCGGTTGGCCACATGCTGTATCTGGATATTGGCAATTGATTTAACCTGTTCCTTGCGCAAGCTATGGAATACAACCAGTTCGTCGATACGATTGATAAATTCTGGCCGGAAATGACCGGCAACCACTTCCAGCACAGTAGCCTTCATTTTGTCGTAATCGGTATCTGCTGACATCTCCTGGATCAGATCCGAGCCGAGATTGGAGGTCATTACGATAACCGTATTACGGAAGTCCACCGTACGGCCGTGTCCGTCAGTCAGACGACCGTCATCAAATACCTGTAACAAGATATTGAAGACATCAGCATGGGCTTTCTCCACTTCATCCAGCAGGATCAGGCTGTACGGTTTTCTGCGTACGGCCTCGGTCAGGTATCCGCCCTGCTCAAAGCCGACATAACCCGGCGGGGCGCCAATTAATCGTGCTACTGCATGTTTTTCCATGTATTCCGACATGTCTATACGGATCATGGCTTCCTCGGTATCAAACAGGAATTCAGCCAGGGATTTGCAGAGTTCGGTTTTACCGACACCGGTCGGGCCGAGGAACAGAAATGTGCCGTTGGGACGGTTGGGATCGGACAGGCCGGCCCGCGAGCGGCGAATGGCATCTGAAACAGCGGTAATGGCTTCGTCCTGGCCGATCACGCGCTTG
>Ga0102950_1000237_pt1 | contig 14340 bp, 9 predicted proteins | sample SalPon2A_B_D2_MG_FD_78505 | JGI IMG/M metagenome (GOLD analysis project Ga0102950, IMG submission 78505) | Soil microbial communities from South San Francisco under conditions of wetland restoration - Salt Pond MetaG R2A_B_D2_MG | ecosystem: Environmental > Terrestrial > Soil > Wetlands | place...
GGAGATTCCTTAGCTGTTCAAATGAAGTCGTCTATTAAAGAACCGGGAATTTATCGTTATCCTGGTGTCCCAACTGAAGCGACAACAGAGGCCTTAAATAAAATTGCCGGGAAATATGCTGCCGGTCCGATAATTACTTTTATGGTGTACAGCCCTTCAGGTATGGATATGGTAAATCCTTTGCAATTTGTCTGGGGATTAATAATAATCTTTTTAACTTCTTTAGTTGCAGCATTTTTATTGTATACATCAAGATTGAAAGAAAAGCGATTTCTAGTCAGATTAACTTTTATATTATTGCTGGCAGTCTTTGCTGCTTTAATCGGACCAATGGTTGAGTGGAACTGGCTTTTATTTCCTACCGGTTACAGCTTTGGTGTTGCACTTGATTATATAATCACATGGTTGTTAGGTGGAATTGTTTTAGCTGGTTTAATTAAAGGAGAAAATAATAAGAAACCGGCTACTTGATATTTTTTTAAGTTTTAGAAAAAAAAATTATTAGCTGAAATTACGCAATTCTTTTATATAACTCTTTCAGAGTATTAAATTAACCATTTGCCTCATTAAGTCGGGACGTCGTCCCGACCTTTAATATCTGACGCTTTTGGCATAGCCATTCCTACGGAACAGCGTCATTTTGAAGATTAAGGTCTCTGAAAGAGACAGATACTATAGCCGAGGACAACGTCCTCGGAAATAGTTTCAAAAGTATTTTCGAACCCTGAATGGGTTCAATAATGTTCGCTGCGTAACTTCAGTTATTAAATAATTATCCTAAAAATTAAGAACCCATTTTTATAATTTCATCCCATTCGTCTTTAGTTACCGGCATTACCGATAAACGGTTTCCTTTTTGAATGAGCCTCATGTTTTTAAGCTTAGGATTTTCCTTTATATCCTGCAAAGGAATATGATTCTTAAATTCTTTAACGAATTTAATATCAACCATAAACCAGGAAGGATTATCTTTCTTGCTTCCTGGAAAAAAATGTTTATTCTGTGGATCAAATTGCGTATGATCCGGATATCCTTCTTTAACTACCTCGCAAATACCTGCAATCACATTCGGATCGGTATTGCTGTGATAAAATAAAACGCCGTCGCCTTTTTTTATCTCATCTCTTAAAAAGTTTCTTGCTTGATAATTTCTTACACCATCCCAACATGTGGTTTTGCTTTTCTTTAAATCATCAATTGAAAACTCTCCCGGCTCGGATTTAAATAGCCAGTATTTTTTAGACATAAGTCCACCTATTAAATTTTTTCAAACTAAAATAGAAATAAATTCTGGAATTTTAAATTTTATTAGTCTGCGTCATTTTATTCATTTGAAAAAGTTGACATTGCTCACTTAAAAAGAATTAAAAGCAGAATAAAATTATTTATAAATCTAATTTTAGTATTGATATAACAATTCGCCTTTTATATGAAGATTTAAGGTATTACGGAAATGAAGTGAATAATTATTACAGTTTAATTTTAATTCTTTTGGTTTAAGTTTAGATTGAAATTAGTATAAACCGTAGATATATTGAGTGCCAAAAATTTATTTATTATGAAGATTTTTATTTCATTATTTATACCTTTATTAATTAGTACATTTTCAGTTAAGGCCCAGAATGAGGGAGCTTTTCAGATCGCCAGATTGCAATATGGCGGCGGGGGTGACTGGTATAACGGACAAACCGAGGAACCTAATCTTTTAGATTTTGTAAAAGATCATACGAATATAAAAGTTAAAGCTGAATTTACTTCGGTTAATATTAATTCCGATGAAATTTTCTCTTATCCTTTTTTGTTTATGACCGGACATGGAAGTGTTTTATTTACGGAGGACCAGGCAAAGAGATTAAGGAAATACTGTGAGAGCGGCGGTTTTTTATATGTTGATGATGATTACGGGTTGAATAAATCATTTAGAAGAGAAATTAAAAAAGTTTTCCCTGATAAAGAATTAGTTGAGCTACCGTTTAATTTTGGTATGTATCATGATTTTTATGATTTTCCGTATGGAGTTCCGAAGACTCATAAACATAACGGCTTGCCGCCTCAAGGCTTTGGCATTTTTGTTAACGGCAGATTAGCAGTTTATTATACTTATGAATCAAATCCAAGTGACGGCTGGGATGATCCTGATGTTCACGGTGATCCGCCGGCAAAGAGATTGGAAGCATTAAAGTTCGGGACAAATCTTGTTATTTGGGCTTTATCAAATTAAGTTTTTAGAATGATTAAACGGGAATAAAAATCAATTCTTAAAATAATTATAGTAATTTTCCCTATGTAGATTTTATTCTATCGCAGCGTTAAGTTTTTAATTGTAAATTTTTAATATGGCTTCTGAATCAGGATATTATAAAGAAATTTTAAACAAGCTTGAACGGTTTGTTAAAAAGGAATATGCCCTTTTTATTTCTATTGGCATTCAGGCTTCAGTATTAATTGGAATTCTTGTTTTTACAAGTTTTGCCTTCCTTGAAATGCTGGAACATTTTTCTGCTGAAGTCAGAACTATATTGATTTTTGTTTTTGGAATTTTATTTATTCTGTTTTTCTTAAGTCTCGTCATAGTTCCACTACTAAAATATTTTAATATTTTCAGAAGAACAGATTATTATAAAACTGCCGGAAGAGTGGGGAAACATTTCCCGGCAATAAAAGATGATCTTTTAAATGCAATGCAGCTTGTTTCATCTGAAACAAAAGATGGAAAATATTCAAACAACCTTATTGAGGCTGCATTTCATAATGTTTATAATAGAAGTAAGAGTATAAATTTTAATTCGATTGTTAGTTTTAAAAAAGCAAAAGAACTGCTTGTTTACTTCTTAGGAATTTCAGCTTTTTGCATTTTAATCCTTGCCTTTATACCGGGCTTACATGCTGCAACTTACCGTTTAGTAAATTATCATCGTGAATTTATAGCTCCGCCAAAATTTACTTTTGATGTTGAACCTGGGAATTCAAAAATTACCAAAGGTGAAAACTTAACTATTTCGGTAAAAGTAAATGGAAATATTCCCAAAGAAGTTTATTTGGCAGTCAAGAACAGCGACCAAACTAATTTTGAAATGCAGGAATTATACGGAGATTCTTTGGGTAATTTTCATTATGAAATTCCGGCTGTTCGAAATTCATTTAAATACTATGCTTCTTCTGAAAATTTAAAAAGTGAAATTTATTCAATTGAAGTTATCGACCGCCCGATTGTAAAGACGCTTGATGTTAGCGTTACTTCGCCTGCTTATTCTAAAATAGCACAGGTTGAACAAAAAGATAATGGCAATGTAATCGCGCTTTTAGGGAGCGTAGTCGATCTTAAAATTTCTTCAACTAAAATGATTAAAAATGCCAGGTTAGAATTCGGAGATACAACCAAACAAAATTTACAAATTAACGAAACTCATGCCGAAGGAAAGTTTAGAGTAAAAAAAGATAATAATTATAAAATAATTTTAACCGATGAAAATGATAATCAAAACTTATCTCCAATAAATTATTCAATAAAAGCATTATATGATTCTTATCCTTCCATAGATATTATTGCTCCGAATCAAGATGTCTCTTTATCTGCGGATAACAGGCTTCCACTCGATGTTAAAATTTCCGACGATTACGGATTTACAAAATTACTTTTGGAATATAGACTATCTTCTTCCAGGTATGATACACCTCAGAAAGAATTTAAAACAATAGAAGTTCCAATACATAAAAATTTAACAAATGAAGAAGTAAGATATGTCTGGAATCTAACAGATTTAGGATTAACAGAACAGGACGTTGTAACATACTTTTTCGAAATTTTTGATAATGACGATATCAGCGGACCTAAGTCAACCAAATCTTCTTCGTTCACGGTTCGAGTTCCTACGTTAAATGAATTGTTAAATAAATCCGATGATGTTCAATCTCAATCAGAAAAAGATTTACAGGAAACTTTTAAAGAAGCTGAAGATTTAAAGCAGAAATTAAATGATATAAATAACGAATTAAAACAGAATAAAAAAGAAATCTCTTGGCAGGAGAAACAAAAAATTGAACAGGCGGTAAATCATTTTAAAAAACTTCAGGATAAAGTAAGTGATGTTGGTAAAAAATTAGATAAAATGCAGGAGAGCTTAAGGCAGAATAATCTTTTGTCAAAAGAAACTATGCAGAAGTATATGGAGCTGCAAAAGCTTTTTCATGAGATGTCGAACGAAGAAATGCGTAAGGCTATGGAGCAGATGCAGAATATTCTTCAAAGTATGAACAGGCAATTGACGCAGAAGCAAATGGAGAATTTTAAATTTAATGAAGATCAATTTAAGCAGAGTATTGAGAGAACAATGAATCTTCTTAAAAGGATTCAAGTTGAACAAAAAGTTGAAGAATTATTAAAGAGGACAGATCAAATAACAAAGCAGCAAAATGATTTGCAGAATGAAACTAAAAAGTCAAATTCATCCTCTTCGGATGAAAAGAATAAATTAAGTGAGAAACAAAATGATTTGACTAAGGATCTTGAAAATTATTCCAAACAGCTTGATGACCTTTCTAAAAAAATGGATGAATTGAAAGATATGCCGAAGGATAAGATGGATGAATTGAGCAAAGAGTATCAAAAACAAAACAATCAAAAGTTGTCACAGCAATCTTCACAGAATATTCAGCAGAATCAAATGCAGCAGGCAATGCAAAGTCAATCTCAGATATCGCAGAATATGAACAATATGAAACAGCAGATTGAACAGATGCAAAAACAGATGCAGCAGATGAATCAAATGCAGACATTTACCGATATGATGAAAATAACTGATAATCTAATAACACTATCTAAACAGCAGGAAAATCTTCAGAAACAATCCCAGCAGTTAAACCCAAATTCTTCCGAGTTTAATCAGAATGCACAACAGCAAAGTGATATAGATAGAAACCTTGATAAAGTTATGCAGCAGATGTCATCACTTTCTCAAAAAACATTTGCCATAACTCCGGAAATGGGAAAAGCATTAGGAGATGCAAAAAAAGAGATGAATGATTCCATGCAGGGATTAGAAAAAAGAAATGGAAGCCAGGCTTCACAGAGTCAAGGTAAAGCAATGGAATCTTTGAATCAAGCTGCTGAATTAATGAAGAGTTCGATGGAACAAATGATGAAAGGCGGAGGACAGGGCGGCATGATGTCTTTAATGCAGCAATTAAAGCAAATGTCCGGGCTGCAAATGAATTTGAACAATCTTACTCAAATGCTGCAGCAGGCAATGAAAGGTAAACTCAATATGCAGCAGCAGGCTCAACTTCAAAGATTGGCTCAACAGCAGGATGTAATTAGAAAATCACTTCAGCAATTAAATAAAGAAGCAATGAATTCCGGGCAATCCAAAACTATTCCTGCTGATCTTAATGATATTGCAAAAAAAATGGAAGAAGTGGTTAAAAACATGAAATCCGATCAGCTCGATAATCAGACCGTTCAACAGCAAGAGCATATTCTTTCCAGACTTCTTGATGCACAAAAATCTATTAATGAAAGAGATTACCAAAATGAAAGAGAATCTCAAGCTGGAAATGATGTTGCCAGAGAATCTCCGGCAGACTTAAATCTTTCGTCAGATAAGGGTAAAAATAAAATTAAAGATGAATTAAATAAGTCTGTTCAAGAAGGTTATACAAGAGATTATGAAGAGTTAATAAGAAAGTATTACGAATCTCTCCAGAAAGAAAATGTAAAAAATTAGGAAAATTGCTTAATAAAAATTTTCAAACCGGATCGATGTGCACATATACTTTATTTATTTCGGGCAGTTTCAAGATAGATGATTGAACTTCCTTTCCAATATTGTGTGATTTTTCTGTAGAGGTATTTTTATCAACATCAATATGAATTTCAATATGAAATTTATTTCCCACATAATGTGATTTTAATTCGTTAATACCGAGAACTCCTTTAACTTTCAACGCAACATTGGCTATCTCTAAAATTAATCCTTTATCAGCAGCTTTTCCCATTAAGTAATTAACATTCTCTTTAGCAATTTGATAACCGGATCTAAATACAAATAATGCAATTAAAATACCTGCAATTCCATCCAGATAACGAAAACCAAGCTGTACACCAACAATACCCACGATAGATAAAGAAGAGGCTAAAACATCATTTAAACTGTCAACGGCACCGGCTTTTAATGCCGGGCTTTTATAAGACTTACCAATGGTAGATTGATATTTAGTAAGGATTAATTTTGTTACAATCGTAACAATAAGAATAACATAAACAATTGTTGTTATATGAATCGGATAAGGGGAAATAATTCTTTTTATGGAAACTTCAATTAAATTTATACCGACTATTGCAGTAAAAAGGGCGATTAAAAAAACAGCGATTGGCTGAGCTCCATGATGTCCAACCGGATGATCTTCATCCGGTTTTTTAAGTGATACCTTTACGCTATACATTATTGCGAAGGAAGCTATAATGTCTGTCAAAGAATTAATAGCATCGGAGATGACAGCTATTGAATTAGATATTATTCCGGCAGCTGCTTTTATTATGAAAAGAAAAATATTTACTATAAGAGTAAGATTAGCCGCTTTTTTTAATGTTTCCATTACTAAAGGTTTCCGAACTTTCTAATATGATCTGTTAAGACTTTGAATTATTCTACGAAAAATTAATGATTTTTCTAAAACATTTATACTTGGTTTTGAATAAAATGTTTAATAAAATTTATCAGATTAGGGGTTCGACTTAATAGAGAAATTAAATTACAATAATTTAAAACAAATTTGCAACTTTATAAAAATATAATTTTTATAAATCATATTCTTAGTATATTTAAACATATCCTTTTGAAAATACTGAATATTAAGGCAGACTGCCATTTACTAAATCTAATATTTTAATAAAATATCATATCTCACTCAATGTTGAAATAATAAATGACAGAAATTTATAAGAATACGCTTGAAATAATAGGAAAAATGAGCCAAAGTTCATCTGGCTTTTTATTAAAAACCGATTCTAATAACCACGAAATTTTATCTGCATTCGGAAAGTCTGACTCAATATATAATACATTTATAAATTCATTTCTTAAACTAAATCATGAAGAAAAAATAATTTCAGAAAAATTGGAAAAGTTAAATTCTTTTAAGGAACTTTCTAAGAAATATTTGTGGAGTTCACTTTTTGTTAAAAATATTTTTTCAGATAAAACTAACAATTCAGAATATTATATATTCCTATTTGCCGATAATCAAAATAATTATAATCAAGCCAGACTAAAGCCGATTATTCCTGCAATAAATGTATTAAGTGATCAGTTAAAAAATTTACAATCTGCAACTTCTTTAAAAAAAGACGATAGCTCTCAATCTAAAATTAACCGAAGTGAATTTTTAAAGAAGAATTTAAATAAGTTTTTTGATTTGTTTCTGGAGGCTTCGGAAGATCTTATTTTTATTTTAGATCAAAACGGATGTTTTATAAAGGTTAATGAATTTGGTGCAGCATCTCTTGATTTTGATACAAATGAGTTAATTGGGCAGCATTTGTTTGAACTTGTTTCGGCAAAAGATAAAACATTATTCGCAGAATCAATGCAGAAAATAATTGAAACAGATAAGCTTCAACTTTTCGAAACAACATTAATTAGTAAATTTGGCAATGAAGTTATATTTGAAATTAGTGGAAAATCTTTTAAAAAAGATGGACAAATATGCGGAATAGTAGGTGTTGGTAAAAATATTTCTGAAGTTAAAACCTATGAGAATAGAATACATGAATTGAATTTAAAACTTATTGAAGCAGAAAGAATAATATCTTTAGAAAGACAAAGATCTCAAAGACAAAAATCTATTCTTTCAGAATTAAACAAAATGAAAAGCGAGTTCATTTCAAACATTTCCCATGAATTAAGAACACCTTTAGCTTCAATTATAGGATTTTCCGAAACAATAGCTTCCGATCCTAATATGCCTGAAGAAATGAAGAAAGAATTCAATGAAATAATACTTAATGAAGGGAAGAGACTCGCAAAACTAATTAATGAAGTACTTGATATTTCCAGAATTGAAACCGGAGAAATTGAAATAAATAAGATAGAATTTGATATTGTCGAGCTTTTAAACGAGATTCTGGAAGTAAATCAAAAGTATTTTGAGGAAAAGGAAATTGTTCTGACTAAGGAAATACCTCCAGAAGTTGTTATTTTAAAGGCTGATAAAGAAAAAATTGCGAAGGTAATTAACGGAATACTCAACAATTCGATAAAATTCACGAATATAAAGGGACGTATAACCGTCTCGGCTCAAAGTTTGTATAAAGAATTTGAAATTTCAATAACTGATACCGGTATTGGTATTCCTGAGAAAGATTTACCGTACATATTCCAGAAATTTTACAAAGTCAACCGTCCGGGTACAGAAATACCAGGTACTGGCCTAGGCTTGGTTTTTGCTAAACAAATTGTAGATTTGCACAAAGGATTTATTTCAATACAGAGTGGAGTTAATAAAGGAACTACTGTTATCCTAAAATTGCCGCGTTAAATTAAGCATTTAATAATAAAAAGGATGCATAGTGAACAAATTAGTTTTTATAGTTGATGATGAACAAGCAATTTCTAAATTGCTGACTTATTGGGTTAAAGACAAATGGAAATATGAAGTTGAGGTTTTTTCCAATGGGGAGGATCTGCTTAGAAGAATGTCTGCTAAACCTGATTTGATTCTGCTTGATATTATGCTTCCGGGGATGGATGGACTGGAAATTTTAAAGAGATTAAAACAAATTGATAATAATTTGCCGGTTATTATTCTTTCCGCTCAAGGCAGTGTTGAAGTTGCAGTAGACTCTTTAAAATTCGGTGCGTTTGATTATTTCCCAAAACCCATTGATATTCCAAAGTTAGAACCTGCCATTAAAAATGCTATTAAAAGTTACGACCTGACCAAAGAATTAGAAAATTTAAAAGAGAATGTAAAGAAAGAATACAGCTTTGATAATATAATTTCCGCTGATGGTAAGATGCAGGACGTATTTAGATTGGTAACCAAGGTTCTAAATAATGATATTACAGTACTAATTTACGGTGAAAGCGGAACAGGTAAAGAACTTATTGCGCGTGCTATCCATTATAACGGAAAGAGAAAAGATAAACCATTTATAGTTGTAAATTGTGCTTCCATTCCTAGGGAGTTATTGGAGAGCGAACTTTTCGGACATGAAAAAGGCTCATTTACCGGAGCTCATCAAAGGAAACTTGGTAAATTTGAATTGGCAAATGGAGGCACTCTCTTCTTAGATGAAGTCGGCGAACTTGAAATGCTGCTTCAGGCAAAACTGTTAAGGGTAATTCAAGAAAAAGAATTTGAAAGAGTAGGCGGAACTGAATTAATAAAAACGGATGTCCGGATTATTTCAGCGACTAATAGAGACTTAAAACAAGCTGTTGAGAAAAAGGAATTTAGGGAAGATTTATTTTACAGATTAAATTCTTTCCCTATATATATTCCGCCTTTGCGTTTACGGAAAGGTGATATTTTAGTTTTAGCCCAGCATTTTCTGGAAACTTTTAATAAAAAACTTAACAAAAATATTAAAGGTTTTTCTAAAAAGGCTTATAAATTAATTTACGATTATAACTGGCCGGGAAATATAAGGGAAATGGAAAATACAGTTGAACGGTGTTTGATAATTTCCGATAAAGACATGATTGATGTTGATGATATGCCGGCTCATATAAGAGCTTCCGAACCCTCATTAAGCGCTAATGATAATGTCTCATTGTTCAGTGATGATAATATTATTCCGTTTGAGAAATTAAAGGAAGAAGCAATACGGCACGCTTTAAAAGTTACGAACGGTAATATTGTGGAAGCCGCAAAAAAATTACAATTAGGTAGAGCAACTATCTATAGGTTAATGGAAAAATATAAAATTGAAAATAGATCGTTTGAATAAAATTTAATTTAATAATAAAAACTAGGTCTGCAATATGGACTTTTTAAGAGAATCACATGGGGATATAGTTGTTGAGGTAGTTAATCTTACAAGAGCTACTCTTAAAGAAGCTGAAGAGTTTAAACAAACTCTGGCTCAGGATATTGAGATGGGCTCAAGAAAGATTATCGTTGATCTCTCGGACTGTGAGTTTATAGATTCAACTTTTTTGGGGGCACTTGTTGTGACCTTAAAAAAAATATCAAACATTGGAGGCGATCTTCGATTAGTTGGCTTTCAGCCTGCAGTACATTCTATGTTCGAACTTACTAGAATGTACAGAGTATTTGAAGCATACAAAACTAAAGAAGAGGCTATTAAAAGTTTTAGTAACTAATTTTGTAGAAACTGAATATTTAATTTAAAAATCGTTTTAAAATGCTTGTTTTTTCCCTTTCTAATATTGTTCGGGATTTGTCCCTCCGAAAATATTTTTTTAGTTTCCATGTTAATAAAATAAAAAGATTTTGTTATTAAGAATTATGACTGATGAAGATAAAAAATCCGTTCTGATTATTGATGATGATATAACTGTAAGAAAACTGATCAGTCATCACCTTAAAAAGAATGATTATGTTGTAATAGAAGCGGAAGGTGCTACCAAAGCATTCGAAGTCCTAAAAGCCGAAGAAGTAGATTTGGTTTTATGTGACGTAACTATGGAAGAAATGGATGGATTTACTTTTTGTAAAAAGGTTAGGCAGGATGAGAATTATAAGGCATTACCCTTTGTCTTCGTAACTGCAAAAAACAGTAAAGAAGATAAATCTAAAGCTTTGGAAGTCGGGGGAGACGATATAATTACCAAACCCTTCGATATAAACGACTTACTTCTTAAAGTAAAGGCTTTGATTAAAAGATCCGAAATCTATAAAATATACGGCACTAAAAAGAATTTGGAGCAGAACTTCAAACAACAAATAACAAAAATTTTACTTGTTGATGATGATTTGTCTCTTGCAAAATTATTTCAGTACAATCTTAAAAAGGCTGGTTTTGAATGTGATATTTCCGATAGCGCCGACCAGGGAATAAAATCAGCTAAAACATCTATACCTGATATTATTATCTCAGATATTATGATGCCCGGGATAGATGGTTTTCAATTTAGAAAAATGCTTTTAGCAGACAATAATTTAAGATCAATTCCTTTCATTTTTCTTACTTCGAAAGGGGAAGAAGATGATATTTTAGACGGATATGATTTGGGTATTACTGATTATGTTCTAAAGACAGCCGGTCCCAGAGTAGTTGTTGCTAAAGTTAGTGCGATTATAAAAAGCTTAGGCAAAGAAAGACAAAAAGTAGTTTCGGAGCTGCATCAGGCTGCTGATTCTTTAAGAGTAAAAGTTGTACCCGATACCAGTCCAAGTTTTGATGGTTTTGAAATCAAGCTGTGGCATCAGCCTTTTCATGGAATTCCCGGCGGTGACTTTATTGATTATTTTTCGCTTGATAAAGATAATCTGGCAGTAATTCTTGGGGATGTTATGGGCAAAAGGTGGGGAGCCTGGTATTTTGCTTTTGCTTATGCCGGATATGTAAGAAGTGCTATTCGTGTGGTGCTTCAAACTGCAAAAGAATTTTCCCCAAGTGAAATATTACAGCAAGTGAACAGGTCAGTTTACCAGGATGCAAAAGTTTCCGAAGTATTTACTACTTTGTCCATAGTCATATTAAACAGGCAAACCAAAGTTTTAAAGTATGCCGGTGCTGGTGATTTACCAATTATCCATAAAAGTTATGGAAATAAAAAATATGAAAGAATAAATTCATCAGGATTATTACTTGGTTATGCTTTTGATGGGAATTACAAAGACGTAAGCCTAAATCTAAATTCAAATGATTATATCTTCATGCTCACTGACGGTATTACCGAATCAAGGAATTCTGAAGGAGTCCAATTTGGTAAAACCAAATTAAATGAAGTGATAAATGAAATTACCCCGAAACTGGATCCGCTCGAGAAAATCAAACAAGAGTTTGTCTCATTCACTAATGATAAGTTTGAAGACGACATTAGTTTGATTACTATTAAAACAAAATAACTGCATTATTTCCTCTTTAAATTTTTTTAAAATTCTTTTCCGAAATCAATATTATTTCTTCTATATAATTAATAAAAGAAAAATTAATAAACTTTTTACAAGATAGAATTTTGGGCAGGGGAGCCCGTATTTTATTAATTAAGTGGAGTTCTATGATAGAAATCATTACTACGGACTTAAGGAACAGTAATGATAATACATACTCTTCTCTTCCATTCTTAAACTATTTTGTTCGTCCTTTTAGGGCTGGACTAATAGGTTTCTTAATCTTTTTCTCTTTTTTGCTTTTAACAAAATTACTTGGGATTTTATTCGGCAGTGTACATCAATTTGGTTTATATCTAAGTGATTTTATCCTCCCCATACTCGGATTTTTTCTAATATTTATAATAAAGTTCTTGGGGAATTTTAATTCTGAGCCATCAAAACTTAGCAGGCGATTATTAAGTAGTAATACTGCAGTCCGCAGATATTTTTAATTATCTGCGCTTGCCTGTAATTTCTCAGTTCTATCTGCAATTTTAATTTGTTCTATCAGCTCAAAAAGATCACCTTCCATAATGTTAGAAAGGTTATACAAAGTAAGTCCTATTCGATGATCTGTTATTCTATTTTGAGGATAATTATATGTCCGGATTTTATCGCTTCTATCACCACTTCTTACCATAGATTTTCGTTTTGCGGAAATTTCTTCGTTTTGCTCTTTTAATTTTGCATCATAAAGGCGTGCACGCAAAACTTTCATTGCCTTGTGTCTATTTTTAAGTTGAGATCGTTCATCCTGGCATTGAACAACCAGACCGGTTGGGAGATGTGTAATTCTAACTGCAGTTTCAACTTTATTAACATTTTGTCCGCCGGCTCCGCCCGATCTAAAAATATCAATACGTAAATCATTTGGATTTATATCAATCTGTACATCTTCAGCTTCAGGTAATACTGCAACAGAAGCGGCTGATGTATGCACGCGTCCATTAGCTTCAGTAGCCGGTACTCTTTGCACTCTATGAACACCGCTTTCAAATTTTAGATCACCGTAAACACCGCTGCCGCCAATTGAAAATACAACTTCTTTAATTCCGCCTAATCCTGTATCATTGATATCAATATACTCAACACGCCAGCCTTTCCTTTCAGCAAATCTAGTATACATTCTGAACAGAGCGCCTGCAAAAAGTGCTGCTTCTTCACCGCCGGTGCCCGCTCTTATTTCCATAATTATATCTTTATTATCATTAGGATCTTTAGGCAGCAGTAAAAATTTAATGCTCTCTTCTAATCTTTCCTTGTTTGCTTCAAGTTCGGATAATTCAGAATTAGCCAGCTCGGTTAAATCTCTATCAATGCTTGTTTCAATGATTTCTTTATTCCCTTCAATATCTTTTAGAACGGTTGAGTATTCTTCATATGCATGAATAATTTCTTCCAATTCGCTTCTTTCGCGGCTTAGAGAAACTATTTTGTCCCGGTCATTTAGATATGATGGATCCGCAAGCTGTTGATTTATTCGATCAAATTTTTCTTTAATTTTATTTAGTCTATCAATCAGTTCCATGTAATCTTATTTCTTTTTTGAACTTTAAATATAGCAAACGGTGATAATAAAATCTAAATTGATATCATTGAATATGTTTAAGAATAACGGTTTAATATAAATAATAATTCTATTATTGCTTTAAGTAAAACAACTATTTTGGTAATAACTATTAAATGGTTGTTCAAAATAATTGACTTATTATCTATCTTCTTTATAATTTGTCTAAGTTATTGATTTTCAATATTGTTAAACAATTGAGGCTTTAACGTAATGAAACTATTTATAATTATAATTACAGGATTTATTTTGATGACGGACTTGATATTTCCTCATAATCAGCAGAAAAATTTAGAAGTTGACTCCTTACTTTCTACTTATAATAAACCAAATACTCCTGGCGCTTCATTGATGGTAATTAAGGACGGGAATATTTTATACAAACGCGGTTATGGATATGCCAACTTGGAAGAAAAAATTCCGGTTGAGACAAACACAAACTTTCGGCTTGCATCTGTAACAAAAGAATTTACTGCTACTGCAATCATGATTTTAATTAATAGAGGGAAATTAAAATTAAATGATAATCTAAAAGAAATTTTCCTAGACTTTCCTCCTTACGGAGAAAATATTACAATTAAAAATCTATTGAATCACACTTCAGGTTTAATAGATTATGAAGATTTAATTTCTGACACTGCAACCATTCAGGTTAATGATAAAGATGTTTTAAAAATGATGATGGAACAGGACTCAACATATTTTGAACC
>Ga0102950_1000238_pt1 | contig 14277 bp, 12 predicted proteins | sample SalPon2A_B_D2_MG_FD_78505 | JGI IMG/M metagenome (GOLD analysis project Ga0102950, IMG submission 78505) | Soil microbial communities from South San Francisco under conditions of wetland restoration - Salt Pond MetaG R2A_B_D2_MG | ecosystem: Environmental > Terrestrial > Soil > Wetlands | place...
CGAAAATCATGGCAGGCTTAATCGTCGGCGGACGCCCCGCCCGGGTGGGAATTTCCTGATGGCACGGGGCAATTTCAGCACGGACCCCGTTGCTGAACCAGAGCTCTGCGGAACCGCGCCGCTTGTCCATCCTGGAACTCGTCACTTCAGCCGTCCCGACCGCCCACGCGGAGGTGACTTTGCGGGATTCCTTCGCCTTCGACTTTTTGGAAAGCAGATGGCGCAGAATCTTCTGGTTGCTCCCTTCCGTGGCAAAATCAAGGTCCCGGACGACCGCCTGGCCGAAAGTCATGTCGCGGACCGCTCCGCCCACAAGATAAAGGTTAGTCCCCTGGCCATACGCAATCCGGCTGAGCTCATTCACCAGTTGGAACTGGGCGGGCGAAAGCCGGCTCTCCATCAGGAAATTGTAATCGGTCATGGTTTCCTACACGCGAACCTTCATTCGCCGCAGGCGTCAGGCTCGCGGGTGATGAGTTTGATAGACTTGTCGTAACCGTTCTTTAAGAACGTGTGTATAAATCTGCGTCGTCGAAATATCACTGTGACCCAGCATGGTCTGGATCGACCTCAGGTCGGCCCCTCGCTCCAGCAGGTGGGTGGCAAAAGAATGCCGGACCATGTGCGGCGTCAGAGACACGCGGATGCCCGCCCGACGTCCGTAGGTGCCCAGAATCTTCCAGAATCCAACCCGCGAGAGCGGTCCACCGCGCTGATTCAGAAAAAGATACGGAAACTCCCGCTGCTTCACAAGCGCGCTTCGCCCGTGCCGGAGATAAGCCTCCACGCCGCGCAAAGCTGATTTACCAACAGGTATCAGCCGCTCCTTTTTCCCCTTCCCTATACAACGGACTATCCCCAGGTCCGGGTCAAAGTCCTCCCAACGCACGCTGAGAAGTTCCGAAACACGCATTCCAGTAGCATAAAGCAACTCCAGCATGGCGCGATCCCGAAGACCTTGGGGGGTTGAGCCGTCGGGCTGGGCAAGCAAAGATTCAACTTCCTCAAAATTTAGATACTTGGGTAAAGAATGGGAAAGATGCGGAGCCTCAACTTCACGGGCCGGATCAGCTGACAACCGACCCTCCGTCACAAGGAAATGGAAGAAATGTCGCAGTGCAGCCAGCTGCCTCGCCACAGACCGAGAACTGAGGCCTTGTCGGTAAAGGGTTTCAAGAAACTTTCGGATATGCTCAAGGCGAACCTGCTCGATCGGCAACTTTGATTTGTGCAGATATTCAGCAAACTTACGGAGATCCCGCCTGTAGCTCACGATACTGTTTTGCGCCAGACCCTTTTCGACAGTGGCGTAGTCCAAAAAGCTGGCAACTTCCGACGATATATTGGCAAGAGAGTCCGGCATTCGCTGCCCCTGATACGCCTTCCTTTGCCCAGTTCAGAATATAAATACTTAATGTCTTCTGTTAAGTGTACTAAGCTATATTACTAATAATATGGCCCCTCTGTTATTTTAATCCCGCACGATAATATGCCAAATGTCATCCCGAACCCAAGGGGAGTACTGAAATGGCTCCTCAAACAGTTATGATCATCTGAAACTCGACAGAATTTGTCAATAACAAGTGCCGCTGTCTCAATAAAGTAGCAAATGTTCACCCCAAAAACAGTTGGAATCCGTCTGGCGCGAAGGCAACAAATCGAAACGCATCTTAGCACAGGCTGCTATCTAAGACCAGACAGGTTTTTCAATCATAATCCCCTTCTATCCCGGCCTGCCTTTTCACGCAGCTCGGAGTCACACCACAAACCAAGCCGTGGCTGAACGGCCAGAGTATGTTTCTACTGTGAAAATCCACACCAGCATTCAAAAGTTGCCAAATGGTAGGCAGAACCTTAGCTGCATAAATTTACAGGTGGCAGCTCAAGACGTTGATGGATGGCGTAAAGAACGAGTTCCAGGCGGTCTGAAACCCCAATCTTATCGTAGATGGACCGGAGATGGTTCTTCACTGTTTGTTCAGTAATCGTCAGGTGGTTCGCGATGTCACGGTTTCGCAGCCCCTGCGTCAGACAGCTTATGATGGTCTTTTCTCTGGGCGTCAAGGTATCGATGGGCCGCGAGTAAGTGTGACTGGAGCTAGTAACAAGATCGTTGCCGTTAAGTTTCCCTGACGGATGAATAACTTCATCGCTAAGCGCCTTCCGCACACTCTTAACAAAGACCTCCGGCTCCGCTGATCTATTGACCACACCGGAGGCACCCTCACGGACGAGAGTCTCTCGCTCCATGTCGGTCATATGCGAGGCCGTAATAACCACCTTGCAAGTCGGCGAATTTCCAAGTAGTTGGTCGAGAACTACCTTGTACCCTTTCAGCACTATTTCCCGTTGTACCAGAGCCAAATCGGGTCGGAACGACCTAGCCATTGCGACCAATTGCTGCGAGTTTTCAGCTTGTGCTACAACGCGAAGATCGTCCTCAACGCTGAAAAGCTTCTTCAGCCCCAGGCGGAAGACTCCTTCGCTGTCCGCAATCAGGATTTTCGTCCTGGCCTTATTATTGGCGCGCTTTCTAGGATGCATGTTTGAACTCAGGAGAAACAAACTATCCCGGAACCGTTTGTCGCCAGATGCAGTCCACTTGAGGCGGGCTGTCCGTCCTGCTCTAATCGGTGGAACATCATGGTTCGTCGCCTTTAGACAATCTACGCGGAATGCTTTAAAGAGGTTAGGCGATAATCATCAATAACCACCCCGAGCCCCGCCGGGGACCCGCTCTTCTGCTGGCGAACCACCCGACCCACACATTGCAACTGCATTGGCGTCCTGGTAACTTCCGCCGGGAGCAAAACAGTAAACTCAATGGGGGTGTCATGCTTAAGCCGCACCCGGGCCAGAATGAACAGACCGTTCCCACTCATGCTTTCCGTTTTCCCCTGGGCCTGTCGCTCCGTCCCTGCCTGCGTTTTCCACCGCATTTGGACCGGAAGCTCCACCGGAATCCTTGTTCCGCCGCGAATGCCTTTCCATCCGAGAGTCATATTTTTCGTCTCCAATTCAGGTATCGGAAGTTCCGACCCGTATCTTTATGCTTCCGCCCCGCAAGCCAATGCCACGCTCGGCCCGCGCTGCCACCGGACGCATGCGCTTCCCGTCCACTGTGATGAAATTCCTGCCTGGAATCAACGGCACCGAGGTACCGGTACCTTTGTACTCACTATTGTCACCCTACGCGGCACTTGATAACCTTTCATGTGAAGCAGAAATTCCGGAGTAAAAGGATGATGGGGGCGATAGTCTTCAGGCGCCCTTTCACTTGAAGGAGTTGGACATCATGAGGCTTGGTGACATTGCAAAGAAGCTGAGTTGCACGCTGGAAGGGCCCGACGACCTTGAAATCACTGGCGTCGCCGGCATCGAAGATGCGAGCCCGTCCGAATTAACTTTCCTTTCAAATCCCAAGTACCGGCGCAAACTCCAAACCACGCGCGCGGCAGCCATCATCTTGTCGGCACAGGAACCAGACCCCGGCCGCCCTGCCCTGCGATCCGACAACCCCTATCTGGATTTTGCCAAGGCGCTCGAGCTTTTTTATCCGCCGGCACGCGCGGAGCCCGGGATTCATCCCGCCGCAGTCATAGCCGCGGATGCCAAAGTGGGCCATAATCCGTCGATTGGCCCTTATGTGGTGGTTGAGCAAGGAGTTGAAATCGGTGACGATTGTGTCATCAAGGGCCATGTGATGATTTATCATGGCGCTAGGATTGGGCATCGTTTTTTCGCTCACTCCCACAGTGTCGTTCGCGAAAATGTGCAGATTGGCGATGATGTCATTCTGCAAAACGGCGCAATTATTGGCAGTGACGGGTTCGGATTCGCCCGCCAGGCTGACGGCTCCTATTACAAGATTATTCAGGCTGGAACCGTTGTCGTCGAGGACGGGGTCGAAGTGCAGGCGAATACATGTATCGACCGCGCCACGGTGGGCGTTACCAGGCTCCGCCGGGGCGCTAAGATTGATAACCTCGTCCAGGTGGGGCATGCGTGCGACATTGGACAGAATACCCTGCTCTGCGGCCAGTCCGGTCTGGCAGGCAGTTGCAGGGTTGGAAAAAACGTGGTTCTGGCAGGTCAGGTTGGCGTTGCCGGCCATTTGACGATTGGTGATAACGTCATTGCTACAGCCCAGACGGGAATCCCCTCAGATGTTGAGCCCAACAAGATCGTTTCCGGATATCCTGCAATGGATAACTCCCGCTGGTTGAAATGTGCAGCCGCATACGCACGACTTCCGGAGATCCATTCGGCAGTACGCAGCTACATCAAGCGCCCGAATCATCCGGACCAAAACAAGTAAGCGAGGATGGGCCCGCAAGTCTCTGGAAAATCGAGGGGATTGGTCTCATCCGCCGCTTTCAAGCAGTGTTCGTCTCAAGCGGTTGTTCCTCGGCCGAAAGCCCTTTCCCAACTGCCTTACGAACCTGTGCTGCGATTTTTGCGCGGTCTTCAAGCCTGCAACCAGCGGTGGGAACAGGGTCGTGAAGGGTGATTCGAACACGCCCCGGATGAATCCTGAAATCTCCCGGGCGCATAATCCTGTTGGCGCCTGACACCGAAATCGGGACAATCGGCACTCCCGCCTCGATCGCCATCACGAAGACGCCTCTTTTAAAGGGCTGCAGACGCCCGGTTCTGCTTCGAGTTCCCTCTGGAAACACCAGGAACGAATGGCCTTTTTTCAGGGCGCCGACGGCCTGCTCCACCGCACCAAAAGCTCGTTCCCGGTTGCTCCGGTCCACGGGTATAAAACCCCGCATTAGCATTCCTGCTCCCAGGAGTGGAACGCGAAAGAATTCCTTCTTTGCCATGATCAGAACTGGCGGGAGTATGGCCGCTACGGCCGGCGGGTCACAATTGCTCTGATGGTTGGGCATATAAACCACGGCCGTCCCCACCGGAATTTTTTCCCTGCCCGTGATGTTTATTCTGACCCCGGCCATAAACAGTGCTGTCTTCGCTCCGAAAACGCCAACGGAGTAGAGAGCGTCAGTGTTTCCGGTGATCGAGCTCCAGAGAAGCAAGGGAGGGCCAAGAATCAGCAGGTAGAGAACAATGACGGCATACACAAGCAATGTTCTAACCATCAGTTTGTCGCCGTCATTCCTTTCACCGTCGTACCCTTTAGCCAGCCATGGCGGACGACCAATTGAGCGCGCGTGGCGTTTGGCACTTCCTGCACACGGTAGACCGTCGCCTTTTTGGCGCCCAGGGTAAAGCCGATCTGAAGGGTCTTTCCTCCACGCTGAAGGGTGAATGTGACTTTCTGTCCAGGCTTGAGATAAATTAGTTCGCGTTCCGGTATCACAGGGAGAACAATGCCGTTTATCTTAAGAAGGACATCGCCAGACCGAATTCCTGCTTTCTCCGCAGGACTGCCTGGATCAACTGACTCCACGTGAATAGGGCCCATGAAAGCCTGGAGTGAATGAAATCCCAGGTCAGGCACTACCTTTGTTTCGGCCTTCAATCGTAACCCGGCATAGGCAAGATATTTTGAATAATCAAGGTCTCCTGTGCCATCTACGCACTTGCGGAAGAATTCTTTGACGGGAAACCGAGGCGCAAGCTGAGATATAATGCTTTCGAGATCGGCGTCGTTAAAGAAGCGCCCGCGTTTGGCGAAATCGATGTTAAGACGCCTCATCAGGTCATCCAGGCTGTGATGGTTGTCACTCGCGTGGCGAATTCCCAGATCAAGCAGATAGCCCAGCAATTCTCCCTTGTTGTAGTAAGAAATGCTTCGTTCCGGCCGGGAGTAATCCGGGTATTTCTCCAGCCATGCTTCGCGTCCCGATTCCTCGGCGCTTTCAAATTGCCTCGCTGGCCGTGACCTGAGCTCATTGATCTCCTGATTCAGGTGAGCATAGAAGTGCTTCTTGTGGATCAATCCGGAACGCAGCAGGACAACTTCCGCATACATGCTGGTGACGCCTTCGGAAAACCACAGGTCGCTGGTATCGTTTCCATGAATATAGTCGATAGGCTCCAGCCCTTGTGGGCGGATGCGCTTCACATTCCAAAGATGGAAAAATTCATGGGCGGAGACGCCTTCGAGATTTTCTAGACCCTCGCGTATCTCAGATGCCGGAATACTGATGGCCGTTCCATTCCGGTGCTCCATTCCACCACTACCCCTCGGCGGGAAGAAGAACATGAAGGTGTAAAGCTTAAACGGAACATCCTGCATCAGGCCAGTTTCGGTGGCGGTAATTTTCTTAAGCACTTGGATAAGCCGCTGCGGCGAATAGAGACCCTTGTTCCCATCAACGACAATGCGGTACGTCGCGCCCTTCTGAACATAATCGTATTGCTCAAACTTTCCTGCTTCCGCGGGACTATCGACCAAACGGTCATAATCCAGCGCCTGATATTCGCCAGGTCTAGGGCCGTTATCCAGCATCGTCACCAGGTTCCAACCTTTGGGCAGCAAGAATTTGACGCGCACGGGACGGTTGCGCTCACGCGGCAAATAAAACAGTAGCAGCGCAAAATTAAGGAATGCGTGGTGGCTATCAAGAACCGCCGAGAAGACATTATCCTGATTTGCATAAACCTCGTAATTTAGCTCTAGGTCGGAGCATTGTTTTGTGCTTGACCATGTGTTGATGTCCAGTCGACGCAGGGGCGCCGGGCGACCACGGCACTCGGCTTGGACATTCTGAACGTCACGCACAAAGTCACGAATCTGGTATAGGTTGTTCCACGTTGGAAATTGAAATTCTGTCCCCGGGTGAACTTGAGGTACTTTTATGGTGACGCTGACCAGATGTGAAGCAGGCTTCCTCAAGTCCAGCAGGTAACAGACCGGAGCATTTTGCGCGAATCCGATAACTGGTCCGCGGATGAAAAGGAACGTGACAAGTCCAGCCGACAGGCCCACCTGCCATGGGACCAATTTGAACATTGTTTTGAACGAACGCTTCATTCGCCCGGTTTGGAGACTCTACAAAACAATCTGACTGTCACGAGATTTATACTCTACGCCCATTCCTGCTTCGAAGGGAAGTCCACCAGTACAAACCTGCCCCGCAGCAAACGGTGAGCAGCCCTAGAAAGGACTCTGTGGGACGGAACCGGATGGTGGAAATCAACATTCCGAAACTCGCTACCAGAAAGACAGCAGGCACCAGTGGAAAAAATCGGTCAACCGCAGGAAGCTTTCGCCAATGGTGACGCTTTCGGAGCTTGAAGATTCCGGCCGTTGCCAGCGCTGCAAAAAGGACCAACATGAACCCAACGTAATAGATGAGCGCCTCGAAAGTTCCAGTGATGATCAACGCCGCAGTGGCGACTGTCTGAAACAGTATCGCAAACACCGGGGTGTGAAACCGAGGATGAACGCGCGCCGCTGATCCAAAAAAACAGCCGTCCTGCGCCATGGCATAGTACACCCGTGGCCCCACAATTACCATGGCGCTGATGCACGAAAGTAGCGCCGCAGCCATCATGCCACTGAAGATCGCACCACCGCGACCCACAAACAACACTCGCGCAGCTTCAGAACCGACCGGAAGGACTCCCTTCAATTTTTCAAGCGGGATAGCATAGATGAAGGCGACATTGCACGCGAGGTAAAACACAATCACCAGCAGTGTCCCGCCAACCAGCGCCAAAGGGAGCGAACGTTCAGGGTCCCTGATCTCTTCCGCTACGTACGTTGCCGCATTCCAGCCGCTGTAGGCAAACATGACGAAGGTGAGCGATACGGCAAACTGCAACGCAAGGTCGTGGGGAGAAGTTCGCACCGCAGTCTGCGAAAAATGCTGCCAGTTTCCATGGCCGACCACAAAGGCCAACCCCAGAAAGACGCTAAGGACCCCAATCTTCAGCAAAGTCAACATATTTTGTATATTGGCAGCCAGGCGCAGACCCACAATGTTGACCACCGCAAACACACCGATGACGGCTACCGCGAGAATCTGCCCGTTGCCCAGATGGATCCAGCCGACACCAGAACGCAGAAGCGCGCCGGAAGAGGACGGGGACAGCGAAGGGAAAAAATAGCTGAGATAAGCGGCAAAGGCCAGGCCTCCGGCGGCAATTGGCGCAGAAAAACCTGCCAAAAAAGAGACCCATCCACTTATAAAACCCCACACCGGGCCCCAGGCTTCGCGCAGGTAGACATATTCACCTCCCGACCGGGGGAGATTGATGCCCAGTTCGGCGTAAACCAGGCATCCCGCCACGGCGACAATACCGCCCACAACCCATATCGCAAGAACCAGCGAACTGCGGCCCAAGTCCCCGGCCAGAAACCCCGTTGTGGTGAAGATGCCGGTGCCAATCATATTGGCCACCACAAGAGCCATGGCGCTGAAAGCAGTCAATTCCCGCTTGAGAGATGGCGGCATCAGATGGTCTGTTCCCCAGTGACGGGTCCTTTCAAAGACAGCCCAGTTAAGATCGCCGGATGCATCATCTGACAATTCCCTGACAGCCTGCTACCGCGTGAAAACCACAAAATACTGGTACTTTAAAAATTCATATTTGTGCGCCAGATGAAATCCAGCGGCTTCGGCCTCGCGAATCATCTCACCCCGGGGGATTTTCATTTCGACGGGTGGGCCCACCGGAAGTGGACGTTTATGAAAATCGATGTTTACCAGTCGGCCGCCTGGCTTGAGAGCACGCACCAGCATCGGAAAATAGGTGGATCGTTCAGAAATATGGTGGAGGGTATCACAGATAAAAATCAGATCGACCGACGCCGCCGGTAATTTGGGATCATGCGGCATTGCCAGCACGGGTTGAATGTTGATCAATTGCTGGGCCCTGGCCTGCTTTTCAAGATAATCGAGCATCTCGCGAGAGATATCCACGGCGAAAACCTTGCCGGAGGGTCCCACGGCGCGAGCCAGCCGCAACGTAAAATAGCCCGGACCGGCGCCCAGGTCCGCCACTCTCTCACCTGGCTTCAGGCCGAGGGTTGCGATCACCCTTTGAGGTTGCTGCCAGGAGTCCCGGCTGGAGTCTTCGAGAACCTGGATGTATCTGCTGCTGTTCCTCGGGGGATGATGTTCCTGGTGCGTCACCTGGGCTGAAGCGATGACTGCAGCCAGGAGGGAAGCTGCAACCAACCAAAATGCGTCTCGAGATCGTGCCATGGAACCTCCCGGGCCAATTGCGACAAACCACTCAGAAATTGACTACCTGCTTAGTTTCGGTTACGCCCATTATACCCTGCATCGACATTCTTAAATCCATTTGCTTCAGACTTGTTCCAATCACACCATCAAAATTGCACATCACGAGGTGACCGTAATCACTGCGCAGCCAAACGCTTTGTGAGGATAGTGAAAACAGCAGGGGGTAGGAATGAAAGGTCAGCGGAGGGAATGCTTACCCCCCGAATTCATCAAACCTGAGTGAGGCGGGCATACTGCAGGCAAAGCAACTCCGGAGATCCGCAATGTGGCTGGCGCTGGGCTTGGTCCTGATGCTCCCGGCATCCACTCCCGACTGCCATGGGCCGCCCCCCATCCCAGTTTCTCCCGCTCCTGTCACTCAGGACACAGACGCGCATCTCAAAGCCCGGGAATTAATGGTTCAACAGCAGATTGCCGCTCGGGGCGTCCGCGACCAGCGTGTGCTGCAAGCGATGCGCAAAGTTCCCCGCCACCTGTTTGTACCACCTGGGATGCAGCCTTACGCATACCTTGACAGCCCACTGCCCATTGGGCGCGAGCAGACGATCTCACAGCCCTACATTGTGGCATTCATGACGGAGGCGCTCCGGCTTGAACCGGATGACCGTGTGCTGGAAGTCGGCACGGGATCAGGCTATCAGGCTGCAGTGCTCTCTGTTTTGGTGCGCCAGGTCTATTCGGTTGAAATCGTTGAGCCGCTGGCCACTGAGGCGGCCGAGCGTTTACGCGGGCTTGGCTATGGCAACGTCACAATTCGCGCGGGCGACGGTTACAGGGGTTGGCCAGAGGAGGCCCCTTTTGATGCCATCATGGTCACAGCTGCGCCGGATCACGTTCCCGAGCCGCTTCTACAGCAACTGGCGGCGGGCGGCCGTTTGATACTGCCCGTCGGCGAGCAGTATCAAACCCTCATGCGGATACGGCGGACTGCTAAAGGTTTCAAGAGAGAAAATCTTCTTCCAGTTCGGTTCGTTCCGATGACGGGCGAGGCGCAGAAACAGCAAGCCCACTGAGGGATGAGGAGTCCCCTGGCTCTTACCTACCGTGGCGGATAATAAACACCGTCCGCAATCAGATCTGCCGGGCCGGTAAGAAGCACTTCTTTATCCTTGGGCCATGCCACTTCAAGCGTTCCCGCCAGCGTTCGGACTTTGACCTCCCGCATGGTAAAGCCATTTAGAATGCAGGCCACAACAGCCGCACAGGAACCGGTTCCTGAAGACATGGTCTTCCCCACCCCACGTTCCCAGTACCGGACTTCGATCCCCGTCTTTGAGATGACTCGAACAAATTCCACGTTGGTTCTGTTTGGGAAGAGCGGGCTCCGCTCAATCTCGCGGCCAACCTCCTCCCAGGGGATGCTCGAAAAGTCCTCAACGAGAATCGAGCAGTGTGGATTGCCCATCGAGGTAACCGTTGCGGCCAGCAATCCGTGAGACGTATTCACCGGGTACCCCACAATAGGGGAAGGATGCTGCCCGGCAACAAAGGGGATCTTTTCCGGTTCAAGGATGGGCCTGCCCATGTTGACACGAAAGCTCCATTTCCCCTGCCTCGCCTGCGATCTCGCAGACAGAAATTCCAGGATCTTCACACCTGCGGCCGTTTCAACCCGGAGGGTGCGCCTCCTGGGGTTCTGGCGCATCATGAAAGCTCCGGCGCAACGGATGCCATTGCCGGACATTTCGGCTTCACTCCCATCGGCATTAAAGAAGCGCACCCTTGCGTGGTTCCGCGCGCTGCAGGGTTTCAGCACCAAAAGGAGCCCATCCGCACCCACTCCCGTATGCCGCTCACAGATGGATTTCGCAAGCGGGGCGACGGTCCCGGTGATAGTGTCGTTGCCCGTGACGAGAAAGTCGTTGCCCAACCCGTGGAATTTTGTATAGGTGACTTTTGAAGTTTTGGACATTGTTCAGATTCCGCCTGTCGATTGCGATTGTGTTGTGGAACGAGCTTTTTGTTCAGGTACGAATTATCCGCCCTTCCGCCGGTAAATGGTGATGCTCTTCTGCTCCGGAAAATTCCTGTGGTACACCTGCACAAAATCCTTAAATGCACCCGGATAGGCCCGCATCAGAATGTCAACCGGATCGCCCTCACCTGCAACGATCCATTCCACATATTTCTGAGCGCCGTCAGGAAGCTTCCGCCAGTAACGCCTGTTAGACCCGCTCAGGATTTTCCTCAAATGAATATCGAGAGTTGGAGCCACACAGGGCCACTCACCAGATTGCATCAGGATTCTCTGGCCGTCGTAATGACGCTTGAAAAAAGCGATGAGCGTCTGGTCAGGCTGAGTGCTACAGGGCGTGTTGAGAATGCCCTCCCTGACAATGGGCAGTTTTCGCGCCCCACCAGCCAGCATCCAGACGTTCTGCGCTGCCAGGACAGCCAGGCAGCACACCAGCATTCCCGTCCGAAAGCTTCGAGACAGGGTCGGTGAAACTACAAAGGATGCAAGAAGGGCAATTCCCGGCAGCATCTCAATTCCGTAACGGAGATTGTAGTACGAATGCGGAAAGTAAGTGGGAACGTAAAGAGCGACGGCAGAGCCGGCCATCGCCTGAATATAGAATGGAAACAGCACGAGCATAAGCAATGCGGATGCACGCCTTATGAGAAAACGCCGTTCAAGCACCCACAGCATCAGTCCGACAGCGGCGAGCACAAGCAGCCACGGCCCTAGAATCAGCTTCAGGTCCTCAACGTAATAGCGCGCCGAAAGCAGGATGCTGCCGTCCGTTGGATAGCGAAAAGCGGTGGTGGCCACCTGGTGGGCATAAATGGCCTTCGCCGAATTGGGCCCATTGTAAAATTCGAGCGGGTTCCCGGCGCTAAGAGCGTCGTGCAGCATCCACAGGGCCGGACCCAGGCCCGCGATTACTGAGAAAAGCGCAGCACGCCGAAACCGCACACGCCACGGTTCTTTTCGCGCCAGAAGGACAAACAGCGCGACGAAAGGAAGGAGATACCATCCTGAGTAGCGAGTCAAAGTGCCGAAGAATGCCGCAATAGCCGCTGCAACCACCCAACGCATACGGCCGCACATCTGATAGCGGAACACTGCATAGACGGTTAGCACAATCCACATGATGGCGAGTGGCTCCGTCAAGGGAGTGCTCGCCAGGTAAAACATGCTGGGGCACAATAGAAACGCGGTTAACGTGACGTAAGCGGCAGATAAGCTCCCGTTCATTTCCAGTGCCAGCCGGAACAGAAACCAGGCACTCACTGCAAAGGCCGCTGTTGCAACCTCACTGCCGGCCAGACCCGTCCGCCACAGGTGGTCATTGATGGCCAACGGCGCAGCCAGCAAATGGAACATGGGCAACCACACATTGCCGATTTCCGGATAACCTGGCGTCAGGGAATCAAAGAGCCGACGGGCGCCGGCCATGTGCGCAAATGTGTCCCCGTAAAGTTGTGTCAATCCGCGAGTATAGAAAAAATAAAGACTACCCGAGGCCACCCCTACAATGGCAGCCCAGACGGCAATCGTTATTCCGACAGGGAGGACCGGATTCGGTTGAAACGATCTGGAATCGGCATGAGGCCGGTCAGACATCAAATCGAGTCAGTTGCGCAAATTCGCGCACGCGTCCTTCGATTTCCTGAGGCGTTAGCGCCAGAAGACGTTTGAGGCCAAATTCCTCGACCGCAAAGCTTGCCATGACAGAACCATACACAATGGCACGGCGAAGATTGTTTTCAGAGAGATCACCCGTTCGGGCAAGATGCCCCATGAACCCGCCAGCAAACGTGTCGCCAGCGCCTGTTGGGTCTTTAAATTCTTCCAGCATGAAGGCAGGGGCCGAAAACACGGAACCGTTGGTAAACAGCGTGACGCCGTGCTCGCCGCGCTTGATCACCAATATCTCAGGTCCCATCTTCTGGATTTCTCGCGCCGCCTTACGAAGGTTCTGGTAGCCCGAAAGCATCCGGGCTTCACCTTCATTGATCACCAGCGCATGCACTTCGCGCAGCGTCGCCTTCAGCTCGTTGAGACTGCCTTCAATCCAGTAATTCATGGAGTCGCAGGCAACCAACTGCGCTTTAGAAAGCTGCCTGCGAACGTGAAGCTGCAGCCTTGGGTCTATGTTACCGAGAAAGACAAATTCGGTCGATACATGAGCCGCCGGCACTTTGGGGCTGAAGCTCTGAAACACGTTGAGCTGGACGTCGAGGGTTTTGGCATCATTCATGTCGCCCACATATTCGCCCTTCCAGCGAAAGGTCCTGCCCGGAGCGCGTTCGATCCCCGTAGTCTCAATTGAGCGGAGGCGGAAAACCTCAAGATGTTCATCACCGAAGTCGTCGCCGACCACCGCAACCACCTTAACCGGGCCAAACCAGCTTGCAGCAACTGAAAAAAAAGTGGCCGATCCGCCGAGAATACCCTCCACCTTCCCGTGGGGCGTTCGGATTGAATCAAATGCTACAGAACCAACAACCAAAAGCGACATAAACTATTCTCTTTCCCCCTGACGTGGCAATTTGATGTATCCAGTTCAGTTTACTTGAGATATTTCCCAACGAGCAAGCCCAGCCGCTTCTTTGCCTGGGGAGAAATTTTTCGACGATCTGTAAGGATGGCATGCGCCAGCGCCGAAACGCACTTGCAGGTGCGCTGTTTCGGCAGGCGACGAACACCGGCCCGCAGGATTGTTTTGGCATTCTCCACGTTGCGATTGAGATAATCAATGATCTGGTTGACGGTGACCGCCTCGTGATCAGGATGCCAGCAATCGTAATCCGTAACCATCGCCAGTGTCGCATAGCAGATTTCGGCTTCGCGGGCAAGCTTGGCTTCCTGAAGGTTGGTCATGCCAATGACGTCCATTCCCCAGCTGCGGTAGGCATTCGACTCTGCCTTGGTGGAAAATGCAGGGCCCTCCATGCAGACGTACGTCCCGCCCCGGTGGACCGCAACCTTTGCCTCCACGCAGGCAGCTTCCAGAGCGTCGACAACCGCCGGGCACATGGGATCAGAGAATCCAACGTGTGCAACAATGCCGCCGCCGAAGAAGGTTGAGATGCGCCCACGTGTGCGGTCAAAGAATTGCAGTGGGAGCACCACATCCATCGGACGGTAATCTTCCCGCAGCGA
>Ga0102950_1000239_pt1 | contig 14249 bp, 1 predicted proteins | sample SalPon2A_B_D2_MG_FD_78505 | JGI IMG/M metagenome (GOLD analysis project Ga0102950, IMG submission 78505) | Soil microbial communities from South San Francisco under conditions of wetland restoration - Salt Pond MetaG R2A_B_D2_MG | ecosystem: Environmental > Terrestrial > Soil > Wetlands | place...
AGAAACAAGCCGACATACTTCATAATATAGCTAACGTATCCCGCGTTACGGCCAGGTACGACCCCGCCATGGTTATTTACACCAACCTTTTAAAATACTACGAAGAAAAAGGTGACCTTGTTAAACAGGGAAAACTTCTCGGCAACCTCGGCTCGCTCTACTATACTGCCGGTAACCAGGTGAAAGCGAAGGAATATACTCTCAGGGCTCTTGAGATGCAGAGAAAGACAAAAGATAAAAGAAGCACTGCGGTATCTCTTGTCAACCTGTCGGTATTTGCCCTTAATAATGGTGATTATAAGGAAGGTATTAAATATGGTGATGAAGCACTGACCCTGTTAAAAGATATAGATCTTAACTACTATGCGGCGGCACTGGTGAGAGTGGGTTATTGTTATTATATGACGGGTGATAAGGAAAAGGCTCTTGAATATACACGCAAATCAATAGATATATATAAGGAGAACAATAATGTGAGGGGGATGATGGAATCATACAGGCAACAGGGCGATTATCTCATCGATTCGCACCGTTATTCCGATGCCCTTAAGCTGGGGAAAGAAGCTCTCCAGGTAGCCGATACCACCAACCGTCTCGACATGAGGCTTCTTTACGACATGCTTAAACGGTCGGCTATCATGCTTAACCTTCCTCAGGAAGCTCTCTATTATTCACAGGAACAGATCAGGATGAAAGAGGCTGATCTTAATGAGGAATGGGCAGGAAAAATAGCCGAGGTAGATGCCAGATATAATACAGAAAAGAAAGAACTGGAGATTACAAGCCTCAAGGCCGAAAAGAAGGTCAACAGGATCTTTATTATATCGCTGCTGGCTTTGCTTGTCACTCTGTCGGTAGCCGCATATTTCCTGTATAAGAGCCAGAAACAAAGACAGCTGCTTGCGGCCCAAAGGATCAGGGAACTGGAACAGGAGAAAAAGATCACAGCCACACAGTCGCTTCTCGAAGGTGAAACGACAGAGAGAGCACGTCTCTCACGTGATCTTCACGATGGTCTTGGAGGAATGCTCTCCGTGGCAAAACTTAAAATTGCAACTATGAAAGGGAATCTTACTATTCCGGAAGAGAACGTCGCTTCTCTCAATTCAGCCATTGAACTGCTCGATAACTCAATAAAAGAGTTACGACGCGTGGCACACAACCTCATGCCCGAATCTCTTATGAAATACGGGCTGAATGCTGCCCTGGCCGATTTTTGCAGAAGCACTGAGAAAGTGACCTATCACTTCTTCGGCGAGGACAGGCGTCCGGATGAAAAGACTGAGATAGCCGTATACCGTATAGTCAATGAGCTTGTTAACAATGCTCTACGCCATTCCGGTGCTGCAAGCATCAACGTGCAGCTCATAATAGACGACTCAAGGGTACATGTGATAGTGGAAGATAACGGGAAGGGATTCGATGTCTCCGTGGCTGAAGCCGACGGAGGAACGGGATTAAAGAATATACGCACCCGCGTCACATCACTGGGCGGGAAATTAGATATTAACTCGGCTCCCGGAAAAGGAACCGAGGTAACAGTTGAATTCAATTGCTGAAACAATATGTATAAAATTCTTATTGTCGATGATCATCCTGTACTGGCATCCGGATTAAAAACACTGATGTCCGATTATAAGTTCTGCAGTGATGCCGATATAGCAGCTACAGGAAAAGAATGCATAAGATACCTTATCTCACGCAAATATGACCTCATACTGCTCGACATCAACCTTCCCGATACCAGTGGAATAGACCTGTGCGGGACAATCAATACAGAATACCCCGGTACGAAGATACTTGCCCTTACAAGCTTCGGGGAATATACCTGTGTCAATAAGATGATGGCAAATGGTGCATCAGGATATATACTCAAAAATGCGATGCCCGAGGAAATAATTAAAGGAGTCGAAACAGTAATGAACGGCGAGATCTTCCTCTGCCACGAGGTGGATGTCCTGATGAAGAAGAAGAGTGAAAACCATGTTTTTCTCACCCGCCGTGAGACAGAACTCCTGAAACTCATCACCGAAGGATTCACCAACCAGGAGATAGCCGAAAAACTATTCCTCGGCGCCGAGACTGTCAAGAGCTACCGCAAAAACCTGCTCTTCAAACTGAATGTGAAAAATACTGCAGCCCTCGTCAAGCTGGCCCTGGAAGAAAAGCTGGTGTAGGGGGAGGTCGCGCGGTCATTCTTCCCAGTTAGCACGGATTTGCAATCCGTGCCTCCCTGTGTTGGCGCCGATTTGCAATCCGTGCTTAACAAATGCCTGTTTCCCGTCCCTAATGCAACAACGTTATATCTCCTACTTTCTTGAACGGTTGCCCGTTGGCATACTTGCCTTCCACATACCACACATAAACACCCTGCGGACATAACTGCCCCTTGTAATAACCGTTCCACGGCACATTTACATCATGGCTCTCGAAGATAAGCACACCCAGCCTGTTGAAGATCTGCAGCTTGTAGTCTATTATCTTATCCTGTAACGGCGGATAGAAGAACTGGTCCATCGTAGCCGTTGTCGGCGGACCTTCAATTGGCCCGTCAGGATTAGGTGAAAAGACAGTCGCAAATCGTATATCGCCGCTTGGCTCAACAGTAACCCCGGGCGATAGTATATACTTGTCACTACACCCGTTGGTGGAATATGCCCATAAGGTGATATCGAAGACTCCCGACTCCATGTACTTATGGTAAGGTTCCTTGAGTTTCGAAGTGTCTCCATCACCGAACTCCCAGAGGTAGTTATCGGCTCCCTGCGACAGGTTGAAGCATCTCACCCTCTCATCATTGACAAAAACGAAGGTGGGTGATACCTCGAAATATGCCTTCGGTGACGGGTATATATTCACTATCTGTGAATATACCGAGGTGCCGCCCGGACCTGTCACCGTAAGCTCAATCCTGTATGTACCCGGATCGAAGTATGTATATTGCGGATTCTTTGCAGTTGAAGTACCTCCGTCGCCAAACTCCCACCTGTATGATGTACCCGGCGTCTCGGTGTGTAACGAAGTATTAGCCGGACTTATATTAAGAGGTTCGCAGCCTGAAGGCACCGAATCGAAGCTGGCAACCGGTGGTATAGGCGTTACACTCACCTGGTGCGAAACACTGTCGGAGCAGTTGGCATTGCCTGCCACGAGTGTCACATCAAAGTCACCAAGATCTGTATAGGTATGAGACGGATTCTCATCAGCCGATGTCGACCCGTCACCGAACCGCCACAGCCATGTCCATGTACCTGCATTGGTGGCATTAGTGAAGTTCACAGTATTACCCGCAGCATCATAGATCTGCGTAACAGGATCGGCAGTGAACTGTGGCAGCGGTACCGGCATCACGGTTATCGTTATTGTCTGCTCATCTGTACAGTTGTAGAACGATGTGGCAGTCAGCTTAACCTGCAGGGTCTGTGGTGAGGTGGTAAGGTTATTATACACATGACTCGTTGTACTTGTCGCATAACCGCTCACTCCGTCGCCATAATCCCAGAAGTATTTGCTTGCACCGGTCACTCCGGTAAAGACAATCGGGCTTCCGCTGCATATAATATTTGTACTGGCCGAGAAGGTAGCATCAGCACCCGGGTATACTGTTATTAGTGTTGTATAGGTATCCCGGCATCCTCCAGGCGACTCAACCGTCAGTGTCACATTATGATATTCGAGCGATGACGGGTTGGCATTGGTAAAGATATGTGCCGGACTGGCATCAACCGAGTCTATTGGCGATCCGTCGTCGAAATCCCACCAGAACCTGGCCACAGAGGTCATGTCCTTGGTGAAGTTAACGCTGAGTGGCGAACAGCCGTTATTGATATCCTGTGTAAAGGTTGCATCAGGAGCATCGACAACAACAGTCACATCATCATCACCATAACAGCCGTTACTGTCTGTAACCCTGTAATTCAGGCTATACGACCCTTCTATCTGCGAGGTGAAGGTCGGTGATTCGATAAAGTAGTTGTTCAATGGTCCTACATCACCTGTCCACAGGTGTGATGACCATGTGCCGGAACCTCCTGAAGGATTGCCATTTATAACAAGGGGCACACCGCCGCATGCGTGTATCGGGTCAACACCGCTGAAGTCAACAACCGGGTTGGCATTTACATTCAGTGTGGCGCCGCTCGTATATACTGTAACACACTTAGCCTTCAGAGCAAGCCTGTATTGGTTGCCATCGAGTGCCACCGATACGGACGACAAAGTAAGCTGCTGCGATGCGGTACCACTATAGGTTGCATTATCATGCAGGTCTGTCCATGTACCTCCCGAGTTAACCTGCCATCTCAGGGAGTCTATCAGACCCGATCCGTTGGCACTGAATACTATTGGTCCCGTCCCGTCGCAGGCAGTCTTATCTGCCGGATCAAGCGATACGACAGGCGGTATATTAACCCTCAGTACTACAAAGTTGGAATATACAGGTACACCGCAGGTACCGCTAATAACTACCCTGAAGATGTAATTATTGAATGATGCCGGAGCATTTATGACAGACAGAGTGGGTGTTGCTGATCCGCTGTAATTGGCACCATCTGTGATATTGGTGAATCCCGATCCGGTGTTCACCTGCCACTGGTACACAGGATTAGTCCCTGTTGCTGTAACACTGAATGTAGCATCAGCTCCCATACATATTACTGAGTCCTCTGGTTGGGTCACTATCTCGGGAACCTGGTTGACAGTAAGCGTTGCATCACCCGATGTTACTGATGATGAACATCCTGTGACAACAGCATGGAAGACAAAGTTATCCATCAGCCTTGTGGCACCGAAGATACTCAGTGTCGGTGTGGCTGATCCGAAGAACAGTCCTCCGTCAACAATTGGATTAAAGCCGCTGCCCTGGTCGACATACCACTGGTATGTAAGGCCGTCGCCTGTTGCCGCAACATTAAACGTAACCATACCATATTCACATGTTGTAACATCGGAAGGCGATGTTGTTATTGCCGGCATAGCCCGTACGGTAACAGTAGCTGTACCTGCCAGATTGGCTGATGGACTGAGAACCTCACAGCCATTTGCATCCCTGACACTCAGCAGGCTGTATGTTGTTGTGACTGCCGGGGTAACAACGATATCGTCTCCGCTGTTATACCCGCTTACAGTACCAAGATTTTCTATATTAAGCTCAAACGGTCCTGTTCCAACCATCACATTTACATTAAGAACGGATGACTCAGAAGGACAGATTGACTCTCCGCCTGAAAGAACGGCTACCGGCAGAGGGTTAACCTGTACTTCAACAACATTACTGTAAACAGGCGGACAGATGCCTGAGCTTACCATCCTCCTGTAGTATAAGGTGGAGGTAGCCGGTGTTGTCGGTGTGTAAACCGCAAGTGTTGCTCCTGCCAGGTTAATAAACGGACCTGTTGAAGTCGTTGAATACTGCCACTGGTATGTATATCCTCCCGGACCTCCTGTTGCAGGTGCTGTTTCCGTGATGGCAGCAGGTATATCGCCGCTGCATACTACCTGGTCGCTTCCTATGGTACCCGGTGTCAGCAGTGCAGGCTGGGTCACATTAATTGTAGCTGTTGTGAAACAACCCCTGAAGTCGCTAACAGCAATTGTTATCGTTCCTTCTCCTGCATTAAAGAATGTCTGGGAGTTGAAACCGGGAGCTGCCAGAGTTGCTCCGGTAGTATTGCTTACAACCATGAAGTTATATGGAAGTGTACCGCCAAGGGCATAGAATGTACCTGTCCCGTCGGCATCACCGTAACAATGCAGTGTAATATCGCCCGTCGATGTAAGGCCGAGTGTTATAGGCTCCGTGATGATAAGGTTCGGATAAAGCACCATTGTACATCCCGGGTTAAGGGCATCTCTCATCCTCACATCATAGGTTGCCGGTACCAGGTTGATAAAGGACCCTGATGCAACCCATGATCCTCCTCCGTCGACGGAGTATTGATATGAGCCGGATCCTCCCTGTGGAGAGCTTATTGTTATTGTCCCGTCATTGGCTCCGTTGCACGATACATCTGTCTTGGTGACGGTGGCCTTAAGCAGGTCGGGCTGTGTTACCTGGTAAGCACTGTTAAGTACTATCACGCATCCTGTATGGGCTGCATCGCGCATTAATACGTTATATGAGCCGGGGGTCAGGTTGACAAAGCTGCCTGACGACTGCCACGACCCTCCGCCGTTGATACTGTATTCATAAGTACCATAGCCTCCCGTAGGTGATGATATTGTTATGGAACCGTCACCGCCACCATAACAGGTAACATTGGTACTTGATATTACTGCCGACATCTGTCCGGGTTCAGTAATATTGACTGTTGTAAGCGGTATCACACATCCTGTGTTAACGGCATCCCTGATGCTGACTGTGTAAACGGCCGGCGCCAGACCTGTAAAGTTACCCGAACCCTGCCATGTGGTGCCGTCAATACTGTACTGGTAGCTTCCATAGCCACCTGTCGGACTGCTTACTGTTATTGTTCCATCACTGGCTCCGAAGCAGGTAACCATAGAAGGTGTTACCGTTGCATTCAGAACAGCTGGCTCCGTTATTGTAAGAGCGCCGTTGAGGGTAATGACACAACCAGGCTGTGCAGCATCGCGTATCTGTACATTATATGTTGCCGGGGCAAGGCCGGTGAAGGTTCCGGAACCAGTCCAGTTTGTTCCTCCGTCAACGGAATACTCGTATGTCCCGTAACCGCCCGATGGTCCTGTTATTGTTATTGTTCCGTCATCGGCACCGTTACATGTCACATTGGTACCCGATACAAAGGCTGAGAGGACTGAAGGCTGTGTTATCTGTAACGATCCGTTAAGAATGACAACACAACCTGTATGGGCAGCATCACGGATCTGTACATTATAGAAACCCGGAGCAAGCGCTGTAAAGGTGCCTGTCCCCTGCCACGATGTACCGCCGTTAACTGAATATTCGTACGTTCCATAGCCTCCGAGAGGACTTGTGATCGTTATTGTTCCGTCGGCTGCTCCGTAACATGTAACATTTGTGCTGTTAACAGTGGCTGACAGTACAGGCGGTTCTGTTATTGCAAGTGCACCGTTAAGGACTATCGAACATCCTGTATGTGCGGCATCCCTTATCCGTACATCATATGTTGCCGGGGCAAGATTTGTGAAGTTACCGGATGACTGCCACGAAGCACCTCCGTTGACAGTATATTCATATGTCCCGTAGCCTCCTGCCGGAGCTGAGACTGTAATGGTTCCGTTATTGGCGCCGAAGCATGTCACATTGGTACTTGATACTGTTGCGGAAAGAACGGCCGGCTCTGTGATAACAGGAGCGGGATCGAGAACAGCCACACAGGCTGTATGTGCCTTGTCTCTTATCTGTACATTATAGGTGGCAGGTACAAGTGAAGTGAAGATTCCTGTCGACTGCCATGTTGTGCCGTCAATACTGTATTCATATGTACCGTAGCCTCCAGTCGGCACACTGATTGTTATTGTGCCGTTATTCGCCCCGAAACATGTTACATTGGCAGAGGCAACATTAGCATCAAGCACATCAGGCTCAGTAATTGTAACGGCACTGTTGAGTACTATTATACATGCAGGGTTGACTGCATCGCGTATCTCTGTATCATAGGTATCAGGTGCCAGTCCGGTAAAGAGTCCTGATGCCTGCCATGTTGTACCACCGTCTATTGTATATTCATAAACGCCTGTTCCGCCTGTAGCCCCGGTGATGTTTATTATACCATCATCTGCGCCGTTGCAGGTTACCATCGTCGGTGTCACTGTTGCCTTGAGAACGGCAGGCTGCGTTATCGATAGTGAAGAGTTAAGGACAATGACACAACCCGTATGGGCTGCATCACGTATCTGTACATTGTATGTACCCGGTACCAGGCCCGTGAAGCTGCCTGATGCCTGCCACGATCCTCCTCCGTTGATACTGTATTCATAGGTGCCATAGCCGCCAGAGGGTGAAGAGATTGTTATCGTTCCGTCGGCTGCACCAAAACATGTAATATTGGAAGATGCCACAGTTGCGTCAAGAACGGCCGGTTCACCAATAACAAGTGCTCCGTCAAGTGTTAACTCACAAGAAGGCTGGGCAGCATCCCTCATCATAACGTTATATGTTGCCGGGGCAAGGTTTGTAAAGCTTCCCGACCCTGTCCATGATGTTCCGCCGTTGATACTGTACTCATAGGTACCGTAACCGCCGGCTGCACCGGTTATTGTTATTGTGCCGTTATTGGCACCGAAGCATGTTACATCGGTTGAGCTTACGCTGGCTGCCAGAACCGGCGGCTCTGTAATAACAAGTGCCGGGTTAAGGATGATAACACACGCAGGATTGACAGCATCACGTATCTGTACGTTATATGTCGACGGTCCCAGTGAAGTAAATGTACCGGAAGCCTGCCAGCCCGTTCCTCCCGTAATACTGTATTCGTATGTACCATAACCGCCCGATGGTGAAGATATTGTTATAGTACCATCGGCTGCTCCGTTACATGTCACATTGGTCCGGGTGACATTGGCATTAAGTACTGCAGGCTGAGTGATACGTAACGACCCGTTCAATGTGAGTATACATGTCGTCTGAACAGCATCACGCATCCTGACATTATAGAATCCCGGTGCAAGTCCGGTGAAGCTGCCTGATGCCTGCCATGTGGTTCCCCCGTCGACAGTATATTCATAAGTGCCATAGCCGCCGGCAGCAGCGCTTATCGTTATTGTTCCGTCGCCGGCACCATAGCATGTTACGTTGGTGCTGGCAACAGATGCTGATAATACCGGTGGTTCGGTGATCACAAGTGCAGGGTTCAGCTGTATAACACAACCGGTATGAACGGCATCACGAATCCTGACATCATACGATCCCGGTGTCAGACCGGTGAAGTTACCTGATCCCTGCCATGTGATACCGCCGTTGACAGTATAGGAATAGGTACCGTAACCTCCTGATGGTGATGTAATTGTTATTGTCCCGTCACCTGCACTGTTGCATGTCACATTCGTACTGTTCACAGTAGCCGTAAGAACAGCAGGTTCCGTTATAACAAAGGCTCCGTCGAGTGTCACAACACATGATGTATGGGCCTTATCCCTTATCCTTACATCGTAAGTGGCAGGTGCCAGTCCGGGGAAGACAGGAGAATCCTGCCATATTGAACCTCCGTCAATACTGTACTGGTATGTGCCATAACCACCGGCACTGTTTGTGATTGTTATAATACCGTCGTCAGCTCCGTTGCATGTCACATCCGTACCTATAACAAGAGCTGTGAGTGCTGTCGGTTCAGTTATCTGTACTGCTGAGTTGAGTATCACTACACATCCTGTATGAGCTGCATCGCGTATCTGAACATCATATGTGCCGGGAGCCAGCCCGTTGAACAATCCTGCACCCAGCCAGTTAGTACCGCCATCTACAGTATATTCGTATGTCCCGTAACCGCCGGTGGCTCCTGTGATGCTGATAATACCATCATCGGCCCCGTTACAGGTCACATTGGTCGATGCCACTGAAGCCTGCAGTACAGGAGGCTGTGTGATTAGAAGTGATGCATCAAGCACCTGGTAACATGATGTATAGGCAGCATCACGTATCTGTACATTATGCGTACCCGGACCAAGACCCGTGAATGAGCCTGATGCCTGCCACGAACCACCGCCGTTAATGCTGTATTCATAAGTCCCGTGACCACCGGCAGGAGCCGAGATTGTTATTGTTCCATCAGAGCTTCCGAAACAGCTTACATTGGTACTGTTCACAGTCGCTGAAAGGACCGGAGGCTCATCTATCACAAGAGCGCCGTCGAGTGTTATCTCACAACCCGTCTGGACGGCATCTCTTATCCTTACATCATACGTGGCCGGAGCAAGGTTGGTATAATTGCCCGATGCCTGCCATGTGGCTCCACCGTTGACAGTATACTGATATGTTCCGTATCCTCCTGTAGGAGAAGTTATTGTTATTGTTCCGTTATTTGCACCGAAACAGGTCACATCGCTGCTGTTTACAACAGCATTGAGCACTGCAGGTTCTGTAAGCTGGAGAGCACTGTTAAGTACAAGGATACATGTGGGGTTAACAGCATCCCTCATCATCACGTTATATGTACCCGGACCCAGTCCTGTGAAGTTCGGTGAGGCCTGCCAGTTTGTTCCGCCATCGGTTGTAAACTCGTATGTTCCCGTGCCTCCGGCAGCACCCGATACTGTAATTATACCATCAGAGGCGCCAAAGCATGTTACATTGGTACCCGCAGCCGTTCCTGCGAGGGCAGCCGGCTGTGTAAGGGTTATATTCGCCGTGCCTGTACATCCTTTCGAATCACTCACCACAACGGCATAATATCCTGCTTCAAGGTTCGAGATATCCTGTGTGTTGGCTGTATAACCATTCGGACCTGTCCATGTGAAGCCGAATGGTGCAGTACCGTCTGTAACAGTAGTTGTTATAGCACCTGTATGTACATCATGACAGATCAGATTGGTTCCGCTGAGAACGGGTACTGGTGGCAGGTTGATTGTAATATCTGCCGATCCCGATAATGTTCCTGTACAACCATTACCGTCAGTCAGTGAGGTTAATGTATATGATGTGTTTGTAAGTGGTGATACTGCAACAGTATAAACACTCGACGGGTGGTTGGTAACCGTAACCGGAGTTGTCCCGTCTGTATAGGTGAAAGTATAGGGTGCAAGGCCTGTGAAGGTCATTGTAAGAATGGCTGATGAGCCGCGGCACAGCTCGGTGGTACCGCTTATTATTCCTGTTGGTTTGGGATAATAGGTAACTGTGGTCGATCCCGATCCCGTATTGGTACAATTGGCATCCGACACATTCACAATAGTATAGGTACCTGCCTGTGTTACATTAAGAGTATATGGGTTTGAAGCAGTAGCCACAGGTGCCTGCGATACTCCGTCTATAGCATAGGTGAATGTATACGGACCCGTACCTGTAAAGTTAACAGACAGGTTCCTTGAGTCACCGTCGCATATTGTTCCTCCCCCGCTTATTGTGGCTGTCGGTAGTGGATTAACAGTTACGGCAAAAGGATTGTGGTTGGTGACACAGCCTGCAGCATTGGTTTCCCTGACTGTTATCGTTCCTCCTACGTTTGCAAATACCACCGTTATTGAATTTGCCGAAGGATCGCCCAGTATGCCGGCACCGCCCGGAACAGTCCAGTTATAAACCGATCCCGGCCTGTTTGTGACGCTGTATGTTTGTGTGCTGTTGGCACATACTACGGCAGGTCCGGATATATCCTCCGGTGCCGGTGATGCATATACCTGAACAGGTAGAGTGGAAACAGCGCCGGAACATGTATAGGAGTTCGTTTCATAAACCGTTATATTACCGGATCCTGCAGCAGGAGCAGCATCGATAAGTATGGCATTTGTGTTGAAATCGAAGGTCTTGGTACCTACCGCCGGATCAACTGTCCAGTGGAAAGTGGACCCGCCAACGGCTGTGACACTATATACAATATTCTTGTCTGTTACACATATCTTATCCCTTCCTGATATTGGTTGTGGTACAGGCTCGGGATTAACAGTGATAATAACAGGTTCCATTGTGCCTGTACATCCAAGTGCACTTACCGGTGTAACGTTATATGTGGCTGTTATTGCTGCTCCGGAATAGTTATGAAGAACATCGGTAATGTGATCAGTTCCTGCAGGATCTGCAGCAACATTAACACCTGCGGTTCCCTGTATTGATCCGTCCGACATCACAGGTACGGGCCAGTTAAGCAGTGTACCTGCCGGTATGTTATTCGGAGAAAGCAGAATCTCCTTATCAACAGCAACACTTGAACAAACTGTTTTTGTCTGTGCCGGGAAGACTACCGGCTGGGGATGTATTGTTATCACAACGTCAACCGGATCGCCGATACAATCGGGAGCCAGAATGGGCTGTACCCTGTATGTTACAGTCTTATCCATTCCTGTTGTATTCACATACTGGTCAGCGGCAAGGTAGTTGGCTGCCGCGGTACCGTTAGGAACAGCAGCATTACCTGCATCTGTAAGCCCTGCATCTACTGTCTTGCTTATTATGTTATAATAGTCGGGAGTCACACTCGATGCTGTAACATCGAGGGTGAGGCCGATGGCAGTACTGCTGCAGGCCTCCGCATCAAGACCCGGATCGAGCACAGGCTGAGCTCCTACCGTAACGGTATAGGTGAAGCTGTTTCCAGTACAGCCCCCCGGATTGCTCACCGGGGTGATAGTATAGGTTACGGTAACAAGGTTACCTGTTGTATTGATGTATGTATGTGTTATATGACTGTTTGACGGGACCGTACGGTCAGCTTCAGCAGGTACATTAGCCTGGTCGCTCGACACAACAGTATAGGTAAAGAGACTTGTTACGGCATTATTGCCGTCTATATTTGCCTGTATGTCGTAGTCAAGTGCATTACCACTGCATACTGTCCCGGCATCGTTGCTTCCCACCGGTTCTGGTTTGACATTAACAATGACATCCTGGATATTACTGCAGCCGTTGGCTGTCAGGGTATACTGGTATGTCACTGCTATTGGCGATCCTGTACGATTTACAAGAGTTTCATTCGGGTTATCGGTTCCTGTAGTTGGTCCGGCAGGAGTTATTCCCGGAACATCGGCTCTTGTCCAGCTAAAGGTAGTACCGGCCGTTGCACTGGCAGGAGCATAACTGAAAGCAGTGTTACTGCATATATCAGCAGGTGTCAGCGTAGTACTGAGCTTTGGTGTCGGATTAACGGTTATTGTAAATGTCTTTGTGGGTCCTGAACAGCTTCTCCCGCCATATATGAATGTCGGTGTTACAACTATTGTGGCAACAAGAGGAGCAGTGCCGGTATTGGTTGCTGTAAAGGATGCTATATTACCCGTGCCGGTTGCCGGTAACCCGATGCCGGTTGCCGTATTCGTCCATGAATATGTTGTTGTACCAACGGTGTTAACAGTGCTGAACGTAACTGCAGTCGTTGCAGTACCATTACACAATACCTGGTTGGCAGGCTGGTCAACCTGGCCTGTCGGATTGACTGTAATTGTAAAAGTCTCGTCCGGACCCGTGCAGCTGACACCTCCGTTTGTAAATGTCGGTGTAACAACAATTGTAGCTACTACAGGAGCCGTGCCGGCATTGATTGCTGTAAATGAAGCAATATTACCCGTGCCGGTTGCCGGTAACCCGATGCCGGTTGTCGTATTCGTCCATGAATATGTCGTTGTTCCTCCTGTATTGGTTGTGGCAAAATTGACTGCCGCAGTACCCGTATTGTTACAAACGACCTGGTTGGCCGGCTGGGTAACCTGTGCTGTGGGATTGACAGTAATAGTAAATGATTTTGAAGGACCTGTACAGCTTCTTCCGTTGTATGTGAAGGTGGGTGTTACAACTATTGTAGCCACAACAGGAGCCGTGCCGGCATTGGTTGCTGTAAATGATGCAATATTACCCGTGCCGGTTGCCGGTAACCCGATGCCGGTTGCCGTATTCGTCCACGAATATGTTGTTGTACCAACCGTGTTGGTCGTTGTAAAACTGACCGCGGTGGTACCCGTCCCGTTACAAACAACCTGGTTGCCAGGCTGATCCACCTGTCCTGATGGATTTACAGTTATCGTAAAGGTCCGCGACGGACCTGTACAGCTTGTTCCCCCGTTAGTAAATGTCGGCGTAACAGTTATTGTGGCAGTCACGGGAGATGTTCCTGTATTTACAGCTGTAAATGAAGCAATATTGCCCGTGCCGGTTGCCGGTAACCCGATGCCGGTTGCCGTATTCGTCCATGAATATGTTGTTGTGCCGCCTGTATTGGTCGTGGAAAAATTAATTGCCGTTGTCCCTGAATTATTACATACTACCTGGCTGGCCGGCTGATTGACCTGACCGGTCGGATTAACAGTAATAGTAAACGTTTTTGCCGGACCTGTACAGCTTTCACCACCGTTTGTAAATGTCGGTGTCACAACTATTGTAGCTACTACAGGTGCAGTGCCGGCATTAGTTGCTGTAAATGATGCAATATTGCCCGTACCGGTTGCCGGTAACCCGATGCCGGTTGCCGTATTCGTCCATGAATAGGTTGTCGTCCCTCCTGTATTTGCTGTGGAAAAACTAACTGCTGTTGTAGCCGTATTATTACATACAACCTGGCTGGCCGGCTGGTTGACCTGTGCAGTGGGATTGACTATTACAGACCTCGTAACGGGAGATCCTGGGCATGCCGTTGCTCCCGGACCACGTGGTGTTATTGTATATG
>Ga0102950_1000240_pt1 | contig 14220 bp, 12 predicted proteins | sample SalPon2A_B_D2_MG_FD_78505 | JGI IMG/M metagenome (GOLD analysis project Ga0102950, IMG submission 78505) | Soil microbial communities from South San Francisco under conditions of wetland restoration - Salt Pond MetaG R2A_B_D2_MG | ecosystem: Environmental > Terrestrial > Soil > Wetlands | place...
ATGAGAAAAATTTTGATCGGCGTTGTTGATAAAGGCACTGGCGAAAATGCTAAGCTTGATTTGGTAACTGTCGGTGGAAAAACTGGAACTTCACAGAAATTGATTAACGGCCGGTATTCAAATAAAGAATATAATTCTTCCTTCATAGGATTTTTCCCGGCTGAAAATCCGAAGATAATTTGTCTTGTGCTCGTTAATGCCCCGGAAAAAGGAAGATACGGCGGTTCTGTAGCAGCTCCGATCTTTAAAAATGTAGCACAAAGAATAATTAACGCAAATCCTCAAATTTACCGTGATTCAGTTACTCAGCCAAAGATTGAAAATAACTTGAAAGTGGTTTTTGCAGACAATCATAATAAAGATAACAAGCCTTTAGTTTCGGCAAAAACGATCTCGGATAATCTGAGCAATATCAAGAAAACACAAATGCCGGACTTAACAAACTACAGTTTGAGAGACGGGATTAAAATTTTATCAAAACTTGGATTGAAATACAAAGTTTCCGGAAGCGGAGTGATTATTTCACAAAGTATACAGCCCGGTGAGAAATTAACTAAAGGTTTGATTTGTAGCATAGATTGTAAGGAAGTTCAAATAAAAGGTGCATCGGTTTACTGATGGAATTAACTCATTTATTAAATAGCGTGCAGGCTGTTCAGGTAGTTGGCGAAGTTCAGAGAAAGGACGTTGCTTCTATCGTTTATGATTCACGCAAATCTGTTAAGAATTCCATCTTTGTGGCAATAAAAGGATTTAATACCGATGGCCACAAATTTATTCTGGATGCAATAAATAAAGGTGCACTTGCTGTAGTTCTCGAAGATAATGATGCTGTACCTGAAGATATTTTTATGCACCAGGGTGTAGCAAAAATTCTTGTGAAGAATTCACGGGTTGCTCTTGCACAGCTTTCGAATAGTTTTTATAAGGAACCTTCAAAGAAATTAAAACTTATTGGTATAACAGGTACTAACGGTAAAACCACAACAGCATATTTTATTAAATCGATACTGGAAACAGCAGGTAATAAGGTTGGGTTAACGGGAACAATTGCAAATTATATCGGAAAGGAAAAACTGGATTCATCACTTACAACACCCGAAGCAAACGATATGAATCAGCTTTTATTTGAAATGTACAATAAGGACTGTGGCTATGCTGTAATGGAAGCATCTTCACATTCACTCGTACTTAAGAGAACATTTGATTTACACTTTGCGGCAGGTGTTTTTACAAACATTACTTCAGATCATCTGGACTTTCACGAGAGTTTTGAAAACTATCTTTCAGCAAAAAAAATACTTTTTAGTTCACTTTCAGAATCAGCATTTGGCATTTATAATATTGATGACAGCAGCAGCACTTTAATAGTCGATGATTCAAAGTCAAAATTGTTTTCATATGGTGTATCGTCAAATGCAGATTTTTTATTAAAAGATATTCATTACGATCTGGAAGGAACAAATTTTACAATCAGCTATAAAGGGAAAAATTATCCTGCAAATACATCGCTTGTAGGAGAATTTAATGCTTACAATGCAGGTGCCGCATTTGCAACAACAGTATTGCTCGGAGTTAATGAGAATAAGGCAATTGAAGGAATCAAAAATACACAGCAGGTTCCGGGTAGATTTGAAATTATTGGCAGCGGTCTTAAGAAAGTTATAGTTGATTATTCTCATACGGCAGATAGTCTTGAAAAAACATTAATTGCCTTGAGAAAAATCGCGAAAGATGGCCAGCCCGTTTATACTGTCTTTGGTTGCGGTGGAAACAGGGATAAAACGAAAAGACCTGTGATGGGAAAAATTGCTACGGAATACAGCGATATTGCAATTATTACATCGGATAATCCGAGGAATGAAAATCCTTTTGAAATTATTGATGACATAAAAAATGGTATTTCGAAAAATAATTACTCGGTTATCGAAGACAGGGAAGAAGCAATAAAAGATACAATTGAAAAATCAGAGGGCAATGCTGTAATCCTTATTGCTGGTAAAGGTCACGAAAATTACCAGGAAATAAAAGGTGTACGCAAACATTTCTCAGATAAAGAAATTGCACTAAGGTATCTGGGAAAATGATAAAACTAACGCTGGAAGATATCTTTGAAATACCGGGAGCCAGAATTTACAATCCGGATGAATTCAGATCAGTAAGTTCGGTTTCTATTGACTCGAGAAACATTAAAAAAAATTCCCTTTTTGTAGCAATAATTGGAGAGAAATTTGACGGTCACAATTTTATTAGTGAAGTAATTAAGAAAGGTGCTTCTGCTGTAATGATAAACGAAAAAAAACATAGAAAATTTAATGATCTGGAATTACCTGTCATTACGGTTCCTGATACAACAATTGCCTACGGTGATGTAGCAAGAACATGGAGAAGAAAACTGGATACGAAGGTTATTGGAATAACAGGCAGCGCAGGAAAAACTTCCACTAAAGAAATGATTTCGGCAATATTGAGCAGTAAGTATAAAATCAATAAAACTATTTTAAATAATAATAATCATATCGGCGTACCGCTTACAATTTTAAGTACAAACAATAAACATGATGTTCTTGTGCTTGAATTAGGGACAAATCATTTTGGCGAAATAGATTATACAGCCAAAATTGCCGAACCGGATTATGCCTTGATTACAAATATTGGCCATTCACATCTTGAGTTTCTTAAAAATAAAAGAGGTGTGCTGAAAGAAAAAACAGCCTTGTTTGATGCAACAAAAGAAACAAATGGAACACTCTTTATTAATAAAGACGACAGATTATTACGTAATTCCAATAAGAAATATAACAAGAGATTTACCTATTCTTTTTCCAGCAAAGCTGATGTAACAGGCAAACTTAACGGAATTGATAAAACAGGGAAAGAGAATATAGAGATCAATTTTAAGAATATAAAAATTAACGGTGCTTTCTTTTACGGCGAACAAACAGCCCAAAATTTATTGGCATCATCCGCTGTCGCATTCAGATTGGGATTAAATAAAACACAGATACTTAAAGGCCTGAAGAAATATAAAAACGCAGATAAAAGATTAAATGTAAAAAATTATAAAAAATCTTTTACAATAATTGATGATACGTATAATGCAAATCCTGAATCTACTAAGTATGCACTTGAGCTTTTAAACAAAATTGGAAATGGAAGAAATAAGATTGCAATTCTTGGTGATATGTTTGAACTAGGAGACAATGCTCCAAAACTACACAAAGCTTTAGCAAAGGTAGTTAAAAAAAATAAAATTGATGAAGTTTTGTTAACCGGATCATTGATGAAAAACCTTAATTCAGAATTAAGAAAGACAAAAATTCGTGTAAAACATTATAGAACCAGGGAAGAATTAAAAAAAGAAATTATTAACCGTGAATTTTCAAAATCAGTTATGCTGGTAAAAGGTTCACGGGGAATGAGAATGGAAGAATTTGTAAAAATAATTGAAGGTAAAATTAGCGGTTAATGCTTTACTATTTATTCGACTATATTAATAAGATATTCAGCCCTCCGGGATTTAAGATTTTCCGGTTCCTTACCTTCAGGTCTGCCCTGGCTGCTATTACGGCATTATTCCTTGCATTTTACCTCGGCCCAAAGATTATAAAAATACTTCAGGCAAAACAAATTGGCGAAGCTAAAAAAGCAGATGGACCAAAATCTCATTGGTCAAAAGCCGGTACTCCAACTATGGGAGGGATAATATTAATTATCTCAATAATTATCCCGGTTCTGTTGTGGAGTGATATAAAAAGCATTTATGTTATCCTGATTTTAGCTGGAACAGTTTGTCTTAGCCTGGTTGGATTTCTTGATGATTATTTAAAAGTAATTAAAAAGTTGCCAAACGGACTTATAGCTCGTTACAAATTAATGGGACAGGTATTAGTAGGATTGGCGGTTGGATCTGCAATTTATTTTTCACCTGTATTTGCAGGCTTCAGCACTTTAACAACGGTGCCGTTCTTAAAGGATGTAAATCTTGATCTATCAATTTTTTATATACCTGCGGTGGTATTTATCGTAACCGCCACTTCAAACGCAGTTAATCTTACAGATGGTCTGGATGGGCTTGCAATAGGTGTGACAACAGTTGTAATGCTAACTCTCGCAGTGATCGCTTACGTAAGCGGTAATGTAATTTATTCAAAATATCTGAATATAATTTTTCTTCCGGGTGCAGGCGAACTTACAGTTTTTATCTCTGCTGTTATAGGTGCATCGCTTGGATTTTTATGGTTCAATTCGTATCCGGCGCAAGTTTTTATGGGAGATACGGGCTCACTTGCATTAGGCGGTGCGTTCGGAATTTTAGCAGTACTGATTAAAAAAGAATTGTTCATCCCCATACTTGGCGGAATATTTTTTATGGAAACTCTTTCTGTAATAGGGCAAAGAGTTTATTTCAAATACACAAAAAAGAAATATGGTGAAGGAAGAAGAATTTTTAAGATGGCTCCCGTTCATCATCATTTTGAAATGCTCGGTTGGCCAGAGCCAAAAATTGTAACCAGGTTTTATATAATCGCAATCATAATGGCAATAATTACTCTTGCTTCGTTTAAGATTCGTTAATGGAAATTACAGGAAAAAATATATCGATAATCGGCGCTGTCAGGAGCGGAATTGGCGCTGCAAAAATGGTAAAGAAACTTGGTGGAATCCCGTTTGTAAGTGATTCCGGTGATGAAAAAAAACTGGAGAAACAGCTAAAAACATTAAAAGACCTTGGAGTAGAATTTGAGACAGGGATGCATTCGGAAAAAGTTTACGATTGCGATCTAATGGTTGTAAGCCCGGGTGTTCCATCTGACTCAAAAGTAATTATGACCGCGAAAGAAAAAAATATAAAAGTGATTGGTGAAGTTGAACTTGCAGCATCATTTTGCAAAGGGAACATTATTGCAATTACCGGCACTAATGGCAAAACTACAACAACAAGTTTAACAGGCCATTTATTGAAAACCTGTGGGGCAAAAACCTTTGTAGTCGGAAATATCGGTAATGCATTTTCTGAGATTGCTCTTGATACAACTAAAGAAGATTTCGTTGTGCTTGAAATATCTAGTTTTCAGCTGGATATGATTGAAAACTTCAAACCAAAAGTTGCAGCCATATTAAATATTACTCCGGATCATCTAAACCGGTACGAAAATAGATTTGAAAATTATATTGATTCAAAATTCAGGATTTTCAAAAATCAGGATGAAAATGATTATCTGATTATTAATCACGATGATAAAACAATCAGCAAATTTATTTCATCACATAAAAGCCGTGATTTATTTTTCTCATTAACAGGGAAGCAGGAGAATGGATGCTTCAGGTTAAATGAAAAAGTAATCTGTAATAAAAATGGACAAAAGGAATTTGAATGCGAAGTTGCAGACATTAACCTGCTTGGTGATCATAATGTTTCAAATGCAATGGCTGCAGTTAGTTCATTGAAGGTATTTAGTTTTGATAATGAAAAAATTATTGAAGGCTTAAGATCATTTAAAGCAGTAGAACATCGTCTTGAGTTCGTCAGAGAACTGAATGGAGTCAGATACATAAATGATTCGAAAGCAACCAATGTTGATTCGGTCTGGTACGCGCTCCAAAGTTTTGATGATCCTATCTTTCTGATACTTGGCGGGCAGGACAAAGGGAACGATTATAATCAAATTAAAAAACTGGTGCTGGACAGAGTAAAAAAAATATACGCAATTGGTTCTTCAGCAACTAAAGTCTTTAATTTTTTCCATAAAGATATCAAAGTTGAAGTCGTTTCGTCTCTTGAAAGTGCGGTTACCGAAGCAAACAAAGAAGCCCGGAATGGGGAAGTGGTACTACTTTCTCCCGCATGTGCGAGTTTCGATATGTTCGATAATTATGAACAGAGGGGCTCAGTTTTTAAGAATTTCGTAAAAAGTTTATAAATGAAAAAACTTGGTTTAACAATATTTCTCGATTCGTTTGCACTGATGTTGCTTGGACTTATTATAGTTATGAGTGCCAGCAGTACGTATAGTGCAATTCGTTTTGACAGTTTGTTTCACCTGTTCAATTCACATTTATTCAAAGTAATATTCGGAATACTTGTGATGGTAATTTTCTGTGCAGTACCATATGAGCTTTACAAGGAATTCAGTAAACCAGCAATATTGCTTGTGAGCGGTCTGTTGATTCTTACTTTATTTATTGCACCAAATATTAAGGGTGCAGGCAGATGGATAAATCTTGGATTTTTATCATTTCAACCGGCTGATATTGCGAAACTTGTATTAATAGTTCACCTAGCCGCTTTAATTGAAGACAAAGGTGAACTCATTAAGAATTATAAAGAAGGATTTCTGTACCTGATGATCTGGGTACTACTCGTTTCCGGATTAATATTGATTCAGCCAAATGTTAGTAATGGTGTTTTGCTGGTATTTATTTCATTTGTTATGCTTTATATCGGCGGAGCAAAGCTAACTCATTTACTCGGAACAGCATTTGTTTGTCTTATAACTGTTGGTGCGGTTGCAATGATTTTTACACATTCCCGCGAGAGGATTTTAACTTTTATTGATGCTATTAATAATGGTGGAACCGCAAACATACAAGTTAAACAGGCATTACTCGGACTGGGTAGCGGAGGAATTTTTGGTGTTGGCGTTGGACATAGCATGCAGAGTAATTTATTTCTTCCGGAATCATACGGAGATTTCATATTCGCAATTGTTGGAGAGGAATTAGGATTTATAGGATCAGTAATTGTTCTAATGAGCTACCTGGTATTGTTTGTTGCTGGTATTCTGATTGCAAAAAAAACAAAGGATGTTTTCGGACAAATGCTGGCATTTGGAATTACATTCTCGATTCTCCTTTATGCCTTTATTAATGCAGCAGTTGCAACGGGTCTTGTGCCAACAACCGGATTGCCTCTGCCGTTTATTAGTTATGGTGGCACTTCAATGATCTTTTTATGTATTTCTGTCGGAATACTAGTGAACATTGCTTATACAAATGCAAGAAAAAATGATGGAATAGACAGGTCAGATGCAGGATTAACTACAGAAGAAATTAATTAGTAGGATACGAGGTAATGCGTGAAGCAAGAACTAAATACAGGTTTTTATTTGCCGGTGGAGGAACCGGAGGACATTTATTTCCGGCTATTGCTGTTGCAGAGAAAATTCGTTCACTCGTTCCTGAAGCTGAAATTATGTTTGTCGGTACTAAATCAAAAATTGAAGGGCGAGTTGTTCCTGAACTCGGGTATAAATTTAGTTCAATATGGATTAAGGGTTTCGCGAGAAAATTTAATGTTGAAAATATATTATTCCCGGTAAAATTAGTTGTATCAGTTATGCAGTCAATATTTATAAATATGAAATTTAAACCTAAAGTTGCCATCGGTTCCGGAGGATATGTTTCCGGCCCGGCAATATTTGGAGCTAATGTAATGGGTGCTAAAATATTGCTGCTTGAACAAAATAGTTATCCCGGAGTAACAACAAGATTACTCGAAAATTATGCGGATGAAATTCATATAAGTTTTGAGAATTCAAAAAAATATTTCAGGAATAAAGAAAAGTTATTTGTTACAGGAAATCCTGTCAGGGAAAGCTTGACCCCTGTTTCAAAAGAAGAAGCTTTGAAAAGTTTTGGCTTGTCACCGGATAAAAAAACATTGCTCATACTTGGAGGAAGCCTGGGCGCAGCATCAATAAATAAAGCTGTTGCAGGCGTGGTTAAACAGTTTGAAGAAAATGATATTCAGCTAATCTGGCAGACTGGTAAAAATGGATTTGAAGAGAATAAAAAATTTGAATCGGGAAAAATAAAAGTATTTCCTTTCGTAGAAAAAATGAATGTTCTTTATTCTGCTTGCGATCTTCTGCTTGCCCGAGCTGGAGGAATAACAATAGCAGAATTTCTTAAACTGGGGATTCCCTGCATATTGGTTCCCTCACCCAATGTCGCAGAGAATCACCAGTATTTTAATGCAAAATCGCTTGCTGATAAAAATGCAGCCGTGTTATTGGATGATAAAGAAGTTGGGAATAAAATATTTAACGAAGTTACTTCATTATTAAATGATGAAATGGAACTCTCCTGTCTTAAAGAAAATGCGCTAAAACTTGCAAGACCGGATGCGGTCAGGATAATAGCTGAAAATGCAATAAAATTCGCGGAAGTGATATGAATAATGAAAATAAAAATAGCGCTCAAAATTTTAAGTATAAAATGTCGTTTTATTATCAGTCGACAATTATATACTTCGTTGTATTTATTCTGTATGCGATAATTCGCGGTGAATTTGTTGAGAACTCATTCAAATTAATAACTAAAGATCCTATTATTTACTTCTTTGGATTGATTGTGGTTATCTCTTTGATAAGTCTCGTTTACAACATATATAAGAATAAACACCTGGTTATTAGAGAAGACAACATATCGTTCGTTAACCGATTCAGAGAAAGAGCTTTTACTTTTGATAAAATTATCAGGATTAGAATATCGAGAGAAAACAGCGAACGTGGTAAAGGCGCGTTTAAGATTGTGAGAATAAAATTGAAAAACAGGAGAAGGCCTTTAGTAATCAGACCGTATGATTATGAAAACGGAAACGAGCTGCTGAAAAAATTTCAGGAAATTAAATCAGGATTAGAAAAAAAGTAATGTTCAAGAATATTAAAAAAGTACACTTTGTTGGAATTGGCGGTATCGGGATGAGCGGCATCGCAGAAATATTGCTTAACCAGGGATTTGAAATCTCCGGTTCCGATAAAATGTTAAGTGATGTTACCAGCAGGCTTACAGATTTAGGAATTAAAGTCTATGAAGGACATTCCCCTGAAAACGTGAAAGATGTAGATGTACTTGTTTATTCTTCAGCAGTTACAACTGATAATCCGGAAGTGAGAGCTGCCGCAGAAAGGAAAATACCAATTATTAAACGCTCTGAGATGCTAGCAGAATGCATGAGAATGCAGTATGGAATTGGTATTGCCGGAACGCACGGTAAAACTACTACAACTTCCATGGTTGGACTGACTTTAACCGAAGGAAATATTGATCCTACAATTATAGTTGGTGGAAAACTAAGTGGATTAGGTGGAACAAATGCGAGACTTGGCAACGGTGAATTCATTGTAGTTGAAGCTGATGAATTTGACAGGACCTTTTTAAAACTAACACCAACAATTGCTGCTATAACTACATTGGAAACTGAGCACCTGGATACATATAAAGACCTGGATGACATAAAAGCAGCCTTTGTAGAATTCGCAAATAAAGTTCCGTTTTATGGTTTTGTTGCTCTTTGTATGGACGAGCCGGCATTACTGGATATTATTCCGCAAATAAATAAGAAAATTATTACGTATGGATTAACTACTCAGGCAGATGTAAGGGCAGTTGATATTTCTCATAATCAATTTCTTAGCAAATTTTCAGTCAATTATTTCGGTAAAAAACTAGGTGAAATTAACCTGAGAATCCCCGGACTTCACAATATTAAAAATGCATTGGTTGCGGTAACAATAGCACACGAATTGGGAATTGATTTTAAAGTTATCAAAAAAGCTCTTGAATCTTTCTCAGGTGTTTACAGAAGATTCGAAGTAAAATATGATAAGGAAATTCTTGTAATAGATGATTACGCACATCATCCTACAGAAACTACGGTAGTTCTTGCAGGAATCAGGGCAGGTTGGAACAGAAGATTGGTTGTTGTATTTCAGCCGCATTTGTACTCAAGAACAAAAGATTTTTACCAGGAATTTGGAAGGTCGTTTTTGAATTCGGATGTATTTATTTGTACAGATGTTTATCCGGCCCGAGAAGAAGCAATTGAAGGAATTAGTGGTGAATTAATTGCGAATATTGCAAAAAAAATCGGGCATAAGAATGTGATTTATGTAGAAGATAAAAATGACGTACCTGCAAAACTAAATGAAATTAAAAAAGATGGTGATATAATTATCACTATGGGTGCAGGTGATATCTGGAAGTTTGGCGATAGGTTTGTTCAATTACTTAATAAAAATTGATTAAATGCGTGAAGGTACAAGTAAAATATTCGGCTTGCTGGTTCTCATTTTGTTGATGTCTGGTGTGCTTTATTTAACTTTTTTTTCAAAGAAGAAAATAAATAAAGGAGAAATAAAAATGATCGAAGTAACGGGAAATAATCTTCTTAATGAAACTGATTATCTGAAAATGACAAAACTGGATGATAGAACAGCCTATATAGATTTATCTCTTCCTGTTATTAAAGATCGAATTTTAAGGCATCCTTACGTTTTAAAAGCTGATGTAGAATATGATGGACTTGGGGGGGTGAGAATTGAAATTAAGGAAAAAAAAATTAAGGCTGTAATTCTTAATAACGGAGAACCATACTTTATAACGGAAAAATACCAAATACTACCGCTACTATCAGGATCAAAATTTTCAGATTTACCAATAATCAGCAATTTACCAGATACACTAAAAGTAAGAACATTATCAGTATTAAATAATGAAGAAATCAAAGAAGCATTTAGAATTATAGATGCGGCAAAATTAACAAACGAGAGCATGTTTAATCATATGGCTGAAATTAACTTAAGAAAAGGCGGGGATATAATACTTACTTTTTCAAGGGTAAAACTACCCGTTATTTTTGGAAGAGGTGGCACGGCCAAAAAAATGGTTTACCTCGATATACTTTGGGATGATATGCTCTCGCAAAAAGATATAGTTGAAAATAGCGAATATATAGATCTTAGATTTTCCAACGAGATTTATGTTGGAAAGTCTGAAAAAATAGGTTTGAATTAATGAAAAAAAATATTATTGCGGGATTAGATTTAGGAACTACTAAGGTTTGCGCGGTTATCGCGGAAAAGATTGGGGATAATAAGATCGATATTCTTGGCTTCGGTGTTGCACCTTCGGAAGGATTGCACAAAGGCCTTGTTGCTAATATCGGGAAAACATCTGAAGCAATTAAGGAAGCTGTAGCTATCGCTTCTAACAGGGCAGGCATTCAGGTGAATATTGTAAATGTTGGAGTAGCAGGCGAGCATATTACAAGTATCAGGCATAGAAATTATGTAACAATTACAAATGAAGAAAAGGAAATAACAAAATCTGATCTGGATAGGTTGGAAGCTGATGTAAGGACAATCAGAATTCCTTCGGACAGACAGATTTTGCACATTATTCCCGAAGAATTTTCAATAGATCATCAAAGCGGAATCGAAAACCCGATTGGTATGTCAGGTTCACGGCTGGAAGCAACAAATCATATTGTACTGGCTTCAATTCCTGCAATACAAAACATTAAAAGATCTGTCGAACGTGCCGGCTTACAGGTTCAAGAATATATTTTGCAGCCAATTGCTTCAAGTTCTTCAGTTCTTGAAGAGAGTGAAAAAGACCTGGGTGTTGCGTTGATAGACATTGGTGGTGGGACAACTGACATTGCAATTTTTCATAAAAAATCGATCAAGCATACTAAAGTAATTGGTGTTGCGGGAAATCAGGTAACAAATGATATCAGGGAATCATTAGGGGTAATTACTGAAGAAGCTGAAATATTAAAACGTGATTATGGGTATGCAACTGAAAGTGCAATAATTAAAGATGAGGATATTTTGATAAAAGGCGTTGGTGCACGTGGAAACGCTAAAATTCCTATTAGTCTTTTAACACAAATCATTAGCCTTAGAATGAGAGAATTATTCAGCTTGATAGATAATGAAATGAGAAGCGCCGGATTTAAGAATAAAATTAAAGCGGGTATAGTTTTAACCGGTGGCGGTTCTTTATTAAAAGGATGCAGCGAGTTGGCGGAAGAAGTTTTTGGAATGCCAACAAGGATTGGTGTACCGCAGGAGTTAGGTGCAGGATTATCAAATGAAATTGAGAGCCCTGAATTTGCTACGGTTGCAGGACTAATCAGAGGAATACCCGGTGGCAAATCAAGCGAATACCAGATATTAATAAGGCCCAAAAAAGTTAAAGGCAAAGGTAAGATTTCATACATAGCAAAACGAATACAACAATTTTTTGATGAACTTTAAATTATTACATAATTAGGAGGTAACTATGACCCGATTTGCAACCCTAGATAGAGACAATTCAATGTCAGCTATCCTTAAAGTAGTTGGTATAGGCGGCGGTGGATGCAATGCCATTGAAAGCATGATCAATAGAGGTCTCACAGGTGTTGAATACGTTGCTGTAAATACAGATTCCCAGGTTCTTAACAGCAGCAGTGCAAACCACAAAATTCAGGTTGGAACTATGATCACCCGTGGTTTGGGTGCAGGTGCTGATCCAAATGTAGGCAGAAAATCTCTCGAAGAAGACAGGGAAAAGCTAGCTGAAGTTCTTTCTGGCAGCGACATGGTTTTTGTAACCGCCGGTATGGGAGGTGGAACAGGGACAGGCGGTGCTCCTGTAATTGCTTCTATTGCTCAAAGCGTTGGAGCGCTTGTAGTTGGAATAGTTACCAAACCTTTCCGATGGGAAGGTAAAAAAAGAATGCTGAATGCTGAACATGGCATACAGGAATTACGTCAGCATGTTGATAGTTTAATTGTAATTCCAAATGAAAGACTCTTAAGCATTCTCGATAAAAACATTAATGCTTTTGCTGCATTCGATAAACCAAATGAAGTTCTTTACGAAGCTACAAGAGGTATAGCTGATATTATTACAGTAGAAGGGCTTATAAATGTCGACTTTGCTGATGTCCGTTCTGTAATGAATCAAAGTGGAGAAGCTTTAATGGGGTGCGGAATTGCAAGTGGTGAAAACCGTGCAATAGAAGCAGCACAAAAAGCAATTTCAAGTCCTTTGCTCGAAGGTATAAATATTAAGGGCGCCAAAAGCGTACTGTTAAATGTTACCGGCTCAAGCAATCTGACAATGCAGGAAATTAATGAAGGCAATAATGTAATATTCGAAGCAGCGGGTGAAGAAGCAAATGTTATTTTTGGTTGCGTAAGAAAAGAAGAAATGAATGATTATGTCTCATATACAGTAATTGCAACCGGATTTGAATCTACCCAGGGATTTAGCAAAGCACAGAAGAAATCTACACAGCCTCAGCCTAAAAAGCAGGATTCATTCAGGGGCGGTTTTAATTTTCTGGAGAACGACGATATTGATAAAGAAAACCTTGATGTACCTACTATATTAAGAGTAAAAAGTCCAAAAGCGTCAATTGAACCGAATGAAGAAGAAACACCTGAAAGCGGTTTTAAATTTGAAACATCAAGATACAACTGGGCTAAAGATAAAGCAGAAAAGAAAAAAGAAGAAGAACCAGAACCAGAAAACAATAATGACGACGATGAAGATAGTTCTTCATTTTTGAGAATGATAATGGATTAAGTAAGGTTTTTCAAACAAAATCTTTACTGATAAATAAAGTTAATGATTTATTGATCGGATAAATCTTAGAAATTATAGAATAATTTCCTGTGAGCATTACTCATCAGATGGTCTTGCCTCAAGCGAAATGTTGTCTTCATTATCTATTGACACTATAATTCTGTTTGGTCTGCAGCAAATTCTACAGTCTTCTATAAAATCCATTTTTGTCGCTACTGTTAAATCTACCCAGACAGAATTATGTATTCCACAGTATTGGCACGTCCAGACAATATCCTCATCTGTTGTGAACATTTCATCCCTTTTTTGTTATTACAGTAATAAAGGTATAAACTTTTAGGTAAGAAAGTAGGCAGAAAATAGTATTGCTTAAAAAATAAGCAATACTATTTCATATTTATAAATTGAGATGGAAAGTTAAGCTCGGCTTCATTAACCAATTTTATTACTGCTTGCAGATCATCAATTTTTGGTGCCAGAACACGGATTTTTTCATCCTGAATTTGGGCATTTACTTTTAGTTTTGATTCTTTTATAAGGGTAGTGATTTTCTTTGCGTTTTCTTTAGAAATACCACTTTGTAGTTTTATTTTTTGTCTTAGTCTTCCGCTTGAAGCAGATTCAGGTTCCTGCATATCCAGAGCTTTAATTGAAATACCTCTTTTTATAAGCTTTGATTGCAGGATATCTATGCTCGCTTTGCGGGAATAATCATCCCTGGTATTAATACTCAAAAATTTATCTTTCTTATTCAGTTCAATTTCCGTGGCAGAGTCTTTAAGATCATATCTTTGATGAATTTCTTTTATTGCCTGGTTAACCGCATTATCAACTTCCTGGAAATCTATTTCTGAC
>Ga0102950_1000241_pt1 | contig 14191 bp, 11 predicted proteins | sample SalPon2A_B_D2_MG_FD_78505 | JGI IMG/M metagenome (GOLD analysis project Ga0102950, IMG submission 78505) | Soil microbial communities from South San Francisco under conditions of wetland restoration - Salt Pond MetaG R2A_B_D2_MG | ecosystem: Environmental > Terrestrial > Soil > Wetlands | place...
AAGGCATACGAAAAGACCGGCATTCATTTTATAAAAGCGCCGATGCATTTTTTCTCATTGCAAATTATGAAGCCGTAATGCGGGACATAACCGTCATTCATCGGCATCCGCCCGACATGATAATACTTGATGAAGCACAGAAGATAAAAAACTATGATACAAAAACATCGTATGCGGTAAAGTCAATTCCCAAAAAGCACTCCCTTGTAATTACCGGAACTCCTCTTGAAAACAATCTTCTTGATTTGTATTCGATAATGAATTTTATTGACCCGGAAGTACTGGCTCCGCAATGGGAATTTTCAATGAATCATTGTTATTTCGATAAGGAGAAAAAGAACAGGGTAACCGGCTATTTTAATTTGCAGGACCTAAAAAATAAATTATCCGAGTATGTCATCAGGCGCGAGAAGACAGATGTTTTGAAAGAGCTGCCTGCAGTGCAGGAAGTTACAGTACCGGTTGTGCTTCACGAAGCGCAAGCGGAAATTCATGCCGGGTTAGCCAGGTCGCTGGCGCCGATTCTGCATAAGAAACATAAAACTTTTTATGATATGCAGCGCATACAGCAAATTCTTACCAGCATGAGAATGGTTTGCGATTCAACTTTTCTTATCGACAAGGAGACAAATCATTCCCCGAAATTAGAAGAATTGGAAACGATACTTTTAGAAAAGTTAAATATCAAAAATCGAAAAAGAAAAGTAATAATATTTTCCGAATGGAAGACAATGCTGCATTTAATCGGTAAGATGCTTAACATGAACGGCATTCAATACGTTACGCTTTCGGGAGATGTTGCGGTTAAGAAAAGAGGTCTGCTTATCGATGAATTTGCAAATAACTCGGATACTCTTGTATTCCTTTCAACCGAAGCCGGCGGAACAGGATTAAATTTACAGTTTGCCGATACGGTAATCAATTTTGATTTGCCCTGGAATCCCGCGAAAAAGAATCAAAGAATCGGACGAATAAATCGCATCGGGCAGGTAAGTCCGAAATTAACCGCAATTAATATGATTGCACAAAACAGTATAGAACATAATATTGCAAACGGAATTGTTGTTAAAGAAGCTTTGTTCAATGCTGTTTTAAATAACGCCAACTTAACTGAAGAAGTAGATTTTTCCGCCAAAGGAAGATCGACATTTATTGAGAAAGTTCAAAAGATGATTCAGCCGATTGAAGCGCCTTTGCTTGTGCACGAGGAATCCGATGAAGAAACGAAAGAAGAAATTGGAAATGAAATTGTGGATTCCGGAGAATTGATTGAAGAACCGTTACAACTTGTTCCGGATGAGTCGGAAGTGATTCCCAAAGGAAAAGATAATTTCGGCAATGCCGATGCAACTGCTTCACAAATAATTCATGCTAAAGATAATTTAGCTAACCAGCATGTACCGGAGCCAGCGGAAATTGAAGCAACACTAAATCAAGGCATACAATTTTTAAGCGGAATATTTAAAATGGCGACAGGCAAAGAATTAGTAACCGGTGAAAAAGGTATAACAGTAAACCGTGAGACAGGCGAGGTAACAATGAAATTCAAACTGCCGGGATTTTGAATTGATTATCTTCATATAGAATTGAAAAATATTACAATGACTGATGATAAGAAAAATAGCTTATCTCTGCTCGATAAGTATCAATCCCTGCTTATCGAAAACGATAAGCTAAAAGCTGAAAATAAAAAGTTAAAAGAACAGCTTGACGCCTGCCTTCCGGGCAGGCAGACTCTCACACATCAAGACGAAACAATAAAAGAAGCAGTAGCAATATCTGTCTCAGAAAGATATGCAAGTTTGGCGGTGAAAGAAACTCATCATGAAAATAATTCTTCAATTAATCGAAACAGCAGCCCTGGTGATAAAATAAAACTCTTCACGTCTCTATTTAAGGGGAGAGAAGATGTCTATGCAAAAAGATGGCAAAACAAAAACTACGTTTCCGGCTACTCGCCTGTTTGCCTTAATGAATGGAAACCCGGAATATGTAATAAGCCGAAAATAAAATGCACTGAATGTCCAAATAAATCTTTTATACCACTAAACGAAAAAGTTATTGAAGAACATTTGAAAGGAAAAGTTGTTGCCGGAATATACCCGATGCTTCCTGACGAAACATGTTGCTTCTTGGCCATGGACTTTGATGATGAGGGGTGGGACAAAGATATTTCTATATTAAGAAATGTTTGTAAAGAATTTGAAATCCCGTTTTCAGTAGAACGCTCACGTTCCGGGAGTGGAGCTCATGTTTGGTCCTTTTTTGAAGAGAGAATATCAGCTTCTTTAGCCCGCAAATTTGGATCATCTTTGCTGACTTACTCAATGAGCAAAAGACATGAGATCAAATTCAAATCTTATGATAGATTATTTCCAAACCAAGATACGATGCCGAAAGGAGGCTTTGGAAATTTAATTGCGCTTCCGCTTCAGATGGAAGCAAGAAAAAAAGGCAATAGCGAGTTCATCGATGAGAACTTAAATCCGTATCCGGACCAGTGGGAGTTTTTGAGTTCAATAAATAAACTGTCTGAAGATGCCATTGTGAAATTAACCGGAAAACTTTCCACAACTTTCCATGGAAATGAATTAGGAATATTAAAAAAAGATGATGAAGCAGAGCCAAAGCCCTGGGAAAAATCTTCCCCGGTCACTTTAATTAAAAACGATTTTCCGGAGAAAGTGAATCTCGTAAAAGCAAATATGATGTATGTTTTAAAGGACGGGATTTCTCAAAAGGCATTAAACGTTTTAAAGCGTTTAGCAGCATTTAAGAATCCGGCGTTTTATAAAGCGCAGGCTATGCGGCTTTCAACTTATAACAAGCCCAGAATTATTTCATGCTCTGATGAAACAGCAGAATATATTTGTCTGCCGAGAGGATGCCGGGAAGATGCAGTAAGCTTGCTTAACGAGCTTGACGTCGATTTCGAAATTGATGATAAAACTAATTCCGGAAGAAGCATTAATATAGAATTTAACGGCAAGTTAAGAGATCGGCAAATTACTGCAATAAATGAGCTTCTAAAATATGATTACGGAGTATTAGCCGCTCCTACAGCATTCGGAAAGACCGTAATTGCCGCAAAGCTTATAGCCGAGCGAAAAATAAATACAATCATATTGGTTCACAGGCAGCAATTGCTTTCACAATGGATAAAAAAGCTTTCTGATTTTTTAGATATTAAGGAAGATATGCCCGCACTTGAGAAAAAAAGAGGAAGACACAAGCAGCAATCTCTTATCGGACAGGTCGGAGGCGGGAAAGAATACCTAACAGGAATCATTGATGTTGCTATTATGCAATCGTTAAACAGAGAGAATGAGGTTAAAGACTTTATTAAAAATTACGGAATGGTAGTAGTCGATGAATGTCATCATGTACCAGCTTTTAGTTTTGAACAAGTTCTTAAAAATGTTCATGCAAAATATGTTTATGGATTAACGGCCACACCGATAAGGTTAGATGGACATCATCCGATTATTTTTATGCAATGCGGTCCGGTAAGAGTTAAAGTTGATTCTAAAGAGCAATTAGAACAAAGCCCGTTTGGACATTACGTTATTCCAAAATTTACAAACTTCAGAATTCCAATTGATAAAGAGTCTGTTTTTGGGGAAAAACAATTTAATGTCCAACAACTTTATTCCGAGTTGACGACTGATGAAATGCGCAACCAGCTTATTGTCAACGATGTTATTAAAATTTTTGAAAGCGGCAGAAACTCGCTTGTGCTGACAGAAAGGACAGCGCATGTTGAGCTATTGGCAAAGAAGCTGCATGAGAAAATTCCCGGTATAATAGCACTGACCGGGAAATCCGGCATAAAAGAGTCAAAAGAGAAATTAAAAAGAATCTCTGAAACGCCTAAAGAAAAATCTTTAACTATAATAGCAACGGGCAGGTATATAGGTGAAGGCTTTGACGAACCCCGTCTTGATACTTTATTTTTAGTGATGCCCATTTCATGGAAAGGAACATTACAGCAGTATATCGGCAGGCTTCACCGGTTATATAAAGATAAAAAAGAAGTCCTGGTGTTTGATTACGTAGACATTCATGTAAGAATGCTGGAGAGGATGTACAATAAACGGCTTAACGGATATGCCTCTTTCGGATATAAAACGAAGGGCGAAATTATTCCTTCAAATTCCGCAAATTTTATTTTTAACAAAGAAAGTTTTCTGCCGGTTTACACTAACGATATTACAAATGCCCGGAAAGAAATTTTAATTGTCAGCCCTTTTATTTCAAAGAGACGCGTTGAACAGATGCTTCGACATTTAACAGCAGCGATAAATAATAATGTTAAGATAATTATTATGACAAGACCCGCAGAAGAGTATAATGAAAAAATTAAAATTGTTTTGTTAAGAGTCCTGGAAGCGTTAAAAAATGAAGGCATCAATATATTATTCAAATCAAACATACATCAGAAATTTGCAATAATAGATGAACGAATTGTTTGGTATGGAAGCATAAACCTTTTAAGCTTTGGAAATGCCGAAGAAAGCATAATGCGGCTTGAGAGTTCAAACATCGCAAATGAGCTTACACATGGTATGGGCCATCCTGCCGGACAGGCAAGCATTTAAACATGCGAAATGACCGTACCAAGCCAGGGGAGTAAAATTCGTTTGTTAAATTATTCCTTAAATCGTAAATTGGAGTAAGATGGAAAACAGTTAAAACTTTATGTTAAACGAGTCGGTAAAAAAACAAATAAAAGAAAGGTTTCTTTCAAAGTTTAATCCCGATAAGATTATTCTATTCGTGTCTCAGGCGCGCGGCACTGCTGATGAAAGGAGCGATGTTGATCTGCTTATTATAAGTAAGAATTAATCGGTCTCACCAAAAGTTTCTGTAATTCAACCTTATTTTACGGTATGTTACAATTTCATATTCAAGGATTGTGTATTGCAGCTGTTAGTATTATTTTTAAAACTAGCAATGGAGTTCGCTTAGCATTCCGCTATAAAGGAATTAATAACTCCTACTTAATTAATTTTATTGATTAATAAGGTAGGAGTTTTTTTATATTCTTACCAAAAATAAAATATAACAATATGAAAATATTAATAGTCTCAGATATACACGCAAATTTACCTGCGCTGCAAGCTGTCCTTGATAAAGACGGCAACTACGACAACCTAATATTTCTTGGTGACGTTGTCGACTATGGGCCAAACCCGAAAGAGTGCGTGAAATTTATAAAAGAAAATGCCGATTATTTTGTCCGCGGCAATCATGATAACGCTCTTGGTTATGATGTCGATTGCAACTGTATGGGTACATTCCGCGAATATTCAATAGCAACAAGAGAATGGCACAAGACTTTGCTCGATGAAGATGATATCAGTTTTTTAAGAAACATGCCTACAATCGATTCGTTTCAGATTGATAATCCGGATGATGGATACGAAGAAACTTCATTCTATATGGCTCATGCTTCACCCCAAGGTGATATGTTCAAATACCTTAATCAAGATGAAATTGCGGGAGAACTTCTGGGAATTGTTGCAGAGTATATTCTCGTTGGTCATACCCACGTCCAATATAAAAAAAGAATGGATTCCGAAATGGTAGTTAATCCCGGCAGCGTCGGTCTTGCGCGCGACGGCGGGCAGGCTTGCTATGCGGTTTACGAAAATGGTGAGATTAACTTAAAAAGAATTAATTATAATGTTGAAAAAACAATTGTCGATTTAATGAAAAGTCCGCTTTCACAATCCGTCAAAGACGGTTTGAAAAAAGTTTTATTGCATTAATTAGTCCGTACTAAAATGATTTTATAAAGACATGATAAAGCTTTTGTCTCTACTCGAAAAGTTAAAAGAATTTTGAAATATCTCTATCTAAACTTTTCACACTAATATTTAATACAAATTCCCTTTCATATAAGATCATTTCACTTGTTTTGAATTGTATTCTATCCTTCATATTGTCTTTATAAAATCCTTTTATTTTAACCACTGGATTTAAACCAGTATAATAATACTCTATGCAGACAATATCTTGGTGAACTTCTCATATACAATTTGCATAGAGTAAGTAAAAATAAAGGGACCGTCTCAAAAGAGGGATTTGTCATGCCGAACCTGATTCAGCATCTCTTTTTAAGAGAAATTCGAGTGTTTAGATTCCGGGTCAAGCCCGGAATGACAGTTTTGAGATAGCCTCTAATTATTAATAAGAATAAATATTGAGATTAAAAAAGTTAGGCAATAATTTATTTACAAGCACAGTCAATACAAACATGTTTGCCGTTTTTTATTCTTCCATATTCTTCTACAGTCATCTCACCGCATTCCTCGCAGACAAATCCGTTAAAACTGTCTTTCTTTGGTTCAAGTTTGAAATCGAAAACGTTGGAAATATTTAACAGCATATCCTGGGGTGTGCTCATTACCTTAGCAATAAGCGGATCTACAACTTCATTAGGAACCGTGCTTGCCGGAATTCCTTTTTCGCGGTATTCTTTAAAAAAAGTTGATTGTTTATTTTGCAGCATCGCTTCAGCTTTAGGAGTAACACGTACTGCTTTACCGGATGCTCTATCAACCAGCGTAACAGACCATTTCCCTTTATTTGTTTTTTTAATATTACCTTTTCCGAATGTTGTACCCATAATTACCTGAAGTCCATCAGCATAGCAAGTTGCGCAGTGATCTTCACCTAAATCGACAAACGCAACTACCTGGCCATCTTTAGCTCTTTCGACGCCTAGAGCATTCATAGCTGCAGCACCAGTGCGTAATCCTAAGGGCATTGCCGGACATTTGTGTCCGTGAAATTTTTGTCCGAACTCCAGCCATTCCAGCGGTTTAATATTTGACATTCTTGTATTCCTTATGTTAGTTGAAAAAATATTGAATTTGTAAAGTGGAAATTGAATTAGTTTTACTGTTTGTAAATTGAAATTTATTGTCTAGTGAAATTTTTATGTCGTTACCTTTTATTAGATACGAATATCCTACGATATACCATGGATTATCAATTGTTGAAGGATTTAAATCATTGTACTGTTCAACGGATAGAATTAATAAATTTTCGTCAGCAAAAATATAGTCTGCAAGAGCATAATAACCGTAAGCTTTTTCAGCGCCAAGATCAGCCTGAATATATTCCGATTGCAGTTCAAAATTACCAAAGTTTAGTTCCCCTTCAAAACCGAAACGGAAATCATTGCCTGTAAATAAAAAATTATTACCGAATATTTTACAGAATTGGAAATTATGAGCATCACGATAAGAGATATTATATCCTAATTCCAATTTGGATTTTGAATTATCAATTAAATTTAAACTTCCCCTGTTTACATAAAGGAAGTTCTTTTCGTTCGAAACAATATTGGCGCCGTTCCCGTTGAAGAAGCCTAAACTGAAGGAACCAGTTTTGTTGTCAGATAATTTTAACTCAACACCTATATCTCTAGCCATAGTTTCCGCACCCGGTACAAGCGAATTAACTACGTCCGCTCTTTCATCAAGCGGTATAATATAGTCGGGCTGTTTTCTCTGCAGACTAAAATTAGGCACAAACTGACCGGCAGTAATTTCATAATTATTTATCTTATATTTTACAAGTACATCTTGAAGCTCAAATTGATATTTTGAATTCTGTAGAAAGTTAGCTTGCAGTTTATAACCCCAGTTGCTATTGTGAATAGGCAATAAACCGTCAACCCAGAATTTTGCTCTTCTTACGGAAAAATTTGTTTGGTTCAGATAATTATCCGAAAAGCGATACTGCAGATATCCGTTCCAATTAATTTTTTGCTGTGCGAAGGAAATGGAGTTTAATCCAATTAAAAATACGGAAATGAACAATATGTGGAATAAAACTCCGTGGTTCTCTGTGCCTTCTTTGTGACACTCTGTGTAACTTACTTTTTTGTTGCACAGAGTACCATAGAGGTAACACGGAGTTTCACAGAGAAAATACAGACCACAAAGAATATTTTTTTTAACTCTTAACATCAGATATTCTCTTTCTATTATATAACACCAACAATTATTTTAACGGCAATAGCAAATAATACGAGAGCAAAAATTTGCTTAACTCTATTTGATTTTGCTTTTTTAGCCATAAAGTTACTACCCAGCAGCGCACCAATAACAACAGTTAAAGTCAATATCACTGTTAAAGTCCAATTAAAATGCCCTTGAGCGGCATGACCGAGAAAGCCTGAAAAAGAAGAAAAAGTGACCGCAAATACTGAAGTGGCAGCAGCTTTTTTAGTTTCGTATCCCATCCACATAAGAAGAGGGGCCATAATAAAACCTCCTCCGACGCCTAACAATCCAGCCATAAAACCAGCAAACCCGCCTATTACCGCTCCTATTACAGCACGTTTCTTAAAAGACATAATTTCTTTCGGCTCAGGTTTTTTCGACATGAAAAGCATTCTTCCCCCGGCAGCAAAAACAGCGGCAGAAAATAATATAAGTAGAATGTTTACCGGCAGCTTATCCGAAACAAGAGCCCCGACAGGCGCAAACAAAAATGCAGCAATAGTCATTGCCAGACCGCCTTTTACGTCTACCAGCTTATTCTTGAAATACGCTATTAATGCTATTAGTGTCGTAATCCCGTTAAGCAAAAGAGCTAACGGAATTGCAACTTCTTTTACGGGAAAGCCTGCCCACTTAAGTACCGGGACGTAAACTAAAGCTCCTCCTAATCCCAGCATAGAGAATAAGAATGAAGCCGCAAGTATAATTATTGAAATAATTAAGTATAACATTTTGTTCTCTATTTAATAATTGGTAAATGAATAACTTTTTCTTCATCAGTTCTTTCCGAGCAGGAAATACAAACTTTCTTTCCGTCTTTTACACGCAAGTATCTTTCAAAAACATACTCACTGCATACTTCGCACTTAGCTTTGTTGAAGGAACCTTTGACAGGAGTGTATTTGAAATTTTCAAGAACAGTTACATTAAATAATTCTTCATTTGATGCGTTGAGAACTATATCAATAATATCTTTCCTTACATCTTCCGGAATTTCTGATGGTTCAATTCCCTGCTTACGGTATTTGAAAAACTCGTGCGGTGCAAGCTTATCTTGAAATTCATTTTTAAGAAATATTCTTACGGCATCTTTTTCCCCAGGATACCAAAAAATTGCTGCAACTTTTCCGTAATTAAGTTTTTCAATCATTCCTTTACCGAAAGTTGCACCGGTTGCAGACATAATTCCGTCCTGCATACAGCCTTGCGGATGGCCTACCCCCATTTCAGAAAATACATGCATTTCATGGTTTAAGCTTTTACCTACGCCAAGCTTTTCTAACGCCACCGTTCCCATTCTATAGCCAATCGGCATAAAAGGGCAACTGTGCCCGTGAAATTCAAAAGTCCATTCAGGTATTACAAGCATTGTTTTCTCCTTGTATTGTTATAATAAGTAATCATTTACTTACATTATTAAGCAAAATTTTTTATTTTTTTAAAGCTCTCAAAATTATAGAGTACATTCTTTTGCAGAAATTATCGGCATTAAAACTTGTCTTATTTAATACCATCTCAATGTTGAAAGTAATAGGAATTCCCATATAAATAACAGCTACATCTTCTGCGTTAACATTCTTATCCCAGACACCTTCGGAAATTCCATCCTTCACTATTTTAATAATGAATTGTTTTTGCTCAGCCAGGATCTGGTTTAGTTTCTCTTTTAAATCTTTATCACCTAGATGTGCTGCCTCTGAAAATAGGAGAATTGTAATTCCCCTATTTTCTTTAAGATAGGTAACATTCCGGCAAAGGTATTCAAACAATTTATCTTCTGCTTTTAATGGCTTAAGAACTATATTCCTAAGAGAGCCGATAAAATTACCGGCAACATCATCCATTATACCTTTTATAATATCCCTTTTGGTCGGAAAGTGCCGGAATATAGCTCCTTCGGAAAGTCCCACTCTTTTAGCCAGATTCCTGGTGGATAAGTTATGGAGACCTTCATCAGCTATTATATCCAGGACTGCTTTTTTAATTTGTTCCTGCCGTATATCTGTTGCTTCTCTGGACATTCTTTTGTTTAATTAAAATAATTATGTAATCACTTACTTACTAAAATAGATAACTTTATTTCTTTTGTCAAGAGGCACCAGGTAGTTACATTATTTCAGGGCACAATTAGAGCTAATAGTTAATTATAAAACACTAATTCTTAAATATTATAAATTCAGATGGATAAGATTTGCTTGTAAACTTATTATTAACAATCTGAATACCATGTTATTAAAATATCCCCGGAATTATTAATAGCTGCCGATGGATTATTTGTATTAGTACTGGCTACTTTTGCTACATTCACATTATTCCCGATTTTACTCCCGCTTTTTGAAACACGCTGAATTAGGATATCATAACCTGAATTTGCCCAGGTTATAATATATTCACCATTGACCGGACTATACGCAATGTGCGGTTCAGAGTTCCAATGACAAAATTGATCAGATATTTTTAACTCACCGCTGATTTTTTCATCATTAGCACTAAATAACTGCCCAACAATTTCTATATAGCCTGAAGAATGATCTTCCCAAACACACATGTAGCCACCATCATTACTCCGGGCTATATTTACATTAGTTTGATCGGAACCAAAACTGCCGCACCCTTTAATTACATCAAAATCATTTATAGTCTTTTTAAAGGTTGAGTATGATAAAGTATCATAACTAGTCTTTTTCAGATTTAAATGATTTTGGCTATTTGTAACTAAATAGTTTTGGGGATAATAAATTCCCCCAACTTTCTTTACTTGAGGATAACCCCTGGAGGTAAAAATAAAAAGGGAAACTAATAATAATGTAATCGCGCAGACTTTGGAATAAATAGATTTCATGGCAACTTCTCCCGTGCTGTATTGTTGAGGGAATATGTAAATGAGTCTTGATAACTTTAATGATTTGACATAACATAAGAAGAATTTGTTTAATAAGTAGAGTTAAATATTCTCCCCAATAAATTTTTGTTTGCTGCTTTAATGTGTAAGTCAACTTTCTGTTATTTTAATCCCATAAGAGGAATTACGATTTAGATCCAGGTTTAACTTCCCATGTTATTAAAAATTTTTATATCATAACTTATTTTTATTAAAGTAAAAAAAGCAGTACCAAAAAAAATTTGATACTGCTTAAATAAGTGAAAGTTATTGGACCTTATTTTCGTCTATTATTTTCCCGTTTATCATTTCGGTTATTATTACCTCTGCTTTCACGTCTTGTTTCAGGTGCTCTTCTTACTTCCGGCGCCCTTCTGTTAGGAGTTTCTCTTCTAACTTCCGGTGCTCTTCTGCTAGGAGTTTCTCTTTTTACTTCAGGAGCCTTTCTGCTTGGAGCTTCTCTTTTAACTTCCGGCTTGTAATTTCTGTTTTGATTATTCTTTTCAACACGGTTATTACTAGAACTTTTGTTGTTTTCCTTTCGAACAGGAGGAGAATATGATCTGTTTGGCTGAGATCTATCATTTCTGTTAAAAATTGTAGTAGGACTTTTTTTCTGCCTGTCAATATTTTCCTGTCTTTTTATTTCATTGTTTCGTGAATTATTAATATCTCTTCTAAAACCGGAATTCCTTCCTATTTCCACCCTGGAAACATCCATAGAAGAAGGTCTTGTTCCTCTTCTAATATCTTGGGTTCTCAAATTTTCACGGGATATTTGATCTCTTGATGGAATATATGCTCTAACTGCATCGCCTCTGCCAAAACCAGTATTCCTCGGATTATCCACTCTTTCAATTGAATGTTCTACAATCCGGCTTCCGCCTCTTTGTCTTACATAATCAACATCTACTCCTCTATTTATAACTCGACCATTTGAATATCCATAATTTGTTCTGAACCTTGTGACTGAATAAATTCTATATTTATCTCTTTCCGGAGCAAAATAATTATAGACATGAGTATCACACATATATCTATATCTTACAAAGTGCCAATAACGGTATGGAGTTACATAGTTATGAGTAAAGTGAATTCCGATACCAATTGAAAATGATGCATAAGGCGGCAGCGGCGCCCAGCCTATATAATCATTATCATATCGCCATTGAACCCATGCAGGAGCCCAAACATTATCAGGAACCCAAATCCAGCCATAATAATCATCGAAATACCATCTGCCATAATGAAATACTATATAACCAAATGGATCGTAAGAATCCCAGTACCAGCCGTCACTTGTCCAGATCCATTGTCCGTTTCTATATGGAGCCCAGCCAATTGGTAAATTCAAAGGACGCCAAACAACCATTCCGCCGTCTAATTCAATCCAGGTACCATACGGAGCTAAAGCATTATAAAATATTCCGCCGCCGTCATTCGGATAATTAAAAGAAGAAGCAGCATTTATTTTTATTACAAAGCTTAATACCACCGTAACTATTATGATCATTATACGTTTCATCTTACACCTCAAACTGTTTTCAATAAAAACTAAACAACATAAATGCCAGCAAAATTTATTTGAAAATGCATATTTTTAGCACTTTTTAAGATTAACAATGTTTATTTTATTAAACACCTAATAGGTTAAATTGTACATAAAATTCAAAAAATAAGAGATATTTTCTTTATCTCTTAATTTTCCTTTCCTTCCAATTGAAATTACCGAATAATCCGGAAAATCCAGCAAAAATTATATAGGGAATTTGTAGAATTTCCACAATCGGGAAAAACTTAATTATTCTTTTAATAGATATTAATTTTTCTCCCCTTTTCAGGACTTTAAATTCCATTATAAATTTTAATGAAATACTTATAATGAATAAAATTATATAAATCTTTGAAATAAAAACGGATAACGCTAATTGAATTATTAGTCCGACATAAAAAAGATAAATTAGGATTAGTTTTAGTACTAATTTTTTACTTCCGTAAAATATTCCCTTACTTGCCCATCTTTTTCGTTGATGATAAAATTCTTTTAAGGTTTTATTCGGTGATGTTTTAACTATAGCATTATGATTCCAGCAAAATTTTATATCATGATCAGATTCTTTCCAAATTTTCTGCAATAAAAGTTCGTCATCGCCTGATGATAATTTTATTTTATCATTAAAGCCGCCGACATCATTGAATAATTTTTTTCTGTATGCAATATTTGCAGCGTTGCATATTGCAGGCTTATTAGCACCAATTAAACCTGCTCCGGTAAGAACTAACCCGGCAAATTCTAATTTTTGAAATTTTGAAAATAAATTCGATCCATCTATAAATTCCACCGGACCTGAAACAAAACCAGTTTTTTCATTCATACATTTCATAAGAGTAATCAGCCAATTCTTAGAATGAAAACAATCGGCATCGGTAGTAACAATAATTTCTCCATTAGAATTTTCTATACCATATTGGATTGCTCTTTTTTTATTGGAATTATTATTATAATCATCCGGAACACTTAGTACTCTAACATTTTCATGGTTATTGTTTAAGTTCAATTTTTGAAGAGAATCATCTACCGAAGAATCATTTACAAAAATAATTTCAAATTTATTTTTCGGATAGTTCTGTCCACTTAGACTTTTCAAGCTTGCTAAAATATTTTCAGATTCATTTCTAAATGGAACTATAACAGAAACAAATTCGTCATTAACTTTTTCCTCACAAGGTTTTAAATTATTCAATCCTTTTAAAACATCTTGAAGAAATAAAAAATAATTTATTAGAAGAATTGTGAATAAGATTATGAGGGAATAACTAATCATTGTTTCTTTTAAATAATAAAACAAAACCTACCAGAGCAGGAAAAATTACATTTATAAGAAATAGTGAAAATGCGGCATCAAAAGCAACATAGCTCGGCTGTCCAAGTTTAGACAAGAAAAAAATTGAAGCTCCCTCACGAATACCGATTTCAGCAAATGAAATTGAGGGGATAAGACTTTTTACAAACATAACAAGATTGCCTGCCCAGAAATAATCGAAGAATTTAAAATTATGAGAATACGCGCCAACCAAAACTGAGAATTGAGTAAGAATACAAAGATAAAATAAAAAAGAAATCCCCGTCATTTTAAATATGAATCTTTTCTGCAGACTCCGAAGCATTCTCAAACTATCACGTACAGATTCTTTTTTTACAAATGATTTTATGAAAGTAAAAAACGAATTATCCCAGTATTTTTTATAAATGAACATTCTAACCAGCAAATAAAAAATAATTGCAATGGAA
>Ga0102950_1000242_pt1 | contig 14175 bp, 5 predicted proteins | sample SalPon2A_B_D2_MG_FD_78505 | JGI IMG/M metagenome (GOLD analysis project Ga0102950, IMG submission 78505) | Soil microbial communities from South San Francisco under conditions of wetland restoration - Salt Pond MetaG R2A_B_D2_MG | ecosystem: Environmental > Terrestrial > Soil > Wetlands | place...
AATCACTTGCAATGCATAAAAAATTAAATGGTCCTAATCATAAGTCGGTAGGCATTTGTTTGAATATGCTCGGTTTTGTTAACTGTAAAGTTGGCAATTATAATTTAGCGGAAAGTCAAACCAGGCAATCGATGAAAATTATCGAAAAATCAATCGGGAAAGTTAATTTAACTTATGCCAGGGATCTTATGACATTGTCACTAATAAAAGCCAAAAATAAAGATTTTGATTCGGTAAATGTACTAAGCAATGAGACATTAAAATTAGCCGAAGAAGCAATGAATATGAAGAAAAGTCCTTTTATTGCCTGGTGTTTGAACATTTTTGCAAAAATGGCTGCAGAGGATAGAAATTATAAAAAGGCTGATTCTCTATACATTTTATCTTTAAATATGCACAAACAAATTATGGGCGAAAATGTTGGTAGTACTATAAGCACGGCGCTTGATTACACTAACCTTCTAATAAAATTGGATTCACTTAGTAAAGCGGAAGAAATTGCGAACAAAAATTTTGATATATTGAAAAATAATTTTAAAGAAGATAATTGGATCACGATTAAAGCAAAAATTGTTTTGGGAGAAATATCTCTTAAAAAGAAACATTATGAAGAGGCCGAAGATTTTCTTCTAAAAGGATACTACGCATATAAAAAAATATTCGGCTTAAAAGATTATCATACCAAAGAAACCGCACAAAAATTAATTAGTTTATATAATACTATTGGAGAGAAAAATAAATCGTACGCATTCCGAAATGTTACTAATTGATTGGATGGTATAATTATTTTTTAAAATTTTATTTCAATATAAACTTCAATTAAATTTAAATGTCTGGAATTAAATATTTAAAAATAATTTTACATAATAATTTACAACTTATACGGATAGAATCATGAAAACCAGCGGCAACACAATTCTTATAACAGGAGGAACCTCGGGAATAGGTTTAGCATTAGCAAAAAAATTTTTGGTACTTAATAACAATGTTATAATCTGCGGAAGAAGAGAAGACAGATTAAAAAAAATTAAAGAGTCTTATAGCGAAATTGAAACGAGAATTTGCGATGTTCAGTTAAAAGAGGAAAGAATATCATTAGCTTTTTGGATTTTTAAAAACTTTCCCGAAACAAATATTTTAATAAATAATGCCGGAATACAGCTTCTTGCAGACCTTACTAAAGAAGTAGATCTAAGCAGAATATATAAGGAAGTGGAAATTAATCTCATCGCTCCGATTCATTTGAATTCACTTTTTGCTGAACATTTAAAACAAAAAAACGAAGCAGCTATAATTAATATATCATCCGGGCTTGCTTTTACACCGATTGCTGTAATGCCGGTATATTGTGCAACTAAAGCTGCTATCCATTCCTTAACTTTATCCCTTCGCCATCAGTTAAAAGATACAAGCATAAAAGTATTTGAAATTGCTCCGCCTTCTGTTGATACCGAACTCGGTGCCGATAGAAGGAAGGATAAACTCGCAACACACGGCGGAATGCAAGTAGATGAATTTATTGCAGAAGCCATGCAGTATTTGGAAAATGATGTTTTGGAATCAGCGGTTGGGATGGCAAAAAACATGAGAGAAAAAAGGGATGCACTTTTCCCCATGATGAATCATTAAGCCTCTATAAATATCTGTTTTAGAAATATGATGGAATACATAGGTGCATATTATATAGGAAAAATATATTGACTTAATAAAAGGATTATTTGTAGTTTATACCTAAAGTTATAAATTAAATCAGAGATTTTAATCTAATTGCTTAATTCTATTTAGGTCATCAAGCGGTGATGATTTACATATTCAAATTCAAAACCTATAAAAATTAATAATAATAAAAGCTAATATTTTATTTAATTAAAATTTTTATGGCAGGCTTGCGGAAGCCAAGAATCTATATTTTATCCTAAACCTATTTGAATTGTGAAAATCTGTACTTCATTAAAATGGAACAATAATATTTCTTATTAAACATGTTTGCAGAACCTTTTTAAGAGGTAAATAATGATAGATATTGTGGGGAATAAAATTTTACACTACGAAATACTTGAACAAATCGGGCACGGAGGAATGGGGGTAGTATACAAAGCACATGATGAAAAACTGGATAGATTTGTCGCTTTAAAATTTTTACCTCATAACAAAACACCGGAAAAAGAATCACTGCTGCGTCTTTTAAATGAAGCTAAATCCGCTTCGGCACTAAATCATCCCAATGTCTGTATTATACATTCAATTGAACAATATCGTAATCATAACACTGAACAGCCGGATCAATTTATTGTAATGGAATTTGTTTCCGGAACAACTCTTCGCAAAAAAAATGAAGATGGTCCGCAAAAAATATCAGATGTCCTATCATATGCACTCCAAATTGCGGAAGCGTTAAAAGAAGCGCATGGTAAAGGAATTGCGCACTTAGATATTAAGTCCGACAATATAATGATCAATTCCAAAAATCAGATAAAGGTTATGGATTTTGGACTGGCAAAATTAAGAGATAGCGCATCAGAACAAAGATATGAAACAACTTATGGAACGGCTGCTTATATGTCTCCTGAACAGGCAATGGGAAAGCCGGCCGGATTTTTATCTGATATCTGGTCGTATGGTGTTGTTCTATATGAAATGTTAACAGGTAAACTTCCATTTATCCATCATTATGATGCGGCAATCCTTTATTCAATTTTAAATGAATCGCCGACAGCTCCGTCTGAAGTTAGGACGGATTTACCTTCTGGATTTGAGAGTATAATTTTAAAATGTTTACAAAAAGAAGAAGATAAAAGATTTCAAAATCCGGATGAGATTCTTCAAGCGCTAAATAGGATTAAAACAAATATTGAAACAGAAAGCATCCGGGAAAGCGTAGAGAGAGAACAAAAAAAGGAAGTTAAAAAGGAGACTGAACAAAAACAGGCAACAATTGTTTACATGAAGATTCAGAATTATTCTGAATTGATGGTTCTGATTGGCAATGAACGAATAGTGGAAATCCTGGGGAAATGTTATGATTTAATTAATCAAATTACTCTTAAGTACGGCGGAACAATAAATAAAACCGAAGCAAATAATATTGTCCTTTATTTCGGCTTACCGACTGCCATTGAAAATGCTTCAATGAAAGCATTAAATACTGTCATTGAAATTTCAAATCGCTTAATTGAATTAAGTAAAGAGGAAAAACTTCCCATAAATCTTATTCTAAACACAGGTATAAATACCGGGATAGTTATCGCAGGCAGCATATTATCCGGGAAAAATTTTGATTACACTGTCATAGGTGATACTGTTGAAATAGCCTCGAAACTGCTGGAGTTATCATCCGAAGGTCAAATTCTTTTAGGGCCTTTAATATTTAGATACACAAAAAAATCATTTGATATTAAACCTTATAAATCTATTTCAATTAAAGGCAAGCGGGACCCGTTAAAGATATATAAACTTGAGTCATTTAAAGAAAAAACTGAAGAAGAAGCAAAAGTTGATGACAGATTAATAAAATCTGAAATGGTTGGAAGGCAGCCAGAATTAGACAAACTGGAATTTCTTCTGCTTAAAGCTATTAATAGCCAGGGCTCAATTGTCAGTATTATTGCCGAAGCAGGCATTGGTAAATCTAGATTGATTAGTGAATTTAAGAATAAAGAAATCTTAAACAGGGTTCTTCTTTTAGAAGGGAAAGCAGTTTCAACCGGAATAAATGTAAGCTTTCATCCCATTATAAGTATACTTAAGCAATGGGTGCAAATAAATGAAAATGATAATGAAACTCAAGCTTTTTCCAAACTCAAAAATTCAATTTCTAATTTGTTTAAAGAAGAATCAGATGAAATTATCCCTTTCATTGCAGCACTAATGGGATTTCGTTTAACGGGAGAATATGAAAAAAGAATAAATGAAGTTCCGCCTGACGCACTCGGCAAGCTGATACAAAAAAGCATGAGACTTTTAGTCTTAAAAGGATGCGAATTAAGGCCGGTGGTTTTTATAATAGAAGATTTGCATTGGGCAGATTTATCTTCAATTGAATTGCTTCAGTCGCTATTAAAGTTAGCTGAAAATAATAAAATATTATTCTTAACTACTTTAAGACCAAACTTTCAGGAAACAGGTGATAAAATTATTACATCAGTCAAAGAAAAATATTCTGACTTTTATACGGAAATAAGATTGAATCCGTTAACCATCGATAATTGTTATGTACTTCTGCAGAATCTTCTTAAAATAAAAAATCTTCCGGACCAAATAAAAAGTTCTATTTATAACAGTACGGAAGGCAATCCATTTTTCATAGAAGAAGTTATCAGATCTTTAATAGATGATAAAGTAATTGAAGTAAACAACAAGAATGAATTTCAATTAACCGGTGAAGTTGAAAACATAGTAATTCCGGGAACAATAAGGGACGTTCTTCTTTCCAGAATTGACAAACTTGATGAGCAAACGAAAAATTTATTAAAAATTGCTTCAGTTATCGGAAGGTACTTTTTATTTGAAATCCTTGTAAAAGTAATCGGAGATGAAAAGAAGACAGATACTCAAATTAAATATTTGATTAAACTTGAATTAATTAATGAAAACAAAGACAATAAAGAACAAGAGTATTTATTTCAGCATGCGTTGATTCAAGAGGCTGTTTATGATACTTTATTATCAAATAATAAAAAGGAACTTCATTACAAAGTTGCCAGTGCAATTGAAAATTTGTATGCAGAACGTATAAGTGATTTTTATGAAATGCTGGCGCATCATTACAGTCTGGCAAATGATAAGGAAAAAGCAGAAGAATATTTAATTAAAGCCGGTGAGAGAACTTTAAAAAATGCAGCATCTAACGAAGCTTTGAATTACTTTCGAGAAGCTTTAAAAATATATTTAGATAAATACGGAGATGCCGCTGATTCAGAAAAAATTTTCATGCTGGAAAAGAATATCGGCATTTCTTTTTATAATAGGGGATATTTTACAGAATCAGTTGAACATTTCCTAAAAGCCCTTTCTGCCATCGGCATAAAATCAGATAGAATCATATTGAGTGAGGCATTCCGCTTTGTTCTAAATTTTATTTCTATATTGAAACAGCTTTATTTACCCTCAAAAAAACAAAAAACTCTTCCTTCTGAAAAGGACTATATACTTTTTGATATTTTATTTAAGGTCGTCACAGCATACGCAAATTATGATGTCAAAAAATTGTTCTTCGAGCTTGTAAATTTAATAAAACTGAAAATGAATTTTGTTTTAAAAGGAGAAGACGGATTTGCAACTTTTAACTTAGCGGCTTCTTTATTTTCCTATGGCGGAATATCTTTTGCTTTAAGTAAAAAATTTTTAGAGAAAGCTAAAAACTACGCAAAGAGCAATGAAATAGATGATATATATAATAACGGATATGATGAAACGTTATATTATTGTTTATCCGGGAACTGGAAGGAATTCTCAAAGATAAATGAAAAACTATTAGAGTTTAAATTAAGATCCGGCGATATCATTTATACGGTTTATCAAATAGCATGGGCTTTATATATTACAATTTGCCGTGGTGAAAATGAATATTCTGAATACCTTATAAATAAGGGAGATGAAATTGGTGAAATTTATGACTTTGATTATGCCAAGTTATATATGCTGTCCTTTAAAGCAGATTTAAATTTGAACAGAAGAAATTTACACAAATCGATAAATTATTATACTGAATGCTGCAGCTTCGCGGGTAAGTTAGACCTAAACTCATGGATTTTAGGACTTTCCAGCAAGCGTTCAAAAGCCTATGTTTTATTAAATGATTTTAAATCGGCAAAAGATTCTTTAGACCAGGCTGAAAAAGCCATGGAGAAAGAAGAGTCGCTTCCGCCAATGTTATTGTCATACCTTATGGCTTATAAATTATTTTATTTAACCTCTTTATTTGAAAATAAGAAAAAAGAAAGTCCGGTCCCGCAAAAAGAGATTGCAAAACTGAAAGGCGAAATTAAAAAAAGTATTAAATCTGCTATTAAGGTTGCTAATAAAGTTGCAGAAATAAAACCAGAAGTATTTAGGTACATAGCGGATTATTCCAGAAATACAAATAAAACTGCCAAGGCATTTAAATACTATAAGAAGAGTATTGATTATGCTAAACATCTTGAAGCGTATCCCGAATTAGGAAGAAGTTATTTTGAATTCGGCAAATTCCTTTTGCAGGTTACGGATAAAAACTTTGGCGAGAATCCGGAGAGCAATTTTATTGAAGCAGAAAAAATATTTGGTGAGTTTAATCTTCAATGGGATCTTGATGAATTGAACAATTTTAGAAGTTTAAGGAAGTAAGAAAAACGTAATCAACCAGCATATTGTAATATTTAAACCGGAGCAAAAAAATGGATATTAATTCAATATATCATGAAGGTAATTATTATCATCCTGCTGATGAAAAGGAAGTAAGAGAACTTATTCTTTATGCTAAAGAGAATAAACAAAAAATAAGAGTCAGAGGTTCCGCGCATTCTGTAAAACAGGCTATATATACAAAATGGAACGGCAAAAAACCGGTTGATGGAATTAATATAATGCTTGACAGGCTGGACAAAGTAAGTATCGATAAAGATAAAATGCTTGTAGTTGTAGGAGCCGGCTGCCATTTAGGTCGTGACCCTTATGATCCTTCCGGAAGGTCTAGCCTTGTTAATAGTTTATTTTATCAATTAGATCAGGAAGGATTAGCCGTACCAGACATGGGCGGAATTATTCATCAGACTGTCGGCGGCTTTATTTCAACAGGTTCAGCCGGAGGATCAATTAAACATGCTTTTGGCGATCAAATTCAATCAATAAAATTAATTGATGGAAATGGTGAGACGCATTCTCTTACACGTGAAAGTAATGATGATTTGTTTTTTGCTGCCGGTGTTTCACTTGGTCTTTTGGGAATAATAACGGAAGTAACATTTAAGCTTGTGAAAAACTTTAACATTAAAGGAGAAGAAACTACAACAACAGTTAGCGATTGTACGATTGACTTATTCGGAAATGGAAACGGAAATAAAAAAAGTCTGAAGGATTTTTTAACGGAGACCGAATATACAAGATTAATGTGGTGGCCGCAAAGTGGTGTTGAAAGAATGGTCGTTTGGAAGGCACATCAAATGACGGATGCTGATTATAAAGATATTGGCATTGATAAAAATAATTTTGAACCACAACCGTATTTGGAATTCAATGAATTGTGGGGTACAGAATATCCGGAAGAAGCTGCCGGAGGTTTGTTTTATTCATTGGTAGGAAATTGGGGTTGGATTGAAAATCATGTCGGATGGCTTGTGAAAATTTTTCTAAAAATAATCGGATGGTTATTTCCAAAATTAATACTCCCTCCAGTACTGAAAGAATTTGTACCATTAGATGCGTACAAAAATCCAGTTGGACCCCAGCAATTTTGGGATATTTGGTATAGAGGTCTGCCGATGGATAATCGCGTAAACGATAGATTAGTTCCGGTTGAGTTTACCGAAATTTGGATTCCTCTTGAAAAAGCCGCCACTGTTATGACAAAAATGAGAGATTATTATAAAGCGGCCGGATACAAAGCTGCAGGATTTTTTTCATGTGAGGTATACGCAGCCAAGAAAAGTGATTTCTGGTTAAGTCCTTCGTTTAACCGGGATGTAATAAGGGTAGATATTTTCTGGTTTACCTATAATCTAGGTCAACCTGATAAAGTTTATTATCCACAGTTTTGGAATTTACTTATGAGCGACAGCGATTTAAGCTGCCGTTTTCATTGGGGCAAATATATGCCGGTGAATCCGGATTATCTAAAAAAACAATATCCCAAAATGAATGAATTTCTTGAAATAAGAAAAAAAATGGATCCTTATAATATATTCTTAACAGATTATTGGAAAGAAAGATTAGGTATATAACGGAAAATTTATTTAGTAATTATCAAAATATGAGATTCCATTAATCCATTAAGAGTTTGGATTCTTTCTAAATAGGTTTAAATAATTATTATACTTGTTTTCCTTTTTATAATTAATATATGAACTAATTAATTTTCAAATCTTTATTATTAGAACAGATTAATTCTCTTTTATCTCATATTTATTTTCCTTTTCTTCGTTATGATTATTCCCAGTAGATACTTTATTTAAAATCCAATCAATTTGAGATTTTTCTAAAGTTTCGTTTTCCAATAATCCTTCAGCTAAAGCGTCAAGCTTTGTTCTATTATCTGAAAGTATTTTTGTCGCTTTTTCTTCCATGCTCGATATAATGTCATGAATTTCTTCATCAATTATTTTAGCTGTGTGTTCACTAAAATCTTTGGGTTCTGTTAATTCTCTGCCTAAGAAGGGATGTTCTTCACCTTGTTTAAACATCACTAATCCTATCCGATCGCTCATTCCCCATTGGCAAACCATATGTCGTGCTATTTTAGTTACCTGTTTAAGATCACTAGCAGCCCCACTGGTGATATCACCAAATACAATTTTTTCAGCACATCTTCCTCCAAGCGCAACTGCAATTCTGTTCAGCAAATATTTTTTATTTAAATTATGCCTATCGAATTGCGGAATTTGTTCTGTAACTCCGAGTGATCTGCCTCTTGGGATGATTGTTACCTTTTGTAAAGGATCGGTATTTGGAAGAAGTTCTGCCATTAGCGCATGACCGGCTTCATGATATGCAATTACTTTTTTCTCTTCATCATTTATAACTTCTTCTCGTTCTGCACCTAAAAGTATTTTATCTCTGGCTTCGTCAAAATCTTCCTTTGTAACATTATCCCTCTTTTTTCTGCCGGCCAATAAAGCAGCTTCATTAACTAGATTTTTTAAATCAGCACCTGAAAAACTTACAGTTCTTGCCGCCACATTTTCCAGATTAACATCTTCATTTAAAGGAACTTTGCGCGTATGTATTTCAAGTATTTTCTTTCTTGCTTCTTTTTGCGGTAATTCAAGTACAATTTGTCTGTCAAATCTTCCGGGCCTTATTAATGCAGGGTCCAAAACATCCGGGCGGTTAGTTGCAGCCATTAAAACGACAGATTCATTCGGCTCAAAGCCGTCCATTTCAGAAAGTATCTGATTAAGTGTTTGTTCCCGCTCATCATGACCTCCTCCAAGGCCTGTTCCTCTTGCCCTTCCGACGGAATCAATTTCATCTATAAAAATTACTGCCGGCGCATCTTTTTTTGCAGTCTCAAACATATCCCTTACTCTGGAGGCACCGACACCGACAAACATTTCAATAAATTCTGATCCGCTAATGCTGTAAAAAGTAACATTAGCTTCACCTGCAGTTGCTTTTGCCAGAAGTGTTTTCCCGGTTCCGGGAGGTCCCATTAAAAGAACTCCTTTAGGAATATCTGCTCCTAATTTTGCAAACTTCAGAGGATCTTTAAGATAATCTATAATTTCCTGCAAATCTTTTTTTGCATTCTGAAGACCTGCTACATCATTAAAAGTAACATTTGCTTTTTTGTGTTTATATTTTTTCGCTTTTGATTTTCCTACACCCAAAAGGCCTCCGCCGCCCAGCATACCGCCTGATTTACCCGACATCTTATTTCTAGCATATATGAAATACCCGATTATTAATATCCATGGAATTGCCATTATCAGCATATAGGAAAACCATGGTGATCCTTTTGTCTTTGCATAAATGGTTACGTTATTTTGATCTAGTATTTGCATCAAATTTGGATCGTATATTGTAGGCTTAATGGTAGAAAAATATTTATATCTTGAAGTATCTGCAGTCGATTTATTAACCTTTAAATACATATTTTTAAATTTACCATTTATATGATCTCCCTTTATTGTAATTTGTTCAACCTTGCCTTTCGTTACTTCATTTTTAAAGTTTGAATACGAAAGTGTAATAGAATTTTTCCCTCCCCCAAAACCGAACAAGTAATTCATCACCACCCATAGAATCACAAAAAATAAAAGTATCTTAATTAAGTTTGGGCCCTTAACTGTGGGTACATTTTGTCCCGGTCCTCTATTACTATTTTGATTTATATTTTCATCCATTTCGTTTTGCCAAAATATTTTTATCTAAATAAAACATTTTTATACTATTTGTTAATCAATACTATCACAAAATGCAACGTTAACCTGTATATGTGGTATTTCAATCACAATTACCTATCATTTAACAATCGTATATCTTATAATTATTATGGTGAGAAGAATCAGAATTAAAAACCAAAACAATATCCCAAGCACCTTATCGGTTTTGGATGTTTCAATTTTTTCTTTTTCCTTCTCGCTTACAAATTTAATAGTTGATCTTACTTTTTTTTGCGGGGGAATTAATGCAATAAGGATCAAACTGAAGGTTATTGCAGAGCCTATAAACGGAAACCAATAAATATTTAAAATGTTTATAGAGAGATGTAATGAGTAATATCAATATGTGAGACATGATATTCAATTTACTTTTGTATTTTTAGAATACAATTCTAATTAAATTTAACCTGGTAAATCAGTTGTGAATCATTTCACACATATTTATTTATTGAGTTAAAGCATATAAAGAATTTCAATTCAATTCATTACTTTTAATTTTATTAATATTCTCATTATAAGCCGATCATTGAAGCATAAGCATTTAAAATAATTTATCAGGTTTGCTAAAGAAAAGGAGTCTTAAATGTTCCGATCTTTACCCTTATATATCCTAATATTTGTTTCGATAGTTTTTTATGCGTATTCAGATTTTACTAATCCAAAATCAATTAGATTAAATTCCCGGTCTTCTTTTATTTCCGACAGCAGTCAAAACTCAATGAGATGGCGGCTAGTAGGGCCGTTTCGTGCCGGTCGAGCCCTTGCCGCTGAAGGAATTCCCGGTCAACCTTCAACATTTTATTTTGGTTCTGTTGATGGCGGAGTTTGGAAGTCCGCAAATGCCGGAAGAACATGGGAACCGATTTCAGATGGACAGATGAATCCTTCAATTGGGGCAATTGCAATTTCATCTTCAAATCCTAAAATAATTTATGTTGGAACCGGCGAAGCTGATATGCGTTCCGATATTACTTATGGCGAGGGAGTTTATAAATCAATTGATGGAGGTAAACATTGGACTCATTTGGGATTAGAAGACACACGGCATATTGGGAAGATTCTCATTGATCCCCAAAATCCTAATATTGTATTAGCGGCGGCACTTGGTCATGCTTATGCTCCAAATGAAAAGCGCGGAGTATTCAGAACAACTGATGGCGGGAAATCATGGAAAAAAGTTTTATTTAAGAATGACAGCACCGGAGCTATTGATCTTTCCTGGGATAATAAATTTCCTGAAATTGTTTATGCTTCATTATGGAATGCACAACGAACTCCTTGGAGTCAATATCCTCCTGATGAAGGAATTGGAAGCGGAATTTATAAATCAACAGATGAAGGGGCAACATGGGAAAAAGTAAATTCATCTGATTTGCCGTCGGATACTTTAGGCAGGATTGGAATATCAGTTGTACAAAATTCTCACGGCAAGAAAATTTATGCATTAATACAAGCTATGCATAATGGATCCGGACTTTATTATTCTGATGATGGGGGAGCGCATTGGCAATTACGAAGTACTAATCCTCAAATTGTTACACGAATGTGGTACTTTGGAAGAGTATTTGTTGATCCTATGAATTCAGATATAGTATATGTCCCAAACCGTTCTTTATTTAGATCTATCGATGGAGGAAAAACTTTTACAGCAATTAAAGGCTCGCCTGGCGGAGATGATTATCACTATCTTTGGATAGATCCCGAAAATGATAATCACTTAATTGTAGCTAGTGATCAAGGAACAGTTGTTAGTTCGGATGACGGAAAGACGTGGAGCAGCTGGTATAACCAGCCTACAGCTCAATTCTATCATGTTGCAACAGATAATCAATTCCCTTACAGAATTTACGGTGCTCAGCAGGATGCCGGTACTGTTTCAATTACTAGCCGAAGCGATTATGGACAAATTACTTTTAGAGATTGGTATTCTATTAATGGTGGTGAAAGCGGATATATTGCGCCTGATCCGACAAACCCGAATATCATTTATGGCGGAAATACTTATGGCGGCCTTTCACGTTTTGATCGTACTACCGGACAAACTCAAAATATTTCTCCATGGTTATTATCTTCCTTTGGCCAGTCGATAACCAAACGAAAATTTAGATTTACATGGACATCACCAATTTGTTTTGATCCGCAAAATAAAGAAAGTCTTTATTACGGTGCACAGAAACTTTTGCGAACAGATGACGGCGGATTACATTGGAAATCAGTTAGCCCCGATCTAACAATATCAGGCTTGGAAAATAAAAGTGGATTAACCTCCAATGAGTCATCACACATAGGATGGGGAGTTATTTATTCAATTGCAGTATCACCAGTAAAATCGGGAATTATTTGGATTGGAACAGATGACGGATTAATTCAATTAACAAAAGACAATGGAAAACATTGGCAAAATGTAACTCCAAATAACCTTTCTCCATGGAGTAAAATTAGTATTATTGAAGCTTCTCCCTTCAAACAAAACATCGCTTACGCGGCTGTCGATAGACATCGCCTGAATGATTTTGCTCCTTATATTTATAAGACTATTGATTTTGGAAAAACCTGGACCCGCATAGATAAAGGTATTCCCGGTAATTCTTTTGTCCGTGTAGTTCGTGCAGATCCATTAAAAAAAGGATTACTATATGCAGGAACGGAAACAGGTGTTTATGTTTCATTTAATGATGGAAATAATTGGCAGCCTTTGCAGCTTAATATGCCCACAGTCTCGATAAGAGATTTAGCAATCCATGAGAATGATTTGGTTGCTGCAACCCACGGAAGAGCCTTTTGGGTTTTAGATGATCTAACCGCACTTCGTCAAATTAACAAAGAAGTTCTTAATTCCAATTCTTATTTATTTAAACGGGAAGATGCAATAAGAATTAGACGCAGTGAGAATCATGATACTCCTTTACCGCAAGAGACACCGCATGGCGACAATCCTCCAGGCGGTGCAATTATAGATTATTATTTAAATTCAACAATCGAAAGTCCTTTGAGTCTGAAAATATTTGATGGAAAAGGAAACCTGGTTAGAAAGTATTCGAGCGAGGATAAACCGGAACCACCATCTCAGCAGCCTTATTTCATGACATATTGGCTGCCTAAATTTAAACCTTTAACAACTCATAAAGGTTTGAACCGGTTCGTGTGGGATCTTCGATATTCTCCTCCATTTACGAAATCTTATCACTATGGAATGACTGCAATAATTGGCAAAGGAACTGTTAGAGAACCTCAAGGTCCTTTAGCGCTGCCGGGAAATTATAAAATTGTATTAACTGTTAATGGTAAATCATATTCACAGACTTTAAAATTGAAAATGGACTCGCGTGTAAAAGTATCAAATAAGGCTTTAAATGATCAATTAATACTTGCACTTGAGATATGGAATGCTTCATCAGATGAATTTCAAATTGGAAATGAAATAGACTCTGTCAATAATCAGTTAAAAGAATTAAAAAACATAAAGACAAATAGTTCCGTAATTTCAGAGGTAAATAAAATATCTCAGATAATTGGAAAAATTAATCATTCTTTATATAGTATTGGAATAGCAAATTTAGAATATCCTGTCTTAAGCGCTGATAGAGAACCGACTGAGCCAATGAAGGAAGCTTATAAAATTTTAAGCTCTAAACTTTCTGAAGTTAAAAAAGATTGGAAGGAAGTTAAATCAATAAGTATTAAAAAGCTGAATTCACTATTGATAAAAAATAATTTGAATAGTATAAAAATTCCGGAAGTGAATCCTGAACATTATAAAATTCAATAGAATAATTTATTTTAAAATTGAATTTAATTAAAACCGAAGTGTAAAAACTGTTTCTATCCCGGGTTTAGATCTGACTGTGATACTACCTTTGTGAGCCCGCATAATTTGTTTTGATAAACTCAATCCTATACCCAAACCTTCTTTTCTGGTTGTGAAAAACGGAATAAAAACCTTATCATAGAGCTCTTCGGGAATGCCTTTCCCGTTATCCCATAGCTGAATTAAAATGCTTCCCCTATTATCTATTTTACTTATTAATTTTATTTCAGGTGAATCGGTTGTTGAAATTGCATTGATGGAATTTAAAATAAGGTTAATAATTACCTGTTC
>Ga0102950_1000243_pt1 | contig 14170 bp, 11 predicted proteins | sample SalPon2A_B_D2_MG_FD_78505 | JGI IMG/M metagenome (GOLD analysis project Ga0102950, IMG submission 78505) | Soil microbial communities from South San Francisco under conditions of wetland restoration - Salt Pond MetaG R2A_B_D2_MG | ecosystem: Environmental > Terrestrial > Soil > Wetlands | place...
AATTTCTTTTAAAGATTATTCAATCAACATGGTTTCTTCAATGATTAAAGCAATTGAAATTCCGGATGAAGATGAAGAAAAACCCCGCATACTAGCTTTCCTTTGTGAGAATGATGCATATCCTTCACTTGAGATTGCCGGCAGGAACAGGCTTCAATACGATCCTAATATTCGCGTAATACCGGTTCGCTGTCTTGGTTCTGTAAATACTGTTTGGATTGCCGACGCTCTTTCAAGAGGATTTGATGGGATTCTATTGATTGGCTGTAAATATGGTGATGATTATCAGTGTCATTTTATAAAAGGTAGTGAACTTGCAAATAAACGTATGAGCAATGTTCAGGAAAAATTAAAACAACTCGTTCTTGAACCTGAAAGAGTTAAGCTTATTACGTTATCTATCGATGAGTATGTAAAAATACCGGAAATATTTAACGAATTTGCGGAAGAAATTAGAGAAATGGGTGCCAATCCTTATAAAGGAATGTAAGAATTTATAAATGGTATGGATTAAATCTTGTTGTTCGAAGTCAGCGGGAAATAACAGCATAAAGGTCATAATTATTTATGACATTTTTGAACAACAAGTTGATTACAGAATCTTTAATCGCGTTGATTTTACTATGTTATCGGCATAAGTTTTTAGTGATGATTTAATAACATGCTATAAGATAAAACTAAATAAATAAAATAAATATTTTAATTCGAGGAGATGATATGAGTGCAACAACTTTAATTCGTCCTCACGGGAGTGATAAGTTGAAAGTTCTTCTTCTTAGCGGAAAAGAAAAAGAAGAAGAATTAAAAAAAGCCAGTAAACTAAAAAAGATTCAGATTACAAGCCGCGAAACCGGGGATTTAATAATGCTGGGAATCGGGGGATTTACACCCCTTAACGGGTTTATGGACAAAGCAGATTGGAAGGGTGTCTGTACGGATATGAAAATGTCCAACAGTTTGTTTTGGCCGATCCCGATAACAATGTCTGTTTCAGAAGAAGATGCAAAATCTTTGAAGCTTAACGAAGAAATAACTTTGGTAAGCGATGAAACAAATGAAGTCATGGGTACAATGAAGGTTACGGAAAAGTACCAGATCGATAAGGACTTTGAATGCAAACACGTTTTTACAACAAACGATCCTGAACACCCGGGTGTGAAAATGGTTATGCAGCAAAAAGAGTGGAATATTGCCGGACCGGTTAAGGTCCTTTCCGAAAGTTATTTCCCGGAGGAATTTAAAGGCTTGTATCAAAGGCCGGAAGAAAGCAGAAAAATATTCGCTGAAAAAGGTTGGCGTACAATTGCAGCATTACAGCTGCGCAACCCGATGCACCGCTCTCACGAATTTTTAGCAAAAATTGCTTTGGAAGTAAGTGACGGACTTTATATTCATCAATTGGTTGGAAAGCTAAAACCAGGCGATATACCTGCAGAAGTAAGAGCAAAGTGTATTGACATTTTAGTAGAAAATTATTTCATAAAAGAATCAGTTGTATGCGGCGGTTATCCGCTGGATATGAGATATGCCGGACCGAGAGAGGCTTTACTGCACGGTGTGTTTAGACAAAATTTTGGCTGTACACATCTTATTGTAGGTCGCGACCATGCCGGAGTTGGTAATTATTATGGCCCGTTCGATGCTCAGAAAATATTCTTTGAAATTCCTGAAGATGCCTTGTTACTAAAGCCGTTACCGATTGATTGGACTTTCTGGTGCTTCAAATGCGGAGGTATGGCTTCCATGAAAACATGTCCGCATAAAAAGGAAGATAGACTGTTTTTAAGCGGCACGGCACTTAGAAAATCTCTTTCCGAAGGCGGTGATGTGCCTCCTGAATTCAGCCGTCCTGAAGTATTGGCTATACTTAGAGATTATTATGCTCATTTGGAAGAAAAAGTTGAAATTAAAATGCACCAGTTTGCAACCGGTGATGTTCCTTCAAATAATAAAAAATAAATTTATGAAAATTAAACTCTTTAGCCATTTGTTATTTAATTTAAAAATAAAGGAGATAAACTAATGCCGAGTTATGTAATATCGGATAAGTGCGATGGATGTAAGGCACTTGATAAAACTGCATGCCAGTATATCTGTCCTAATGATCTTATGGCGTTAAATAATAATACTATGAAAGCATTTAACCGTGAACCTGAAATGTGCTGGGAATGTTACAATTGTGTTAAAATTTGTCCAAACCAGGCAATTGAAGTACGTGGTTACGCCGACTTTGTACCCTTAGGCGCTACTGTTACGCCTATGAGAAGCACCGACTCTATTATGTGGACTGTCAAATTCCGTAATGGAACTTTAAAACGTTTCAAATTCCCGATTCGTACAACTGAAGAAGGCAAAGCTGTGCCGGATGGTGGTTGGAACACTAATAATAATGACCTCAAGAGCCCAGTTCTATTTACCGAACCCGAATCTTTAGGTCTTCCTGAAGTAGTCACAATTAAGAATTAGAAAGAAGGGATACACAATGTCAAATTTTAAAACTGAAGAAGTAACTACTGATCTATTGATAATAGGCGGAGGAATGGCAGCTTGCGGTGCGGCTGTTGAAGCAGCTTATTGGGCCAAGAAAAACGGCTTAAAAGTTACAATGGTCGATAAAGCTTCTGTTGACAGAAGCGGAGCCGTTGCCATGGGATTGTCGGCTATAAATCAATACGTCGGAATTAAAGATGGAAAAAATACCGTAGAAGACTATGTAAAATATGTACGCAGCGATTTAATGGGAATTACCCGCGAAGATCTGGTTTATAATATTGCTCGTCATGTTGATTCTACAGTTCATCTTTTTGAAAAATGGGGATTACCGATATGGAAAGATGCTGATGGTAATTACGTTCACGAAGGTAGATGGCAATTAATGATTAATGGGGAATCCTATAAAGTTATCGTTGCTGAAGCTGCAAAGAATGCTATAGGAGCAGAAAATATTTATGAAAGAGTCTTTATTGTCGGGCCTATAATGGACGGTGACGTTTGTGTAGGTGCGGTAGGATTCAGTGTTAGAGAAGAGAAATTTTATGTTTTCAAATCAAAAGCAGTTTTAGTTGCAATGGGCGGGGCAGTCCATGTATTTAAACCGCGGTCTTCCGGGGAAGGCCTGGGACGTGCTTGGTATCCGCCATGGAATTCAGGTTCAAGTGCATATTTTACTCTAAAAGCAGGTGCAGAAATGACCTGCCAGGAAGTTCGTTTTATTCCTGTTAGATTTAAAGATGCTTACGGCCCAGTAGGTGCATGGTTCCTATTATTCAAGTCGCGCGCAACCAACGGCGAAGGCGGTAATTATATGATCGAAAGGGGTGAGGAACTTGAAAAGTGGGTTCCTTATGGAAAAGTAAAACCTGTTCCTGCCAACTTACGTAACTGGTTAATGATGCTTGACGTAATGGAAGGAAAAGGTCCTATTTATATGAGGACGGATGAAGCAATAAATAAAATTGCTTCAGAATCCGGCGATGCAAAAACGGCTAAGAAAAAATTAAAAGAATTGGAATCTGAAGCATGGGAAGATTTTCTGGATATGACAATTTCTCAAGCGATTCTTTGGGCTGGTACTAATACTGCACCCGAAGAAAAACCTTCCGAAATTGCCGCCGCCGAGCCTTATTTTATCGGTTCGCATTCCGGTGCATCCGGTGCATGGGTAAGCGGGCCAAAAGATCTGGCACCAAATGAGTATTTCTGGGGCTATCCGAATATGTCAACCATAAAAGGAATATTCTGTGCCGGTGATGCATCCGGTGCTTCCAGCCATAAATTCTCATCCGGCTCTCATGCCGAAGGACGTATTGCTGCAAAGGGAGCAATCGATTATATAGTTGATAATCCTAATCCGCCGAAATATGATGAAGCTGCAATCGAAGCTTTAAAGCAGGAAATCTTACAGCCTCTTGATCTATATGATCAATTCGGTGCATCTTCAAGCGATCCTGAAGTTAATCCGAATTATATAAAGCCAAAGATGTTCATGTTCAGGCTTCAAAAAATTATGGATGAATATGCAGGCGGTGTATCCTCGCAGTTTAAGACAAGTAAAAGCTTGTTGGAAAAAGGACTTGAGCTTCTGGAATATCTTAAAGAGGATTCTAAAAAACTCGCTGCATCCGATCTTCACGAATTAATGAGATGCTGGGAAAATGTTCATAGAATGTGGCAGGCAGAAGCACATGTAAGAGCTGTATTATTTAGAGATGAAACCCGTTGGCCTGGATATTATTACAGGTCTGATAAACCTTCGATGGATGAAAAAGATTGGAAAGTATTTGTAAATATGAAATGGGATCCGAAAACGGATAACTGGGATGTATTTACAAAACCGATTCTTTCAATCGTAAATTAGTTTTTATTTTTTTTGTGATTTAATTATACTGGAAATTCAAAGGGAATCCTGTAAAATCAGGATTCCCTAATTCCACGAAAATTTGTTTTTATTCTTAACTCGGTTAAACATTATGCAACAAGAAAGAATTTTAACTTGCCCGCATTGTAACCAGCCCTTAAAAAAATGGAAATGCCCGCCAGAGTCCTCCTGGGGTGTTGAATATCAATATGCATGTTTTAATGATGAATGTCCTTATTTTGTTAACGGTTGGGAATGGATGAAGGATAAATATAATATGAATATTTCTTACAGATATAGGATGAATCCGTTTAACGGAGAATCCGGTCCTTTACCTGTTTGGTCAAAAAATGCAATGAAGAATTTTATATTCGAATAAAAATATCCTAAAAATTTTTTACCTAAGGACAGATTATGGAAAATGAATTAGAAAAATTAAAAGAAACAATATTAAAAGAATATCCGCGGTTAAATAAAGAAAGCAAGTTTAAATTCAATTGTCATAAGAATATAGGCTGCTTTAACAAATGCTGCAGTGATGTCAATATTTTTTTAACACCCTATGATATAATCCGGTTAAAAAATAGTCTTAAAATAAGCTCACAAGAATTTTTGGACAAATACTCATTTCTCCCTATCGATGAAAATCAGAACCATCCGGTAGTAATGTTGAAAATGAAGAATGATGAAAATAAATCGTGTCATTTTGTAGGTAAAGAAGGATGCACTGTTTATAAAGACAGGCCATGGTCTTGCAGAATGTATCCGCTGGGTGTGGCATCACCTAAAACAAATTTTAATAACGATGAAGAAGAATTTTATTTTGTTATCGAAGAACCAGTATGTCAGGGATATTATGAAGATAAAACCCGGACTATTAATGAATGGATTGACGAGCAGGAAGTTAAGGAATATTCGGAGGTAGGGGAACTTTTTAAAGAGGTTTCATTACATAATTATTTTGGAAATGGTAAACATCTGGAACCTGCTAAACTGGAGATGTTTTATACTGTCTGTTATAATATAGATAAGTTTAGAGAATTTGTTTTTGAAAGTACATTTCTTAAAAGGTTTGATATAAACGAGGAAGTTTTGGAAAAAATAAAATTTGATGATAAAGAGTTATTAATTTTTGGTTTTAATTGGTTAAAGTATTGCCTCTTTGGCGAAAAAACAATGAAATTTAAAAAAGAAAAGGAATGATAAGTTCTAATTATGAGTGAAAGAAAAGTAATTACTCCGGATGTCCAACTAATTCATGATTTGAAAAAAAGCGGCGGAGAAGATTTTAAAAAATGTTACCAATGTTCTACATGTACATCGGTATGCCAGCTATCTACCGAAGAGAATGGATTTCCGCGTAAACAAATGCTTATGGCGCAATGGGGCTTGAGAGACCAGTTGTTAAAAGATCCGGGGCCTTGGCTGTGTTTTTATTGCGGCGATTGTTCTAAAAGATGCCCGAGAAATGTTAATCCCGGTGAAACTATGATGGCACTTCGCAGATACCTTACATCTATTTATGATTGGACGGGATTGTCACGATTGTTGTACAGATCTGTGTTTTGGGAAATCGGGATTTTAACCATTGTTGCAGCAGCAATAGCACTCATGTTTACACTTCCAAATAATTTTGGCTTTGGGTTGTTAAACCATTCGGGATCCGGACCTTTGTCTTCGGTTATGCTTGAAAAGTTTGCCCCTGTTGGTATTGTAGATTGGGGTGATAGAATTTTAGCAGTCTTATTAGGCGTTTTACTTCTTTCAAATGCTGCGCGCATGTTTACTGGTCTGACAAACAAAGAGGAAATACCTTTTCATTTGTATATAACACAGCTTCCTAATTTTATTATACAGGGAATTACTCAAAAAAGATGGAAAGAATGCAACAGCAGTGAGACGTTGAAAAACTGGCTGCGTCATTTATTCCTTGTCAGCGGTTACGCTATTATGTTTACACTTGTTGTAGTATTTCTGCCGTGGTTTCAAATTAAAGACAGTACAATACACTGGACCAGCTTTTTAGGGTATTATGCAACTGCCGTTTTATTAATATCTACAGTCTGGATTATTATTGATAGGATAAAAAAGGGAACGAGCATGCATCAATTCAGTCACTTTTCCGATTGGATATTCCCAATAATGCTTTTCCTGGCTGCATTAACAGGTATTTTACTCCATCTATTTAGAATAGCAAATATGCCCATGGAAACTTATGTTATGTATATGATTCATATGATGGTTGTTGTGCCGATGTTATTTGTTGAGGTGCCGTTTGGTAAATGGAGCCATTTGCTTTACCGTCCTCTTGCAATATATATAGATTCAGTGAAAATCAGAGCAAAAGATCTTGAGAAACAAAATGTTAATGTAAACCAGGTAGCTGCTTCCATATAATTTGTCATTTATTTTATTAAAATAAAATTATATAGAATAACTATAGATTAAATTGATTAGTTATGACTTTTTTCTACAAATCTTAAGGCCGGTGAAGAATCTCCTTTAATAAAAGCATCTACAAATTGCTGTATACTTTCATCATTTGTAAGAGTAACATCAACATTTCTTACCGCCCCCATTAATCTTCCGATTTCAGTTAATAAAGATAGAATTAATGAAGACGGAATTTTCCTAATTGTTCCTAGAACATGATCATTTTGTAATGAAACAGAAAAGTTTAAAGTTTCCAATACCTTCGTAATTATTTTAGCTCTTCTCATTTTTCTAATCGGATCTGCAGCACCGCCACGGAAATTAAAGTTAATATAATTGTTGTTTATTTCCTCGCTAACATAAGCATCAAGTCTTGAAAAATGATACCCCATTCTGGAAAAGAAATTCATATAACAGTCTGAAATTATGGCATAACTACGACTTCCCAAATCTCTGTCGCTTCTGCTGGAATCTATTACATTCGACATTAAAAGATTAGCAAAACCTTTTAAATCAATCGGCAGCGGACCTGCCCATCTAATACCCGGGGCAGTCATCCCTTTTATTAAGGATAGAAACGGAGCGGAAATAATATCTTCCGGCTTTACCCTTTTTTGACCGGTCACATCTTTTAATCCGTTACCCAGATCAATAATATGTATATCCAGCGGCACGGAAAAATCCAGAGGGTAAGCATGCTTATCTTCATATTGCGCGGACTCATATAAAGAAAACATCTCCCTCATTGCATACTCATGTCCGAATCTAGTAATATCATGAAATGTCCTGCAGCCTTCAGGAGTAAAATCTGAAGAATCCGGATTGGTTAAATTTAATGGAATTATAAATTTGGAAATATTTTGCCAAACCCTAAACATCGGACTTTTTATGAAAATATTTTCGTTAGCAACTTTAGCTTTATATTCTTCAATTAATTCTTTGGCTTCTCCCATAAATACTTTGTTTTTCAACGTGTCTACAGTAACAATTTGGTTATTTGTCAAAGTTTCAGTTGCATTGTCGGTATTTACAAGGACAGGTATCCCAAGTTCCCTAGCTATAATTGCAAGATGCCCGGTAGTATTTCCAATATCTGCTATTAATCCAGATGCTTTATGTAGAACGCGTGTTAATTCCGGTAATGTTTTTTTTACTACGAGTATTCCGCCAGTAGGGAAATTAATTAGGTCTTTAAATCTATTAAGCAAAAAAACCTTTCCTGCTCCAATACCCGGGCTTGCACATATACCTTTCTCAATTAAAACCGGATAATTATAATTTTCTTCTTCAGTGGAATTTTTCTCAATAGATTGATCGGCAGCGGATTTTGTAATTGCTAATGGCCTGCATTGTAGAATATAAACCTTTCCGTTTTTATCAATTGTCCATTCAATATCTTGAGGGGTTTCAAAATAATTTTCAATTTTTAAAGCATATTCAGTTATTATTTCGATTTGGTTTTCATTAAGACATGATTTGTGAATATTTTCTTCCGGTAAATCTTCTTCCTGTAAACCGTCGGTTAATCTTAATATTGTTTTTGACTTTTGATTTCCAATCCGGAATTTAATTATTTTTGATGTTGTGCTATCGACAATAAATTCTTGTGGTAATACGCTGCCGTCAACTACCTTAGTTCCTAATCCCCAGACAGCATGAATAATGATTCCGTCCTTTTTACCCATCGGGTCTTTTGTAAACAAAACACCGCTTACTTCTGAATCAATCATTTGCATACAGCCGATACTCATAGGCATATCCATATCACGCAACCCGGTAAGATACCTATAGACCAAAGATTGAGGTAAATATTTTGATATTAAAACTTCAAAACAAGCATCAATTAAGTTAGTCTTACTAACATTCAATGCAGTATAGTGTAATCCTGCAAATGAAAAATGCAAATCATCCTCTCCAACAGCACTGGATCTGACGGATAGCAAAACATCTCCCTGCTTGGTTACTAAATGTTCATAATTATCGATTATGATTTTTTCAATAAGTGCAGGAATTGGTGTGGATATTATAAGAGCTTGAATTACCTGGCTTGCTTGTTGAACCTGTTCGTTATCATTAAAGTCGATTGAAGAAATAGTTTTGTCAATTTGTTCGTACAAATCTCCTTCTAATAAAAATTCATCGAAACATTTTGTTGTAAGACAGAAACCATCCGGTATCGGTATAAGAAGCCTGTTATGTATTTCGCACAAACGGCTCATCTTTCCGCCGACTTCTCTTGTGTTATCGATAGTTATTTCATCAACCATGTATGAATATGGTCTATTTGAGGGAGTTTTTATATATCTATTAATTTCCTCACAGTCTGTACAGTCGGCCTTATTACAGTTCCATCTAACAGTGCAGAAAAAACCGGGTGCAAGTCCATCTTCACATTTATTTCTAATTTTTTTTACCTGACCTATTAGAGTTTTATATTTGCCGTCGCACATAATAGAAAGATGCTCGGTTACTTCTTGAGTATTTTTAATTATATCGGAAAAAATTTTACATATTTCGCCTCTTGAAAATGGTTTCCCTGTAACAAGAAGCTCACTAAAACTTCCCATTAGTTTTAAAGCTTCATCATTAGAATATAAAAGACTCTGGAAGTGGTGCAGTTTTTCTTTAAAAGATATGGTTCCCCTTTCTTGTTTTTTTAATATATTTCTAAAAAGTTTCATCTCTTTTCATTGCTTATTTTAATTACTAATTGAATAATTCTCCAGTGCTTTTTTAATAACTGATTTTATCTCCTCTGTAGTAAATGGCTTCTTTAAAATATCTGAAATTGGTTTAAAGGATTCATTTTGCTCAGCAACTGAATTCAATTGGTCTAATCTAATGGTTGAATACCCGGACATAATAATTATAGGTAAAGCCGGATAAATATTCCTAATCCTTCTTATAAGTTCATTCCCGTTCATTCCAGGCAGAATAGGATCAATCAAGGAAATGTCAAATTTATCAGTTCTAATTATTTTTAAACCTTCTAAAGCTGATTTGCATGTTGTAATTACAAAATCCGTGTGATCATTATTTTTAAGAGCTTTTTTTACAGATTTAAGAATGATTTCTTCTTTGTCTATTATTAATATTTTGATTGTTTGTTTCATAAAAACTATACTGGTAATGTAATGGTAACCACTGTCCCTGATCCGGTATTATTTATTTTAATTGTTCCATTATGCATTTTTATAATATCCTTGCAAACTGCAAGGCTAATTCCTGTCTTTTCAAAGTTTTCCAGATCTGCAATATTAATAGGGTTGAAAATTTTTTTAAGGATATTTTCAGGAATCCCTTTCCCTGTATCCGAAAAAACGATTTCAATTTCCTTATTAACCGGGGAATAGTTGACTAAAATATCTAAAATCCCTCCTGCCTGCATAGATTCTGAAGGGATTAAAAGTAAATTTAAAAATACCTGTTCAATTAAAGTTGGATCAATTACAACATTAGGAAGTGATTTGGGGATTTCGGAAATAATTTTAATATTTTGAAAGTTAGAAAATTTTTTAACAATTGATATTGTATGATTAATTATGTCACCAATAAATGTAACCTTAAACTCCGGTTTATTTCCGCCCGTAAATGATAAAATATTTCTTATGCTCTCTCTAATTTTTAATGCTTCCAGTTTAATTGTTTCAAAATCACTTATCATATTTTTATCTAAATTTGATTCTGCAATTAAATTTTCACTATGAATGATTATACCGGTTAGCGGATTATTAATTTCATTTGCTATCTCATCCGCTAGTTTGCCGACTGATGCAAGTTTTTCAGATTCAATCAATTGAGTTTGAGTAGTTAATAATTGTTTCTGCATTTTATTGAACGATTCGGCTAGTAATTTTAATTCTGCCTTACCGGGAGGAATTTCATCCTTAAAATTTCCTTCGGCTACCCGTTTAGTACCTTCAACTAGATTTTTAATAGGTTTGCCGATAAGATATTTGGTTGAAAAATATGTTACGATAGATGCTATTAAGGCAAAAATTACCGTAAACAGAATAAGCTGTGTGCGTGTTTTTGCAAGGTTGGCATTTATTCTCTTTGTAGATACTTCAATATCTATAAATCCAAGTATTGTTTGAGAAGAATCGTGTACCGGCAAGTATGTTTCGTTGTCCTTCAAGATATTTGTTTTTCTTGCTGCAGTTTCTTCAAAACTTGAATGACATGCCTCCGTATAACAACTTCGAGCATTATAAATAGGCTGCCAATTGTATATTAAGTTATCTTTTCTAATAATCCTGTTTTGAGTAAAATTCTTTAGATCGTATTCTAATTTATTATATTTATTTTTATGACAGCTTTCACAGAATTGAACGGTTTCAATTCCTTCCTGACTAGTTTGAGAAATATGCTTGTTTACTTCGGAAGGATTCGAAGAAAATTTAATTATTCCTTTATGATTTAAAATTCTTACGGACATAATTCCTTCTTTACCGACAATATTTCTCACGGCCATGGATAATTCAGCTCGCCGGTTTTTAAGCATACTGAATCTTAATATCTTTTCGGTTGTTTTACTAAGTTGATCGGCATTATGGCTAATGGCATCTATAGAAGCATCTTTCTGTTTGATAAGACTGAATGCTGAAAAAACCCCCATTGTTATTAAAATAATTATTCCGAGTAAGATTGAAATGCGTGATGATATACTAATATATTTTAGTTTTTCTAGTAATCTCAATTTAATCATTCTTTAAATAACTCAATACACAAGTATAAAGTTATAAAAATATTGTTAAGATAAATATCAATTTAAATTAACATTATCAATTTAGTTCAGCATCTAAGTCAATTCAAGTAAATTATTATTGAATTATAAATACTTCGGAAATAAAATATAAATATCAAAATTTCTACGTGTAAGATTCATTCATTGTGAGAAATTTTTGATACACTCATACCGAAGAATTTTAACACAAGATCTGTTCCGAATGCCATTATTGATCCTAAAGAAGCCATTACCAGTGTAACAACAATGGCATAAAGAATTCTATCGTTGTTGTACAAGTTTACAATTAGTAAATCAACACCTGAAAGATTTTTTGTTTCAACTTTATGACTTAATGTTGGTTCTTGTTTGCCGCTGACCTCGTTTGCATAGCTATAATAATTTATGCTAGCGTATATAAAACAGAATATTATAAGTATCATTAATTTTTTTACTGACATATTCTATTTCCTTTAATTTTACTTAATAAATATTTTTTAAATTCTTCTCGAATAAAATTTTATAATCTTAACTTTCTTTCTTTTTTAAATTCTGAAACAAGACTAAAAATTATTATCAAAGTCATGGAAACAGCTGTTCCCATTAATACTATACCTGCAATTGTAGAAAGAACCTGAAGGTTAGTTATTTTATATGCCTGTTCCAATGCTATTGAAAAACCTGCACATACTATCATTATGGCAAATAATAATCTTATCCCGTAACCTTTAATATATTTAACCGCGGTAGCACCTATTTGAGCACCAATTGAGGCCCCGATCAGCATAAAGAAAGCCGCAATTAATTCAACTCTTCCTTTTATCCCATAAGTAAAACATCCGTAAGCGCCGGAGAATAAAACACTCATTAAATCTGTTCCAACTGCAATGACAGTTGGAACCCCGATTAAATAAACAAGAGCAGGCATTCTAATAAAACCTCCTCCTACTCCCAAAAAACCTGATAGGAAGCCGGTAATTAAAAAGATAAATAAAACAATCCATAGTGAAACAGATTTTATCCCTGAAGCTGGGAATGAAATCATAGGAGGTAAATTTATTTTATGAAGCCTTTCAGCAATTGTATTCTTAGCGCGTATTGGTTCACTCTGCTCATTTGAGCTTTTATTTTTATTCTTTCCCCTTTTTTTAGGATTTAATTTAAAATAATCATAGAACATAAGAATGCTTAACCCGAACATAAGAAAAAGATAACACCATCTAACTATAGAACCAACATCGCCTGCCTTTTCTAATATTAAGATTACTTGAGAACCTAGTTCCAACCCAACAACAGATGCAATAATGGATATGAAACCAAGTTTCCAATCTATATTTCCCATTTTATGATGTTTTTTAACTGCCCCTATAGATTGGCCGAAAATGTTTGATAAATCTGTTCCGATTGCATACGCCATGTGGAATCCGAAAATGTTTAGAGCCGGGGTTACAATCCAACCTCCGCCAACGCCGAAGAATCCGCCTAGAACACCGACACAAAATCCGATTAGAATTAATAATAGAACATTGAATTCAATTCCGGCAACAGGTAAATAAATATTAAATATATCCATACATATTTTTTATTTGTTAATTTAATGTGTTTGTAGATTCCTTTTCTTTTTTTTCTCTTTTAGATTCTATTACAAGTTTAACTATGATAACCAATGACATTGTTAAAGCTGTTCCCATTAAAACAATACCGGCTAAAGATTGAAAAAATTGTTTCATAGTAATTTTATAAAACTGTTCTGTTGCAACCGATAAGCCTGCAAAGATGATCATGATGGAAAATAGTAACCGTATCCCGTAGCCTTTTATATATCTTACTGCAGTAGAGCCAACCTGGGCACCTATTGAAGCACCGATGAGCATTATAAATGCTGCAATTAATTCTACTCTTCCTTTTATCGCATAAGTAAAACATCCGTAAGCACCGCTAAAAAGAACAGTAATTAAACTGGTCCCAACCGCAATTGCGGTAGGAAGACCGATTAAATAAACAAGAGCAGGCATTATAATAAAGCCTCCGCCTACTCCTAAAAATCCTGAAAGAAAACCTGTAAATAAGAAAATCAAAAGAATAATCCATAAAGAAACACCTTCAATCTCAGAAGCAGGAAATGATATCATCGGAGGGATGTTTAATTTATAAAGTTTTTCGGCTAATTTACTTCTGTTTGATTTAAGCTTGATTCCCGGATTATTTTTATCATTATTATTGTTATTCTTTAATTGTTTTTGACGAAGAACAAAATAATCATAAAGCATATAACAGCCCAGAGAAGAAAGAAGAAACATATAGCACCATCTAACAATTATTCCGACATCTCCTAATTTTTCGAGTTCCATAATTAGATCTGAACCGATTTCCAATCCTATGATTGAAGTAACAATAGAAATAAGTCCAAGTTTCCAATCAATGTTGCCCATTTTTTGATGTTTTTTTACCGCACCTATAGACTGTCCGAAAATATTAGAGAGATCAGTACCGATTGCGAAGGCCATATGAAACCCGAATATATTTAAGGCAGGAGTGACTATCCAGCCGCCTCCTACACCAAAAAAACCTCCAAGAACACCAACACAAAATCCGATTAGAATTAATAATAGAACATTGAATTCAATTCCGGCAACAGGTAAATAAATATTAAA
>Ga0102950_1000244_pt1 | contig 14158 bp, 33 predicted proteins | sample SalPon2A_B_D2_MG_FD_78505 | JGI IMG/M metagenome (GOLD analysis project Ga0102950, IMG submission 78505) | Soil microbial communities from South San Francisco under conditions of wetland restoration - Salt Pond MetaG R2A_B_D2_MG | ecosystem: Environmental > Terrestrial > Soil > Wetlands | place...
AGGTCAGCTACCTCTCGCTTAAAACGGACGTAATTCTGACTCAAGCAGTACTCACTAATGTACTTACGCTCTAAGAGCCACGCAGCGGCTCGCCAGTCCTGGACGCCGGCGGTGGTTACCATTGCCAGGAGCTCAGCTTGATAAGCGCTCTGAGCGGCTCTCACGCGCTCTTGTAAGTCAAGACACATCGGATCACGACTGACTTCTTCCCGGTGCCTAGCATCGGTCATCCCCATCCAATGTTGTAGGGTAATGAAACTGATCCTTAAAAGATAACAGGTCGTCTGTAAGGACGTTCCTTTCCTGACCAGGGCCTCAATTTGGTCAATCAATTCTGAGGTCAGTAGATAAGACGCCATGCCCTTCTCCTAAATAAACAAATAGTTATGTTAGCATACAAAATATTTGACTATTTGGAAAGAAGAGTTATACTTCATTAGTAATTTTTTTTCTTAATATTACTTTGGAGGCTTTATGATGTTCGAACCCCTTAAGCAAAATTGCATTCAAATGGTGACAAAGGAGCTTGAAGCTTACTATCGCGTGAGTGCTCGTGAGATGACGCGTCGGTTACTGCAAGACACGCCTTTGAGTGTATCGATCCAGAATGTGCTCACAGCGCTCTATAAAGTTACGAATCTTTATGAACTGATAGACGTGATTCATAATGAAATGGGTGTGGAGCTGACCCCGTTGCATGAAACCTTGATGGCGGCTATGAAGATGGAGAGTGATCTTCCAGCTGCGATGGTAGAAAGACTGTGGGACACGTGGCCTAGTAAGGTTGAGATTGAACAACCCGCGCTGGGAACCGCTTGCGAGGACGAAAATCCGTTCGGTTCTCATCAATATGATTCTCCTGTATTTTGGATGGGAAGCCCGGCAGGTGGCAGTCCAACAACTTCTGAACGGAGTACTATTCCTGAATATGATGACGATCCCATCTTACGCCCCCACGCACCCACTCCCGATGAGCAAGCAGGTTATGAATTAGATGTACTTGCCTCTTCAAGCGAAAGAGATGCGAACACGCAAGAAATCTTGCGAGATGCAAAACGAAGTCGCTGCACATCTACCTTCTTTATTCCTGACGTCCCAGATTTTAAAGATGAAAATGTGGGAATCAATTACATAGAAATGATGCGTGAAGATAAGACGCTGGAAGAAGAATACGCTGAGCATTCTGAACCGCAGTTTATGGTAGAGGTGTAATATGAGAGAATTCAGATTAATTAGAGCTAGCATTATTGAAACGATTATAAAATATCAAGCTGATCTGATGAATAAATATGCTTCTTATAAAGTTAAAGTGGGGATAGATAATGTTGATGAGAAAGTAGCAGCCGTCTATCAAGAAGATATGATGACTTTGACTCAATTTAATGCAGCTTGTATGACTTCAGGAACCATGCAACAGTTAGAAGAAAATATTGAAATTTATTCAGAACTGATGGATGAAGAGGTATTAGCAAGAGTAAGCAAACAATTGCATCAGCCTAGCTTTGGCTTTTTTAACATGCGTTAATCGCATCCGCATTGTGATAGGGGTGGCCAATCATCATCAATGAACGACCACACCCTCACATGCGCTTGTCCAGCTTTCATAAACCCAGCCTCATAGAGAAGAAAATGTTTGATCTGGCTGTCATCATAATAGATCCCAGCCCGGGACAGCGCATCACACACAGGCTTCGTGTAGTTCGCGAGATCGCGTCTGCGCTTGTCAGGCCACCATATCCCCATGATGAATCCGACGGAGCCCTCCATGGGCTTTTCAGGACGCGGCAAGATGATGGCGAGCTGATTCAGATAGCGATGCCCTGCTGTGGATAAGATCTTGCGTCCGCGCGCTACGGTATAATAGTGGTTCTCCGTCGGCGGAAAAGGTAAGTCGACTTCATAGCTCATCAGTCGATCTCACTCGCAAGCTTGCTTGCGTGCTCCCTCATGAAAAATTCTTTCACTTTTATGGCGCCTTGACTCCACTCTACAATTTCGGACATACGATAACTGGGAATAGATCGATGGAGCCAATTTGAAACTGTTCTTTGCGTGACTTTTAAGCCCAAGCCCAAAGCGGCTTCCGAGCCTGCTATCCGGACCGCTCTCAAGACGCCGCGATTGACCTCCCCTTGAATGCGTGCCATTTTATCCCCTTGACATGTGGAAATTATTATACTAATATCATATCACCAATAAATTATTTAAGGAAGTATTAATATGTCATATCATAAACCCTCTTGCGAGAGCAGACTGGCTCTCATCGCCGTCCAGAACGGCAAATCCCAAGTTTGGCTTGTCTATTTTGTCTATGATCAAGATCCGATGACAGGCGTCATTGATATTGATTATAAACGAATCGAGACGACTCCTTTTGAGAAAGTAGCTGACCTTGTAAAGCCTGGCGCTAATTTATCCCAACCAGATCCAGAAGCGCTTGCGTATCTTTATAAGCATCAAGAGATTATGGAATATATCGATACCGTTATATTCAAGCAATTCGATCAGTGGAATGAAGATGAAGTTGATATTATGATCGATTTAGATGAACATTGTGTTATTAATTAATAGAGGAAATAACTATGAATGAATTATTAGCGGTAGTAGCATTTATTTATGTGGTAGGCTTTTTTATATGCCTACTGATGTTTTGCTTTGAAGGAGCAGCCGAACTTGCTGGCGATTCATCCAAAATAGGAGGGGGTCTATGGGCGATCAAATTAACAGCTTTGCAAGGTGTTGGTCTTGTCGCTGCTCTATTTTGGCCTATTTCTATAGCTCTTATTATTATAGGATTTAAGATTACAGATACACTCCATAAACCTACAGTCTAAAAGGAAATATAATATGAAAGTATTAGTAACATTAATGTTGATGATCTATGCGATCGGATTCTTATACTGTGGATCTGCATTTTTCACCATGTGGATAAGAGACAATCGTTGCAAGCATAAATACGAAGCCATTCTGGCCTTCTTTTTATGTCTCATAGGCGCTATCCTATGGCCTCTTCTTATCATCATTGGATTAGGATTTGCTTCAGTATGAATACAGCTATCACAATCATTTACACGATAGGGTTTTTCTATGTCATTTTCTATTCAGGCATCATGGTAGCCGCTCTACACGAACATAATGCTGCGATAGATGAGAGTGCATTTTTATTTGGCGTAACCATGGTAGGGGGAATCTTCTTTGGGTTCCTAGCAGCATTAGTATGGCCCATTACGCTATTGGTCTACTTTACTATTTTATTAATTAAGAGGTTGATGAAATGAGCAATTGTAACTACGATAAATTAGAGGAGTTGAGCCGAGAAATGCTTGATCGTATCGATCTTTTAGAGCAAGATATACACAAGCTCAACAAGATTATGTCAACTTCGATTATCATGGATAAATTCCCACTACCGCAGCCTAAAGATGATAGAGATGACATCCCTTTTTAATAATAATAGGAGAATATATGAAATACGGTTTTAATAAAGTCTGCTTGCTTGGTGTCATTAAAAATATTTCAACGATTCGGGCTTTATCGAATGGAAAAGAGACGGTGAATGCTGTCATTGTTACTCCACATAGACATAAAGGAGTAAATGGTATCCCCGTCCAACGGGAGGAACGACATAATTTGAGTTTCTATGACAATGTAGCTTATACGGCACAAGAGATTTTGTCGCCCAATACAATTGCATATGTAGAAGGGCATCTGAATTATAAAATCATAGAAAACCCGCCTAATCGACCATCTGTCTTTTCTTTTGTCATTGTGACATACTTTGTTGGTATCGGACCCGATTACTTTAACAGAGAAAAAGATACATTTTTTAATGAAAAAGAAATTGACATAGAAAATAACTATAATAATTTGGAGGAAATGCCATGAAGATAAGTGATAAAATAGATTTGCTCGCTACCGCTTTGATAAAAGCAAGAACAAATATTCCAACCTTTAAAAAAGAGAAACAAGGTTATGGTTATCGATACGTTGAGTTATCGGTAATATTAGATGGTATTATTATCCCTCTCGCAAAAGAAGGATTAGTTATCATCCAATCTTGTAGCACCTCAGATGAGGACGCTGAATTTCCGGCTCAAAAAAATAAAGGTGTTACTATCACAACTCGCCTTCAACATGCTTCTGGTCAATATATTCAAAGCGAATTACAAATGCCAATATCTAGTATGAAAGGTTCTAACCTAGCACAAGAATTAGGGGCTGCTATTACCTATGGAAGACGATATTCATTAACAGCGCTCCTCTGTTTATCTACAGAAGAGGATGTAGATGCGTCAATAGAGAATCACAAAAGAGTACAAAGCACCCTATCTCAAAAGAAGATGTATCCACTCTACAAGACAAACCCACCTGTACAAGACAAAGATTCAATCAATGTCAAAATAGCAGAAGAATTAACCACGAAATTGAATGTTGCCGAAAGTTTTAATGAGATTAAAGAGCTCAGTACGCGCATTCCTCCGCATTTTCCAGCGGATCTTACAGATGGATTACGAGAAACAGCTCGAAAAAGATTAGCCCTTATAAAAGATGAACTAAACGTTAACAAACAAGAGGAAAAATAATGAGTATTGGAAGAGACATTGAGGTCAATTATCTTGATCTTATTAAAGAATTTATCACATCTGGTAAACTTGTTTTTGACTTTTGTGATGAATATAAAATTCCAAGATCTAGATTCAATGTGGCAAAGCATATTTATGAATACTTCTACCAAAGCGATATCATAAACGAATCATACAATATAAAGATAAGATTTTTTCTTTATTTAAGTTTCTTGTTTAAACGCTGTAAACTTGTCTCACCAGCAGAGTTTGCGTTAGTTTATAGAATTCCGACCGCGGAATTTTACATGGCCAAGCGAGTTTTTAGAGATATTCCTGAAGCTCAAAAAATTCCTGAATATTTCAAATTTACTAAGAAACAATTCCTAAAAGAACTAGCGTCTTTTCATCATATGATTGAAATATCTAAAATTGAAGCAAAAACTGATACTCTTTGGAAGAATTTCTGATGAATAATGAAAATGAACAAGCAAGCAAGCTTGCGAGAAAAGAAGAAGACTCTATTAAATCCAATCTAGATTTAAAACTATCTTCAGACTGTCATGAATATACAACGTGGTGGTTAGGGGGCCTACGACATCGACCAGATGGACCTGCTGTTGTGTGTGATAATGGCCAAGAGGAATATTTTTTTCTGGGAGAATGGCTTACAAAAGAACAGTTTCAGCTGGTTAAATAATGACCTATACTTCCTTAATATATCATTAAGGAAGTTAGCCATGAATCAAATAGTAGATAATAGTTGTGAGGCATTGAAACGAAATATGATCGGAATAATAGACCAGTATCTAACACTTGTTAATCCTGCGACATCGTTTTGGGAGCGGGTTAGCTTGTTCTTCCAAACCTGGGAATGGCACAGTGGGGCTGCCCGTAAACGTGCTCTTGTTCTACGGGATAAAATAGGAAGAGCCACAGCGGCTGATCAGATACTTTTGCATACTTTTAAATATTCTAAAGGTAGTCTTAAGGATTTATTGCAATATCAGGTCATAAAATTTGTACGTATTTCAAAGAAAAACATGGACATCTTGCAAGATAAAATGATACAGTCTTATCAGAAATTTTTTTTCTTTGGCAGAAGAAGAGCAATGCGGAGACATGTAGACAAGATTTTAGCCGACCATCGGAAAAAACTTCAATCGAGTTCGTCCATTAAACCCATGTTTAGGAGATGATATTATGAATCCTGATGACGATATTTGTCCCTATGAGGAGCCTGAATCCACTGAAGTTTTTAGATTAAAATATGAGATTTTTCAGGCTATTGATACTTATTTAGAATTTATAAATCCAAAAACACAGAGTCTTAGTTCTCAATTACAAGACTTTTTCAAAGAAGGGCGATGGCATGGAAAGCAAGGAAGAATGAATGCCCGCGTATTAAGAGAACAAATAAAATTGCTTCATGATAAACAACCTATTCTGTGTTTAATTTTTGAATATCCAGGATACTATCTAAAAGAACAGCTGATAGTCATATTAAAAAGAGAATTAGATATTGATGATAGAATAATAGGAGATGAAGTAAGAAGAAATGTAAGAGCAGGAGAAGCCCCCGCGCCTGGATTGTGGGATAGTTGTACGAGCGGACTGCTGAGAAATAAACTTTATAAAGAAAGAATTGATGAGAAGATTAAAGCTGGCATTAGTTCACCCACTTTAAGTGCAGGAGGCGCCTCATCAGAATAATATTTTTTGAGGAGAAGAGAGATGATTAAATGGCTCAAGAACTGGTATCGGCGTCATTTTGTGCTGATCTGTTCCCGGTGTGGGAGTAAGTGTTTAAAATTTGAAGGTCTTGGACAGTATAGAGACTGGGATAGAACGCTTCATAACTTCTACACGTGTCTTGATTGTCGAACTGAATTTATGGAGATGTTTGGTATCTTGTTTGACATTCTCGAACTTCAAGAAATTTTGTTCCCTCCAGTGGAGCTTAAACGCTTGCTGCAAGCCAGTCATAAGGTGCCCTGGAGAGAGAAAGATTAGGAAATAATTTGACGTGTAGAAATATTTTTGCTATTCTACACCCACTCGTCGCGCGAGGACTCAGTATACGGAGGGGGAGGATCGCTTTGGCCCGGCGACTCACAAAACGGGCCCATATTTTATTATAGGAGAATTAAAATGAAAGAAGAGTTAGATAGTCAAGAACAATTTCTTAATGCTTTTAAGAAGCTCCTAGATGATTTATTCCAAGAATGCATGATGAATGCCATGGTTCTTAATGCTGCTCAGCTTCGGCTGAACGATGAAAAGTTCAAGAATCTGATGTTAAAAGAGGACATTCATCATACACTTGATCTTTTTCTGTATGATTTCCGAAAAATTGAACAGCACGTTAAAGACATGCACAAAAAGCTCGAATTTTTCAATGAAAAGGAGAAATATGATGAATCCTGAAGAGAAAGATAGAGAGAATCTAAGACGTGAGGCTGGGGGCGACCTACGCAGACGATTAGATGATGTGGTAATTCAAGTCGAATTTGCTCGCTATTGTCTATCCATGACAATCGGTAATCCATTTGGTCTCGCGCATCTTGAAGATGAGGAAATGCAACGGGCCTCCCGGGAACATCCGCCAGAATTAAGCCGATTGAGGTTGCGATAACAAATGGAGATGCATCGATGAAAGAATATCAGAAAATATTTAAGGATTTTCAAAAAGATTCAAATGAGATAGGAAGAGAGCTTACTGCTCTCGTGCGTATGATGCACACCGCAAATAATGATCGGCAGTTATTATCTGATAAGAGCCTAACGGAAAGAATTGATAAGATTGAAATCTTGGCATTAAAATGTCGCGAGCGCTATAAAAGGGGTGTTCTTAATCTTCCGATCTATTACATCGTTTTTCCTTTTAAGATGTATGGGATAATAAGAACATTTAGATATTTCAAACGGCTCACAGACTATATGGATTTACTGAGAATGGAGCGCTTATTTTGGCACGTTCACGAGGAAATACGCCTTGAGGAGATTAAATGATGACTAAAGATGAATTAGACATGAGCACATTATTTGTAGATTCCATTCTTAATCAAATAGACTATCTATTTGATAATGTGAGTACGTATACGACATATGTGGGAAGACATTTTTCTAAAGAAACTGAATTAAAGACATTGGAGTGGCTCTATACAGTTCAAGAGGATCTAGATCATATGCGAAAGGGAGTAGCACTGCAAAAAGGTATTTATATAGGAGCTGATCGGGAATTGATGGAAGATTTGAAGGAGAGTTTTAAATGAGTAATTTATTGGTCATATTCATCCTTATTGGAGGAATAAACATTTTTTATCTAATAGGGGCACCGACTGATGTTTAGACTGGCAGATTTGATGAACATTCCCGGTGAGCTTTTAATTACAAAAGCTTGTAAAGAGTGGGATGAGCTGATGGAAGAGTATAAGAAACTAGAGGCCATCCGTGGTCATAAAGTGCTCACAGATAATCAAAGAGATATCATAGATAAATATTCATATTTAGCGAAGAAGATAGGTAAAAAGATGGATGAATGGCAGATTATGAGAAAGGAAGTCGATGAGAAATATCCAGGGTATGCCAAAGATTTCCCAGTAGATTTTATAACTCTCTTACTGTTTGCCAGTCGTGCGATGCACGCGATTGGCAAAGTTCTTAATCTTGAGGAGGACTAAATGATTAATTTATTGTCACTAAATCAAGTTTTTAAAGATTTAGAAGATTCTCGAGAATCAATTCAATTTGAATTAGATCGAGAATTCATTGAGATTTACAATGAAATGGTTATCAATTTTGAAGATTATAAAACAAAACTCCACAAGTTGTTGAAACTTGAGCATCTTATAAAATCAACGAAATATCTATGGTGGCAAGAAGGGGAAATCGACTCCTTATTTCTCACTATGGATGATTGCGTTAGAAAGCTTCATGAGCTTCTAGAAAATAGAAAAGGGGCTTAATTGGGAGACCTTTAATGAAATTCAAAATACCCGCACCTTTATTCAATGAGTTATCGGAAACTACGTGGCTAGAGGGTAACATTTTCTATTCTTATAAACACATGGCTTGGTGTACAGAAGTAACTATTGGAGACATGGGAGGCCTTGGATTTTTTGCGAATGATGAAGATGTTTATAAACTGATCACTTGGATATCCAAGGATATGCTTAAAGAGATGAAGGAAATACAATGCAAAGAAAAACGCTATATTCATATTGATATTCCTCGCGAAATTGTCGTAAGCTGGTTAAAAAAGGAATAAATTGAAAAATATCTTTTGCTTGAATCTGAATAGAAAATATTATATCCTGTTCTGGGCTGTCGGGTTTTTTCGTCACTACTTCGCGGTTAAACAAAGTTCTCGGCAGCCTTTTTTCTATAGAAACTCTTAATAGGCTAAATTGACAAATTCTTCTTCTTTGACAAATAAAAGCCCTAGTCTCATTCGACCTCTTTTGAGGTCATCGCCATCCTTGATAGCAATAGTGATACTAGAATGAACGGGAGGAACTGACAGATGTAAATCCCAATTAAACACATGCGCCCCTACATCTACAATGCCTCCATTATCACACGGCCTAAAAGAGTAGAAGATTTCTGGTCTTGGAAGCAAAGGACACTTGACAATAAAATCAAATTCTAAAGGACATTCATGGCAAAAGAAAAGTTGATCACATTGTAAATAGATGCTGACAATTTCTTTGTAATAATAAGCAGCAAATTCATTGGTGGGACAAATAAGATAGGATTCGTAATAGTCAGTCTGAGTATCTATTAAGATGCTCTGGCTATCATATTCACAGAGAGGCTCGCACTCCTTGACAACAAAATTGATATGGCCGCTTTTGTCATAGAGGGCCCTCGGATTAATATAATTCTCTCGTTTCATAATCTCTCCAGTTGTACGAAACAGTCGTACAACTGTACGAAATGAACGTACAGTTGAAAGAGTCATATTAGCATTATTTTTTCTTCTTCGGCAATCCTATTCTGGGTCTGCTTGCATTGAAAACTAAAAAGCGTATATTCAAAAGATAAGAAGTCTTTTTACCACACAGGAGAACCTATGGCTAAGAACTTCATCCAACAGGCAATCAAGAAACCTGGCGCTCTCAGACAATCCCTTGGCATCAAAAAAGGCAAGACCATTCCCAAAGGTATGTTATCCAAGGCTGCTAAGAAAAAGGGCAAGATGGGCCAAAGAGCAAGATTTGCACAGACCTTGGCGAAGTTAAGGAGCAAGTAGTGCCAATGCAGTCTAAGAAGCAAAGAGCGTTTCTCTGGGCACAGCATCCAAAGATAGCGGCTGAATTCGAAGCCAAGACGTCCCAGGGCAAAAAATTGCCAGTTCGTGTTGGCACAAAAAAGACCAACAGAAAAAAGAGGAGATTTACATGAAACAATTAATAATTGGACGGGATCCGACCTCAGTCGCCCTTTATTCCAAAGAATTGACAGATGCGGGCTACGATGGCCGCATTGCAGCTGGCGTAGATACCTCTGTCGCCATCCCCAGTGCAGCTCTCTTTTGCCTCGTAACAGCGGATGAATCTATCTATGTAAGCGCAGCCGCTATTACGTTGCCTACACTGGGCGCAGGCTTTGGAGCACAGAACGCTGAATTGAATCCACCGATGATTACCCTCTCAGGCGAGACCACGCTCCATGTGATCTGCCGATCTGATTCAGATGTCTCAGTGGCATTTTACAGATAAGGATAGTATGACTACTGAGGCCTTCTACAAGATGAACCCTCTAACCAATCTGTACAAACCCGAGATGTCGGAGAAAGAAGTGCCCTTCACGCCTCTGAGCCTCCCAAACCTCGAGCTGTGGTTAGATACGATAGACTCGCCTATCACTCAGGACGCAAACCATTACGTCTCTGTGTGGGAGGATATCTCCGGTAATAATCGGCATGCCACTCAGACCATCCCAAGTGAGCAGTTCAGGTTTGGGGTCAGAGGGACACCCAATGGGACGGACATGATGCAGACCGGAATCAGTGGCGCCATGATCTTGGATCTCTCCTTTCTCGTTAACACCAGCTTTGCCATGTATCTCGTGACAGGCCACGGCTCTGTAGGGGTAAACCCTAAGACGTATGCGATCAGCACGGATGGTTATCCTTATGTTAATCGACGACTTCATATAGGTTATTTTTTGCCCATCACGGCCAAGTTTGACCTTTATAACAATCCCTGTGATGTGACGATCCCCTCCATGGGCGCGGTGGACTACAAGTATCAAATTTGGCATTACAACTTCGAAAACGGAGTAGGTAAGAATGCCTTGTACTATCAAGATGGAGAAGAGTATCGAAATGCTGTGTCAGAAGGCGTAGCTAATGAGGGAATGCTTGAGGCAGACGATGCGGGAATTGGGGTGGGATATAACCACACTAATTTCTTTAGAGGAGATATGGCTGCTGTGTTGATTTATAGCACACATCACTCCGAAACAGATGAGACTCAGATGATGAATTATCTTATTTCAAAGTTCGGATATTAGGAGGACGAATGGGAGCATTTCGATCATTTATAAAATGGAGGCCCTATACAGTCTATGACAATGAGATAGACATCCATCATGGCTTTCCACCAATTGAATCTGGTGAGATTTTACAAGAATCAGGTTATCGGCTTTTAACAGAAGACGGTAACTTTCTTGCCTTAGAAGAGGGGAATTAATATGGCAGCGATTGACGAAAGAATATCAGGCTTAGATGCCTTAACAACGCCGGCAAATACAGATTTGCTCGCTATTGTAGATATGAGTGGTACGCCGACAACAAAGAAGATTGAGTATTCAGATCTCGTACCCGCTGTGGATTTAACAGCCGAGATTACTGCATTAACTGAGTTAAGCTCAGCAGCCAGCGGGGATTTTCTACCCATTTTGGATATCAGTGGTACTCCAGCAGCTAAGAAAATTACCTATACAAATCTTTTGGGTTCGATTGATTTTACGAGTTTGACGACCGATATTAATACAACCTTATCAACCGCTGGCTCAACTCGCACAATAAGCTCAGAGCATAGCGATGATACCAATGCTGCTTCAGATGCCACACTGGTAGCGGAAACAGGCGGAACGTCTGGAGGCGATCCCTATGTGAAGATGACCATCGGCACAGCCCGTAGCTTTGTGGTGGGTCCTGACAACTCAGACAGCGATATCCTGAAGATCAATACCACTAACTCAGCTACCTTGACACCCTCAAGTGGCACGGAGCTATGGAATATGACAGTAGATGGTGAACGGTCGATGCCATTGCAGCCATGTTTTTCTGCATATGTAAGCGCTGAAGTTCCCGATGTTACGGGAGATGATACGATTTATACAATCATTTTTGATACCGAAAGAATCGATACAACAAATGATTACAATAATAGCAACGGTATTTTTACAGCCCCTATTACAGGTCGTTATTTTTTGAGTATGCAACAAGAATATCGAAATGCAAATGCTCATATATATTTCAATACAACTATTACAACTTCTAATCGTACATGGGAAGTACATGAAGAATGGCCGGGAGGTGTTCCAGCAACTAATACGGATCTTACCTATACAGTAACAGTAATAGCAGACATGGATTTAGGGGATACTGCCTATTGTACTATGAATGGCGCTGGCGGAGGAGGTGGTAAAGGTATAGATGTTGGACGTGGTCACTACTTTGGGTTTTTATTATCTTAAGGGGAGATAAACATGACAATTTCAGTAAAAGTCAATGATAAAGAGATTTTACAAGTATCTGATGCGGATATCGCACTTTTGGGGAGCGAGCTCATGGGAGACGTCGTACAGGACGTCGAGCGTCGCGTGGCTTGGATTATGAAGCACAAACTTGATCAGACATTCAAACGCTTCAAAGAGAAGTGGGAGCCTATCTTAGTTGCAGAAGGTGCTCAGACTATCCCAGCACAGAGAGCGGATTTTGTTAATCTCATTGTTGTGCGGCCTGATTATAAGACACGAGTTGAGCTAGAAGCGGAAATCGCGCCTTCAATACAAGATGAGATAGAAGCAGAGAGTTAATGAAATCGATTAGAACCGAACTTGCTAAGCTCAGAGAACAGTTGAATCTTCTTGCGAAGAGAACTGTCTTTCTGATCGTGCATTCTAAAGATGAGGAACGAAAGGCAATTAAAGACGCTATTGCTGATGAAGTCGAGATGGTGATTTTAACACTGTATGAAGCTTGGCAAGAAGAGGAGAATGAGGATGAGTAAGAAACAAGAAAGCATTGATCAAACAGTAGAAAAGCCACAGAAACCTATTGATGACGGAGCACGCAAGCAAGCTTGCGAGGACGGAGCACACAAGCAAGCTTGTGAGGAGACTGCAGATCTAAAGCATATAGTCGACCATCTAAAGTCTCAGACTTCTTTAGATAGGCATGAACATACTTACTATCTCATCTTTCGACAAGGAAAGTATAAATTGGCTACGTTTACCAAAAAACATTTTGGTCATATCGATGTTCTGTTTAAAGATGAATTTAATTGGATGGCAGTCACTGCTAGCTATAATCGGCTCATCGTCAAAATCATGCCATGGTCATCCACAGTAGATCTCCCAAATCATCTTTCTCAGCATCCTGCTCTAAAAGTACTTGAGGTTAAAATTGAAGATGGGCCAGAGAAATTCTTTTCACATTTACCTATTCACTGGGTAAATTGTATGTCGGTGACCAAATACTTATTAGGCATAAGAAATTGGTCTTTGACGCCTTACCAGCTCTATAAATGGCTGCTAAAAGATGGTCGATCAGATCCTCACAAAGGCGTCGTTCGTGGTGTTAAATTGATTATATAGGAGAGAACGACATGAGTTTCGGAAAAGTTGACGATGAGACACAAAAATTACAGCAAGAAGCTGAAGATGAAGAGGCAAGAAGAAAACGAGAGCAAAAAGAGCTAAGCCTCAGGCAAGTCCAATCGCTTAAGCGCTCTCAGGGCTCATCTGGCTTAGGTAATTTCTATAATGATGTAATTGGAGGCTAAGGAGTAAGAAATGGCTAAAGCATTTACCGAATCAGCTGAAGATCGTTATCGACGATTCCTGCAGGCCGATGCAGCACTTGATGAAATCCGTTCGGTTCTACAGGACGCTTATCGGTATGTGCTGCCTACGAAAGAAAACTTCTTTGGCTCTGAACACTCACCTGAGTCCAAAATGGATGATATCTTTGATGGAACCGGGATGGTTGGAGTTCAGAACTTCTCCAGTAACCTTCAAAGTTTCTTGATGCCACCTACCCAGGAGTGGATGAAGCTATCTGTAGGTCCTGGTATGCTGCGTAAAAAGAATTTTACAGAAGATGATAAGGAAGAAGTTGATCGACTTTTAGACAAAAAAAACAAGCAGATCTTCGGTTATTTGCGAAGAAGTAACTACTTAACCGCAATGCATGAAGCTTTGATGGATTTATCCGTCGGGACCGGTATCATCTTAATTAATGAGGGGGATGATATGATCCCATTCTCATTCACCGCGGTTCCTATTGCACAGGCGGTCTTCCAAGAAGGTAGCTATGGACGGCTCGATAACTTCTGGCGCAGATTCAAGATGCCAGTCCG